>FSYS01002673.1_pt1 | contig 11130 bp, 10 predicted proteins | sample 1638491 | NCBI WGS metagenome assembly FSYS01 (sample SAMEA3914788, study PRJEB12502) | metagenome | biome: forest; material: soil | place: Canada | collected 2011-07-03 | depth 0.1 m | reverse complement strand
CTATACGCTCCCCCCGAGCGTGCCCTCGCGCGGCTTCCTGCGTCCAAGGAGAGATGATGCGTCGCACTGCATGGATATGGGCCGTCGGCTCCGCTGCCTGGACCTTCGACGCCATCGTCAACCTCTACTACCGCAACCGCCCCCACGCGGAACTGTCCTTCATGGTCGCCGTCATGTTCGCCATCGCCTGGGCCTTCTACTCCCGCCAGCAAACCCGCTAAGAGACAGACAGTGGAGCGTAAGACAAGTAGGATGTGCCCTGCCTTCTCTACGCTCCACACTCTACCCTCTACACTCTGCCTTCATTTCCCCATCACCCGCTGCATAGTCTCGCCAATCTCTGCCGGCGACTTCACCACGTGAATCCCTGCAGCCGACATCGCGGCCATCTTGCTCTCCGCCGTCCCCTCGCCGCCAGAAATAATCGCGCCCGCATGCCCCATCCTTCTACCCGGAGGAGCCGTCTGCCCCGCAATAAATCCCACCACCGGCTTCTTCACATGCTGCTTGATAAACTCAGCCGCAGCCTCTTCCGCCGACCCGCCAATCTCACCAATCATGATGATCGCCTCAGTATCCGGATCATCATTCAACAACCTCAGCGCATCGATATGCGTAGTCCCAATAATCGGGTCGCCCCCAATCCCAATGGCAGTCGACTGCCCAATCCCCCGCTGCGTCAACTGGTACACCGCCTCATACGTCAGCGTGCCCGACTTCGACACAATCCCCACCGACCCTTCCTTATGAATCCGCCCCGGCATAATCCCAATCTTCGCCTTGCCCGGCGAAATCACACCCGGACAATTCGGCCCAATCAGCCGCGACTTCGACTTCCGCACCACCTCCCACACCCGCACCATATCCAGCACCGGAATCCCCTCGGTGATGCACACGATCAGCGGAATCCCCGCCGCCGTCGCCTCCAGAATTCCATCCGCAGCAGCCGGCGGCGGCACAAAGATCATGGTTGCATTCGCGCCCGTCTCCTTTACCGCCTCCTCGACGGTGTTGAACACCGGCCAACCCTCAAACGTAGTTCCGCCCTTACCCGGCGTCACGCCACCCACCACCTTCGTCCCATACTCCGCGCAGCCCTTGGCATGAAACGATCCTTCACGCCCGGTAATCCCCTGCACAATCAGCCGCGTTCCCTTACCTACCAATACTGACATCAGATTCTCCTTAGACCTACAGCCGCTTGTCTCTTTTGTTTGTCATCCCGTAGGGATCTGCAGTTGCTCTTGCCTTTGCTTTTCTTTCTGTCATTCCCACTGGGAATCTGCTTCTGTTCTCGCCCCTGCTTCAGCTCTTGTCATTGCTTTTGCTTCTGAGATAGGTCAGGGCTTTAGCCCTGACATTAACTCCTCGCAACGAATTGGGCTTTAGCCCCGAGGGTAGGCTTCTCTCTCCGTCACCCATGCTCTGCCATCCTGAGCGAAGCAACTCGCGCCCTTGCGAGTTGCGCAGCCGAAGGACCTGCCATCCCGCCCGTATAACGAGATTGTCCCAGGCTTTCAGCTTTATACCGCACCCTTCGCCGCAGCAACCGCCAAATCCGCCGCTTCTTCCATCGTGGCGCCAATCTGAACCTTCAAGCCCGACTCCGCAATAATCTGACGCCCTTCTTCCACGTTCGTACCTTCAAGCCGAAGAATGATCGGCAACGAAACATTGAGTTTCTTCGCGGCAGCCACAACCGCAGTCGCCAGCACATCCACTCTCAGAATCCCACCAAAGATATTGATGAAAATCGCTTTGACGTTAGGATCCGAAAGCAAGATCCCAAACGCATTCTCAATCTGCTCCTGGTTCGCGCCACCGCCCACATCCAAAAAGTTCGCCGGAGCTCCACCCGCATACTTGATGATGTCCATCGTCGCCATCGCCAGGCCCGCGCCATTCACCATGCAGGCAATCGACCCATCCAGCTTGATGTAATTCAGCGCATACTTCGAAGCCTCAACCTCCAGCGGATCTTCTTCGCTGATATCCCGCAGCTCCTTCAAATCCTTGTGCCGGAACATCGCGTTATCGTCGAAGTTCATCTTGCAATCCAGCGCCAGCAGCTTCCCATCCTTGGTCGTGATGAACGGATTGATCTCCATCAGCGTCGAGTCGGTATCCACAAACGCCTTGTACATCCCCAACATGAACCTCACTGCCTCGCCGATCTGCGCAGCCGCAAGTCCCAGCTTGAACGCCAGTGCCCTCGCCTGGTACGGCTGCAACCCGATCGCCGGGTCGATGTACTCCTTGAAGATCTTCTCCGGAGTCTCCTGCGCGACCTCTTCAATTTCCATGCCGCCGGCCTGCGACGCCATGAACACCACCTGCGAGCTTGCCCGATCCAACACCAACCCCAAATAAAGCTCGCGCTCGATCGCCGACCCAGCCTCCACCAGCAGCCGCTGCACCTTCTGCCCCTGCGGCCCCGTCTGGTGCGTCACCAGCTGCATCCCCAAAATCGCCTTGGAGTACGTCGCCGCTTCCTCCAGCGACTTCGCCAGCTTCACGCCGCCGCCCTTACCACGTCCACCCGCATGAATCTGCGCCTTTACCACCACCACAGCATTCCCAGCCGAGAACAGCTGCTTGGCCGCCGTGTCCGCCTCCTCCAGCGTAGTCGCCATCTCACCATTGGGAACAGCTACCCCATACTTGCGAAGAATCTCTTTCCCTTGGTACTCGTGGATCTTCATTCCAGCTCCAGCCGTGCGGTTTTGGTTTGGGGCTCTGTGAGCCACCATCGGGTTCATCGTAGCGAGTCGAGTAAGGCCGTAGTAAATAGAACCGGCGATAATCGGTTTCCGTGGGCGATGAACCGCCATCAAAAATTTGCGCTACCTGAAACAGGGCTCATGCAATCGATTTGCAACCCGAACCGAGGCAGGGGCTGCACTTTTTGGTAGGCTCAGAAACGGCTATGCCCATCCAGAACGAGCTCCGCCGCATCCTCGAACAGCGCCAAACCCTCTCCCGCGAAGAGGCCTCCGCGCTCATGCAGAGCATCCTCGCCGGCCACGCCAGCGACGTCGAACTAGCCGCCCTGCTCGGCGCTTTAGCCGCCCGCGGCGAGACCTCCGCCGAGATCGCCGGCTTCGCCCACACCCTCCGCTCCGCCGCTAACCTCCTTCCCCTCAGCCACATAGAGCAACAGTCGTTAGTCGACACCTGCGGCACCGGAGGCGACGCCAGCGGCAGCTTCAACATCTCCACCGCCGCCGCTCTGGTCGCCGCAGCAGCCGGAGTCAAAGTCGCCAAGCACGGTAATCGCGCCGTCACCTCCCTCTGCGGCTCAGCCGATGTCCTCGAAGCCCTCGGCATCCCCATCCAGCTCTCCCCCACTGACGCCGCCACCGCCCTCCGCACCCATGGCTTCGCCTTCCTCCTAGCCCCATCGCATCACCCTCAATTGAAAGCAGTTATGCCCGTCCGAAAGGCCCTCGGCGTGCGCTCCATCCTGCACATTCTAGGCCCCCTCCTCAACCCCGCCGGAGCCCGCCGCCAAGTCATGGGCGTCTATCACTCCCGCCTCGTCCCTCTCGTCGCCAACGCCATGAATCTATTGGACATCCAGCACGCCATGGTAGTCCACGGCGACGGCGGTAGCGCCAGCGGCAGTATGGGAATAGACGAACTAGCCCTCTCCGGCCCCAGCGAAATCGCCGAGCTCCGCAACGGCGCCATCACCCAATACACCATCACCCCCGAAGAGTTCGACCTTCCCCGCGCTCCCCTTTCCGAACTGGCAGGCGGCAACGCATCCGATAACGCAATCATTCTAAAGGCTATCTTCTCCGGAAGATCTGGCCCCCACCGTGATGTAGTCCTCCTGAACGCCGCCGCCGTCCTAGTCGTCGGAGGCCTCGCCGACAACCTTCGCGACGGCGTTAACCTAGCCGCCACCACCATCGACAGCGGAGCCGTCACCCAACTGGTAGACTCCCTCCAACGCACTTAGAACCACCCAAGAGGCTCATATGGCAAGAGTTACCGGAATAGGCGGAGTCTTCCTCCGCTCCAACGACCCCAAGGCCACTGCAAAGTGGTACGCCGAGCATCTCGGAATCACCCTCAGCGACTTCAACGGCGCCGCCTTCCAATGGTCCGACGAAGTCCCCGCCGGCACCGGCATGACCGCCTGGTCCGCCTTCCCCCAAGACACCAGCTACTTCGGGGAAGGCCAGCAGCAGTTCATGATCAACTATCGCGTCGACGACCTAGACGCCTTACTTGCCACACTTAGCGTCGCAGGAGTTTGGATCGACCCCAAGCGCGACGACGCCTCCTACGGTCGTTTCGCCTGGATCAAAGACTGCGACGGCAACCGCGTCGAGCTCTGGCAGCCCCTGCAATCCGAGGAATAGCGCGGCCCTGCCGTACACTGTGGCGATGCCGAGCACCCAGCCACGACGACGAGCACCAGTCTGGTTGATGGGCCTCTCCAACGCCACGATTGGCCTCGTGGGCGGCTTCATCGTCCTGCCATTGCCCCAGATGCTCGCGGCGCAGGGCGTCCCCGAGATCAAAATCGCTGCCGTCAGCGCAGCCTGCCTATCTCCTGGCTTCTGGGTCTTCCTGCTCGGGCCCATGCTCGATATACGGTTCTCCCGCCGCTTGTATGCCACTGTATTTGCAATACTTGCCGGATTTGGCCTCACCTTGGCTGTCCTCATGCGAGCCCATCTGCTGGTCCTCGAAGTCCTGGTCATGACGGCCTACGCAGCCTCGGTGCTCAGCTCAAACGCCCTCGGCGGATGGCTCGCAGGCGTGATCCCCGAGGTCGCCGCGTCCGAAGGCGACAATCCCGATCACGAAGGAGCCCGCCTCAGCGCCTGGACCCAGGTTGGCCTCTTCCTCGGCAACGGCCTGATGGCAGCCATGGCAGCCGAAGGCCTGCGACGCCTGCCCCTTTGGGCCATCGCCCCGTTGCTCGGCGCGCTCGTGATCCTTCCGGCTGCGATCTTCCCCTGGATCCCAGTCCCCGAATTAATCTCTCCAGACAGCGCGAAGTCCACCCTCAACCTCGCCCGCGACGGCTTTCGACAACTCTTCCTCGAGCTCCGCGCCCTGCTGAAGCGCCGCGAAGTACTCCTTACGCTGCTATTATTTACGGCTCCGACCGGCTCCTTCGCCCTGACCAACCAGCTCGGTGGTGTCTCCCAGGACTTCCACGCCTCCCCCGCCTTCGTTGGCCGCATGGGAGGAGCCGTCCTCTCGCTCGCCGGCGCCGCAGCCTGCCTGCTCCTTCCACTCCTCGCGCGCTGGATCAAATCTCTCCCTCTTTACCTACTGATCGGTACAGTTGGCAGCCTCTTCACCCTGACCCTGCTCCTCCTCCCCAGAAACCCCGCTACCTTCGCGGTTGCGTTCTTAGGCGAGAACGTAGTCCAGGCCCTCAGCTTCACAGCAGCCGTCGCCATCTGCTTTGCCACCATCGGCCGAAACAATCCGCTGGCAGCAACGCAATTCAGCCTGCTAACCTCCGCGACCGTCATCCCGATCCTCTACATGGGCGTTTTAGACGGCCGAATCTACGGAGGCCACGGCTTAGCGCGCATGTACCTGGTAGACGGCGGCCTGAGCCTCGCAGCCTGTGCCCTGATGGCCGCCGTCATGTGGCTTTTTGCCCGACCGCCAGCAACATCCACGCCTGCATCCTAGAGACAAAGCGCCTTCCCTGACCCTGATTGAGTGACAATGCCAGCCGCCGTAGCCCACATTCTCCTGCCTACAATCGTCGCGATCAGCATTCTCCTGATGCTGCTGCGGCCACGCAATCTCCCCGAGGTCTGGTGGATCTCCGGCGGCGCACTTCTGCTGGTCATCCTGCGACTAATCCCCCTCACGCTCGCCGCTTCTGCCGTCTTGGAAGGCAGCGACGTGTACCTATTCCTAATTGGCATGATGCTGCTGGCGGAACTCGCGCGCGAACAAGGTGTCTTCGATTGGCTCTCCTCAATCGCCGTCCGTGGCGCGAACGGCTCGTGTTCGAGACTTTTCTTTCTGGTCTATACGGTTGGAACCATCGTCACAATCTTCATGTCGAACGATGCCACGGCGGTCGTACTAACCCCCGCGATCCTGGCCGTCGTCAGGAAAGTAAAGATCTCGCCTCTTCCCTACTTGTTTATCTGCGCGTTCGTCGCGAATGCCGCGAGCTTCGTCCTGCCGATCTCAAACCCTGCCAATCTGGTGGTCTTTCACACCGGAATGCCGCCGCTGGGCCACTGGCTAGCCGCATTTGGTGTGCCATCCGCGCTCTCGATTGTCGCCACGTACCTCGTGATGCGCGTGTTCTTCCGTGAAGACCTCAAAGGCCACATCGAACATCGAGTCCAGCCCGTAAATCTAACAACTTCAGGCAAGCTCGTCCTCTGGGGCCTGGCCTTTGTGGTCGCGGTCCTGCTTGCGGCCTCGGCAATGAAGCGGGACCTGGGCCTGCCCACCTGCCTCGCCGCGCTGGCGATCACAGCAATCGCGTCCCTCAGCGCAAAGACCAACCCCCTCAAGCTCTTCCGTGAGATCAGCTGGAGCACAATCCTGCTCGTCGCCGGGCTGTTCATCCTGGTCGACGCAGTCGAGAGCCAGGGTGCACTGAAGCTCACCCAGCTGGGTCTAGCCTGGGCACAGACGCTGGCCCCTGCCGCAGCCACCCTGGTCGTCGGATTCACCGTGGGAGTGGCCAATAACCTCGTCAACAATCTTCCGCTGGGACTGATTGCCGGTGCAACCATCAACGCTGCTCATGTCAAAGGATTGCTAGCCAACGCCGTCATGATCGGTGTCGACCTCGGCCCCAATCTCTCCGTCACCGGCTCCCTGGCAACCATCCTCTGGCTATTGGCGCTGCGCAAAGAGAAGCTAAATGTGAGCGCCTGGAAGTTTCTGAAACTGGGCCTGATCGCGATGCCGATTGCTCTAGCGGCGGCGCTAGGAGGCGCGCTCCTCATGGCCAAGCTCTAGCCCTTCATGACAAAGCTCTAGCCCTTCGCCGGTGCCTCGAGTACCGACGTGAGCTCCAATTGCTCGGAAGCGTGCTCATCCACGTACGGATGGAAGTGCTCCCGGCAGCGTGCTTCGTACAGCCCAGCAGCGCCGACGACCACCAGCTCCTGGCTCTGCCCCAGCCGCTGCGTATGAATCGCAGCCGCTCCGCAAACCATGCAGACGGCAGAGAGCTTGGTGACCGTGTCGGCGATCGCCATCAGGTTGGGGACCGGGCCAAACGGCTCTGCCGCGAACGTCGTGTCAAGACCGGCCATAATCACCCGCTTGCCCAGTCCAATCAGCTCGACGACCAGGGGAATGATGGCCGCATCGAAGAACTGGACCTCATCGACCCCGACAACTTCGATCGAGTCCAGCTGTGGATACAGCGCCTCCCGCAGGTATTCGACGTTCGCGACCGTGGTGGCCTCGTGGGTCTGCGCGCTGTGGCTCGCAATCGAGCTACGGTGATAGCGCAGATCGATGTCGGGTTTGAAACACACGACCCGCTGGCGAGCGATGCGCGCACGCTTAAGCCGACGGATCAGCTCCTCGCTCTTGCCCGAAAACATCGGGCCAGTGATCACTTCGAGAACGCCGGGGGTCGCATGGCATGACATACTTGGCTATCCTAAATTGACACGATGCAGTGGATAACTGGCGTATCCTGACGATGTCCTATGGAGGGTTTCTGATGCGTTTCAAATGGTTGGCGATCGGCGCAGTTCTAACCAGCATGACAGCCGCAGTAGCGCAGCAGCCGGCTGCTCCCAAACAGATCAAGGTCAAGATCCTGAACGGGACCGGACAGGACGCCGGATTCGCAACCTTCAAAACGGTCAAGAAGGGCGTCAAGGTCAAGATCGAACTCAAAAATCTGCCGTTTGGACAGCACGCCGTGCATATTCACCAGAATGCGGCCTGCAATGCGCCCGACTTCAAAAGTGCGGGCGGACACTTCAACCCCGACGGCAAGCAGCATGGCTTCATGAATCCCATGGGCCACCACAACGGCGATTTCCCCGCCAGCGTGTCGGTCGGGGAAGATCACACCGGCGAGGCGACCTTCATCCTATCGACCGTCTCCCTGGATCCAGGAGCTTCTAACTCCCTGTTTTCAAAGGAGGGAACCTCGATTGTCGTGCACGAGAAGGCCGACGACGAGAAGACCGACCCCAGCGGAGCTTCGGGGAACCGGATCGCCTGCGGAGTGATCAAGCAATAAGCGCAAAAGGGATGGCCCTCGGCAAATGAAAACCCGGTAGGATCGTCCAATACCCATTGATCAACAGGGGTTTGGATGGAACTGCTGGGGCGGGGTTTGCGTATGACCTTCTATGGCAACTGCGACCATTCCGGCGGTATGTGGGCGGAGCGCAAAAGCGCCATGGACGGTCTCGACGGCCCAGCGTGGGGTTCCCCCGCTGCCCCGGGACAAAACTACGGTTTTGCACCAACCGCTTTCCAAGGAGATACGCCTCCCAGAGGCGCACATGTCGCCTGAAGAGCCAAAGTCGCAGCCACAGCTGCAGGGCGATCGGAGTGCGCTTCTTGCCGAGCAAAAGGCTCTCGCCGATTTGGCTGCACGCTGCCTTGCAGGCGATGCACAGGCCTGGGAGCAGCTGGCCAAGACGCAGCATCGAAGGATCTATGGGATCTGCTATCGGTTCACTGGGTCGCAGAGCGACGCAGAAGATCTGGCTCAGGAAGCGTTCCTGAAGATGTATCGTAATCTTGCCAGCTTTGACCCGGAAAAGGGTAGTTTCACGACTTGGCTGACAACGTTGACTCGAAATCTGCTAGTAGATAACTATCGCCGGTCGCGGCTGGAACGCGCTAGCGATTCGCTGGACGAAGGCTACGAAGGCGAGGAAGATGGGCCCACCAAAGCCGAGCGGCTGACCGATGGCGGCAAGAGTCAGGAACAGCACGTCGCCGGACTCGAACTGCGGGCGCAGATCCAGGAGGCGCTCAAACAGGTTTCGCCCGATCTTCGAGAGGCAGTCATTTTGCGCGATCTCGAAGATATGGATTACAAAGAGATTGCCGAGATTCTCGGAGTTCCGCAGGGCACGGTCAAAAGCCGGATCAGCCGCGGAAGAAGTGAACTTGCAAGGCTTTTGAAACGTATAGAAGGGCAGGTGATGTAAGTGGCAAACATGAGCCAATTCGAGGAGTTCGAGCAGCGGCCAACAGCCTGCGCCGTCTGTGAGACGATGCTTCCCGAAGCTGTCGATGGCATGCTGAGCGAGGCAGAACAAGCTGCATTCGATAAGCACGTTGCCGGCTGCGTGGAATGTGCGCGCGAACTGTCCGAGGCCAGGCGGGGTGCGGCGTGGCTGAGCATGCTGAAGAGCCAGGCCCCCGAGCCCCCTGCCAGCCTGCTGGCAAAGATTCTGGCTGAGACAACCGGCGCCGCGCAGCACGATGCCCCGGCAATTGCCCTTCCCGCTCCTGCTGCTCCCACCTGGCAGCCTGCGTTCGTGCCCGTGGCGGATCAGCGCCCCGGATTTAGCGTCCAGTGGGCTGCGTTTCGCCAGTTTTGGAGCAACCTGGTCCCCGCCGAGAGCACCCGCGCCATCTTTCAACCACGCCTCGCGATGACGGCGGCCATGGCGTTTTTCTCGATTGCACTGACCTTGAACCTTACCGGCGTCCGTCTGCGCGATCTGCGAGCGTCGAACTTTACCCCGTCGGCGTTGAAGCGGACGGTCGCCGATATGGATGCCTCTGCAACGCGAACCTTCCAGAACAACCGTGCCGTCTATCAAGTCGAATCGCGGCTGAGCGAGTTGCGCAATGACGACGAGAACGACTCGTCACCGGCTGGGCATCGGTAGAGAAGGGCGTGACGACAATGAACGACGACACAGGAAGAACGGACGACTGGGGTGCGGCAGGGACATCGAGCGGTAGCGGCGAGAGTTCGGCCCAAGCCGAGAACCAGGGAGATGCACCGCGGGTGGGATTTTGTCAGGACTGTGGAAAGCCACTGACGCGGGAAACAATGCGGACGGTGGGTACCGGAGTCTTCTGTGAGCCCTGTTTGACGACGCGCGTGGGTTCCACCGCTCCGACCTCGGGCTACACAACCGTTCCTCCTTACTCAACGATTCCACCGCAGCCAGTGACGACGAGCGACCCAAGTCCCCTGCTCGCAGCCATCCTCGGTCTGATTCCCGGCGTCGGAGCGATGTATAACGGCCAGTTTGCCAAGGGAATTGTGCATCTCGCCATCTTCGCTGTTCTCATTTCGCTGTCGGATAACGTAAATGGCATCTTCGGTTTATTCGTGGCCGGCTGGGTCTTCTACATGTCCTTCGAGGCCTACCACACCGCAGTCGCACGACGCGACGGACTCCCCTTGCCCAATGCCTTCGGCTTCAACGATATTGGCGAGCGGATGGGCTTTGGTAAGTCCTGGGGACCCCCGAAACCCGCAGCAAATAGTGCGCCCCAGCCACCCTACAGCGCGTCACCGCCCGCAGGCCCTGTAGCAGGCCCAGCCTATACGCCGGTAAACCCTGTGCCCGTTGGCACCGCCCCGGACTGGGTCGGATATGTCCCGCCAACAGCGTTTGCCGGTCACACAGCTGCGCAGCAGGCGACCGCTGCCTCGATATCCGCTCAAATTCAAACGCAGGCCATCCAGGACGCGGGCTACGGCCACGCGGCTTATGCAGAGACCTACACAGGCGCGCCGCCGGCGTATGACACAACAGTTCCGCCCGCCACCCCTCCAACGCTCGAGATCCCAGCACGACGGTTTCCATCGGGAGCCATCTGGCTGATCGCGCTCGGTGTGCTGATCTTGATGGCGAACTTATTGCCAGACTGGAAACTTACCGCGCAGTGGTGGGCTCCCCTATTCTTGGCTGGACTGTCCATCTGGCTGTTTACCCGGAGGCTGCGGACCGGAGCAAAGCTGGTGTGCATCATCCGCTGGCCGGTAATCCTGATGGTGCTCGCAGTCCTTCTCGCCCTGCACGCGGCCTATGTACCGGTAACCATTGGATTGACCGCCTCCGTATTGCTGATTGCTCTGGGCGCGTTGCTGCTATTAGAACGAACTGCGGGAGGCGCTGCCTACGAGCCCCCGATCGCAGCGCCGATCTATCCAGGTACCCCCTATCCAGG
>FSYS01001020.1_pt1 | contig 11131 bp, 12 predicted proteins | sample 1638491 | NCBI WGS metagenome assembly FSYS01 (sample SAMEA3914788, study PRJEB12502) | metagenome | biome: forest; material: soil | place: Canada | collected 2011-07-03 | depth 0.1 m | reverse complement strand
GTGTAGTCGAAACCCTGCGTGGGCGGCCCCAGCAGATTGCCCCGGCCATAGCCCAGGTAGTCGCCGCCGCGAACGTAGTTCCAGTGGACGCCGAAGAGAATGCTGCGAAGGAGCAGCGTTGCTGCGAGCGAGCATGCAATGCCGGCGGCGATGCCCCACACTGCAAGGCGAGCGCCTTCCTTCAGGATCAGTTGATAGACGCTGCCTCGTTGCGCGCCGAGCGCCATGCGGACGCCGATCTCGCGGGTGCGCTGCGACACCGAGTAGGCGATAACGCCGTAGAGCCCAATGGTGCCGAGCAGAAGAGCAAGTACTGCGAAGCCTCCGACCAGCCATGCGGAAGAGCGGTGCAGATAGGCTGTCTGCGAGTCGTCGATGTGCTGGAGCATGGTCGCCTCGTTGCTCGTACCGATGCCGGGATCCACCTGATGGATCGTGGAGACGAGCGTGGGAAGCATGTTTTGTTCGGCCTGCGCGGTGCGAACGACGAGGTTGAAGCCGGAGTTGCCAGTGTCCTGATCGATGGGATAGTACACGGCGGGCCAGATCTGCCCGTCCAGTGAGGCTTCGCGCAGGTCATCCACGATTCCGACAATCTGCTTGATCGACTTCGGCGAGAGCGATGTGTCGCCGAACCTCTTTCCAATGGGATCTTCATTCGGAAAATATTGCTTCGCAAAAGCCTGATTGATAATCACGACCAGAGGCTTTGTGGCGTCCTCGTCATCTTCGGTGAAGAAGCGGCCGCGAATCAGTTTCGTCTTGAGCGTGGTGAAGTAGTTGGCGCTGATATCGCGTTCGTTTACCTCGTTGTGTTTTCCGTTATAGTCGCGGCCAACGAAACGAATCCAGTCGGTGTCGCCGTTGCCTGAGACGGGTAGATCGGACGATATGCCTGCGGAGGTTACTCCGGGAATCGCCGCAATGCGATCGAGGATCTGTTTGCGGGCGGCGGCCAACTGCGCGTCCTTGGTGTAAACCGTTTCGGGTAGGTCGACCTCGAGGGTTGCCAGATGGTCCGGCTGAAAGGCGAGGTCGACTCGAAGCAGGTGATAGAAGCTTTTGCCGAGCAGCCCGGCGCCCACCAGAAGCACGACGGCGATGGCCAGCTCCAGCACGACGAGGTTCGCACCGATGCGCCGCCACAGGACACCCGCTGAGCCGCGCGAGCCTTCCGTGAGGCCCTCACGCATCTCGGCGAAGGACAAGCGCAGGATCGGCGTGAGCGAGAAGATCGCGGCGGCGAATAGAGCGACGGCAGCGGCGAAGGCGAGGACGTGCAGGTTCAGTCCCAGTCCACGCAGGTAGGGCATGTGGATCATCATGTCCTTCGAGATAAGGTTGAGGAGGATGTGCATGGCGCCGTAGGCCACGAGCAGTCCCAGACCGGTGCCGATGGAGACCAGCAAGAGTCCTTCGGTGATGAACTGGCGGGCGAGTCTCGCGGGCCCTGCACCCAGCGCGCCGCGGACTGCGATCTCGCGTTTGCGGCTCTCCGAACGGACCAGAAGCAGGCTGGCGACATTGACGCAGGCGATGAGCAAGAGCAAAGATGCGCCGCCTAGCAGGACCAGCAGGATCGGGCGGACGTCGCCAACGATGTACTTAGAGAGAGGCTGAACCATGGCGCCCTGGCCGCGGTTTGAGTCGGGATACTGGCGTTCGAGCTGCTCGGCGATAGCGCTCGTGTTGGCGAGTGCAGCCTGTACCGAGACGCCGGGCTTGAGCCGCGCGACGCCATAGAGGCCGTGGCAACTGCGTCTGAGATCGCAGGAGCCGGTCGCGTGCATCGTGGTCCAGAACTCGGCGTTATTGTGGGGCGCGAACTCGAAGGCGTCGGGCAAGACGCCGATGATCGTGTAGGGAATGCCGCTCAGCGAAACGGTCTGACCGGCCACGTCCTTTCTTCCAGCGAACCGCTTTTGCCAGGTGGCGTAGCTGAGGATGACGGTGTGGGGCGCGCTGAGCAGATCTTCGCCCGAGTAGAAGTCGCGGCCAAGCACGGGCTCGATGCCGAGGGTGTGGAAGAAGCCGTCGGTGACGCGCTCTCCCGCTACGGGCTCGATGCCAGAGGTAGAGTTGAGAAGATAACCCGCACCGGTATAGGCGTCGAACGAGCTGAAGGACTGATTGAGTCGCTTCCAATCGAGATAGTCCGGATAGGAGAGGTTGCTGCGCGGGAAGAGCGGGGCACTTTCGTTGACGTCGACGAGCGTGCTGGGTTTGGGATAGGGAAGCGGCTTGAGCAGGGCCGAGTCGACAAAGGCGAAGATAGCGACGCTGGCGCCGATGCCGAGCGTAAGCATGAGTATCGCGGTGAGAGTGAAGCCGGGATTTTTGACCAGTTGGCGGAGAGCGAACCGGAGATCGTGCAGGATGGTTTCGAGGAAGGGAACCGTGCCGCGTTCGCGATACGCCTGACGCGTTGGTTCGAGGCCGCCGAGCTTGAGGATGGCGTCGCGGCGGGCAGCCTCCGGGGTCATACCGGAGCGGATGTTCTCGTCGATGTGTAGCTGCAGGTGGCCTTCGAGCTCGGAGGCAAACTCCTGCTCGCGGCGCTGGTTCGAGAAGAGCCCGGTGAGTCGGTTTAGCCACGCGCGAAGGGATCTCATAGCGGCTCCTCTGACGCCGCGAGAAAGCGCGCGAGGATGGCGGTGGTCTGCTCCCAGTTGCGGGTTTCTCTTTCCAGTTGGCGGCGGCCGGTGCGGGTGAGTTTGTAAAACTTGGCCTTGCGATTGTTGTCGGAGACGCCCCACTCGGAGGCGAGGTAGCCCTCCTGTTCGAGCTTCAGGAGCGCAGGGTAGAGCGTGCCATAGTTGAGCGAGAGGCGGTCGCCGCTGGTCTGCTCGATGCGGCGAGCGATACCGTAGCCATGCAGCGGGCCGAGCGATTCAATCGTCTTCAGGACCATCAGCGCCAGTGTTCCCTGCCATACATCTGCCTTGTCGTTCATCCCGCTCCTATTGCTTACGCATAGGAGTATGGACCAGCCTTGTATGGGAAAGCAATAGAAAAGATTCGGCGGGGCCGCCATACGAATTTGCAGACGGATAGTTTTAGTCGAGGAGCGAGTCGACGAAGACGGCACTGTCGAAGGGGATGATGTCTTCGAGCTTTTCGCCGATGCCCGCGTAGACGACCGGCAACTTGAGTTCGGTGGCGATCGCGAGAACGATGCCTCCCTTGGCGGTGCCGTCGAGTTTGGTGAGCACAATGCCGGTGACGTGGGCGGCTTCGGTGAAGAGCCGGGCTTGCGTGAGGCCGTTCTGGCCAGTGGTCGCGTCCATGACGAGGAGCGTCTGGTGCGGGGCGCCGGGGATGAGTTTTTCCGCGGTGCGGCGCATCTTGTCGAGCTCCTTCATCAGGTCGGTCTTGGTGTGGAGGCGCCCTGCGGTGTCTACGATGAGGATCTGCGTACCGCGAGCCTTGGCAGCCGCGCAGGCATCGTAGAGTGCGGCCGAGGGATCGCCGCCTTGCTTGGTCTTGATGATCTGGACGTCGCAGCGCTGGGCCCAGACCTCCAGCTGCTCGATGGCGGCAGCGCGGAAGGTGTCTGCCGCACACAGCAGCACGGTGCGACCCTGCGCGGTGAAGTGCGCGGCCAGCTTGCCCGTGGTGGTGGTCTTGCCGGTGCCGTTCACCCCGACCATCATGATGACCTCGGGCGGCGCGCTGGCGTGACGGATGGGGCGGGCTACTCCGTCAAGAATCTGCTTCAGCTCGGACTTGAGCAGCTGCTTCAGCTCATCGCCGCCCTGGATGCCGGTGCGGAGCGCGCGCTGGCGGAGATTCTCGAGCACAAGCGCGGTGGTGGGTGCGCCGAGGTCCGCAGCGAGCAGCACGGGCTCGAGGCCGATGAGCGTGGTCTCGTCCACCTCGCGGGTGAGCGCGATGACGGAGCTGATGGAGTCGGAGAAGCTCTCGCGCGTGCGGGTAACCGCCTGCTTCATGCGGTCGAAGAAGCCGCGTTTCTGCTCCTGCGGTTCAACCTCAGTGGGCTGATCCGGTTGCTGGTCGGGCTTGTCGCGTTTGCCGAAGAGGGAGAAAGCCATGCTGATCTTAGTTTAGCGGATACTGCGGAGCGTCACGCAGCAAGGGCCTGGGATCAGCAGAAACCACCCAGTGTGTTTGTGGATCATGCCGCGATCGTGTCCGACGGGGCAGGCAGAACGAACGACGTCGGGTGGGCGACGTGCTTCTGGGGGAGCAGCCGCCTTCCGGTCTCGCTGAGCAGGAGCCACGCACCCAAGAGAATGACGAAGAGCGCAACTGCAAACAGAATGACGACCAAAAGAAAGTTTGGACCCTTGGGACGCTTGCGACCGTGGGCAGTGGAGATAGGCACGATCATGAGCTATAGGATGCGGTCGGCACAGCCGAAGGATGGAGCCTGCTGAGCCCGCCATGCGGCTTAGGCGAACCAAGCCATGGAGGGAGGCGCGTAGCTCGACGTAGGAGCAGCTTTCTGCTGGGCCGGCACATAGACGCCACGGCGCGTCAGGAGAAGCAGATAGATGAGCAGAATGGCGATCAGCACCAGCCCGCCGATGAAGATGTGCGGTTTGAATCCCATGTATGTCTTGTGCCGGGGAAGGTCGGGCGGAGGAATGTGTCCGTGCTCGTGCTTTTCTTCATGCATGCAGACAAGCTTATTTGGAAATGAGTCCACGTGCTGCCTGCCGAAAGAAAGATTTGCGCGGAGAGCTGTGCGGAGTGGAGCTACTCGTCGCGGCCAGGGCGGGACATCAACTCGCGGATGGCGTCTTTGGGACTCTTGTTCTGGTGGAGGATGGCGTCCATCTGTTCGGCGATGGGCATCTCGACGCCGTAGCGGGAGGCCAGTCCGAGCGCGGCTGCGGTGCTGCGAACCCCTTCGGCGACCTTGCCGTTGAGGCCTGCGATGATCTCCGGAAGCTGGCGGCCGCGACCCAGTTCAATGCCAACAGTGCGGTTGCGCGAGAGCGAACCCGTGCACGTAAGCACCAGGTCGCCGAGGCCCGAGAGTCCGGCCAGGGTCTGGCGGCGACCTCCACACGCGACGGCGAGGCGGGTGATCTCGGCGATGCCGCGGGTGATCAGCGCGGCGGTGGAGTTGTGCCCCAGATTCAATCCCGTGGCAACGCCCGCCGCCAACGCAATCACATTTTTCAGCGAGCCGCCAAGCTCCACCCCCGCAACATCGTCGTTGGTGAACACCCGCAGCGACGGCGAAGTAAAGTCGCGCTGAATCGCATACGCGATCTCCGGTGAGTAAGACGCGGCCACCAGCGCGGTAGGATTGCCCGCGGCCACCTCCTGCGCGAACGATGGCCCGCTGAGTACGCCTGAGGGATTGCCGGTGAGCGACGTAATCACCTGGGTCATGCGCAGGTAGGTCGTCTCTTCGATGCCCTTGCTGGCGCTCAGAATAATCTGATTTGCCGTCAGCATCGGAGCGATGTCGGCGATGACGCCGCGCAGATGCTGAGACGGTGTCACGCAGAGCAGAAGGTCCGCCTCGAAGATAGCGCCGGGCAGGTCGGAGGTGACGCGGATGTCGTCCGGGAGAGTGAAGCCCGGGAGGTAGGGGAGGTTTTCGCCGACATCGGCGAGCTGCTCGGCCAGCGCGGGCGAGTGCGCCCACAGGCAGAGCTGATGGCCGCCGCGACGAGCCAGCGAGATGGTGAGCGCCGTCCCCCAGGCCCCCGCGCCAAGCACGGTGATACGGCTCATGCGGCCGCCTTTTTCACGCCAAAACGACTCTCCGTGCCCGCAATCAAACGACGAATGTTCTGCTGATGCTTGAGAATGATGAGCAGCGGAATGTAGATGAAGCCCGCAATGACGATGGGGCTCCGATAGTGCACGAAGTAAAGGCCAAAGAGTGGGAAGGTAGCCGATCCCACGATCGAAGCCAGCGACACGTAGCGCGTAAGCAGAAAGATGACGAGGAAGACTGCGAAGGTGCAGGCGGCGGAGATCGGTGTGAGCGCAAGAAAGACGCCCAGCGCGCTGGCAACACCCTTGCCGCCACGGAATCCGAGCCACACCGGGAAACAATGGCCGAGGATCGCGGCAACCGCTGCCACCACCGCCAGATCGTAGTTCCCCGGCGCAAGATGCTGCGCGACCTTCACCGCGACGAATGCCTTCGCGCAATCGAGCAGCAGCGTCGCGATGCCGAGACCCTTCGCTCCCGAGCGCGCAACGTTGGTGGCGCCGATGTTGCCGCTGCCGGTTGTGCGAATGTCCTGATGAAGAAACAGTTTGACGAGGATGTAGCCGAAGGGAATCGAACCCAAGAGATACGCCAGCGGAATGGAGATGAGCCAGGGGTTCATTGTCGTCTGGATGAGCCGTCTGGATGAGTCTACCAAGCGCGCGTGAGGTTGTTGTTACACACCCGCATGAGCTTGTTACACATGAGATGCGTTAGTCGCAAAGCCGCTACAGCAGACGCCGCCGAATAAGCTCAAGCGCATGCTGGCTCGCCCACCAGCGGATGCGTTCACGGTCGCCGGGAAGATGGAGCTCTTTGACCTGCGTGTCGTGCCCGTCCGCAAGACCAATGTAGACGAGGCCGATGGGCTTGTCTGCATCGGGGCCGGGCGCACCCGAGCCGGGGCCGGCGATGCCCGTAACGGAGATGCCGAGCGACGCTCCAGTGCGGGTGCGAATCCCTTCGGCCAGCGACCGCGCCACCTCAGGCGAGACCGGCCCGTAGGTGGATACGACGTCGGCAGGAACACCGGCGAAGGTGGTCTTGAGTGTGTCGCTGTAGACGACCGCGCCGCCGAGGAAGTAGCGCGAGCTGCCGGGAATCGCAGTCAGGCGTTGTGCAACGAGACCTCCGGTGCAGCTCTCGGCGGTGGCCAGCGTGAGGTCGCGCAGGCCAAGGTTCAGCAGAACGACCTCCTCCAGTGATTCGCCGTGGGAGGAAAAGATCGCCTCCTCCATCTCGGCTTCGATCTTTTCGGTTAGCTCGTCGACACGGTGCTGCGCCTCGGCGAGCGTCGGTTTGACGCAGAAAAAGTGCAGCTGGATCTCGCCCGCGCCAGCCAGGATGGTAGTGTCGACGTCAGCATACTTTTTGTAGATCGGAGCCGTGCGTGCATCGACGTGCGACTCCGGGATCAGCGCCATCCGCAGCGTACGTTTGGCGAGATGGCGCGGCGGCAGTGTGTGCTTCAACAACAGCCTGCACTGCTCATCGAACAGCGGCTTCAACTCCGAAGGCGGCCCGGGCAGCAGGATGACGATCTTGCGAACCGGCCTTCCGCTCGCATCGAGAACCGTGGTGTCGAGGTACTGCCCCGGCGCGCTGCCGTTCTTGTTTTCAAGTATGGTGGCTCCCCGCAACACGTCGGCCTGCCGAACGTTGTTTGGCGGCATCACCATCTGGCGGGCGGCAAAGCGCTTATAGAGTTCGGTCAGTATGGTCAGGTCGCGCTCCAGCGGAAGGCCCAGCGCGGCGGCGGCAGCCTCGCGCGTCAGGTCGTCTTCGGTAGGGCCGAGACCGCCGGAAAAAATCACAATGTCTGCGCGAGAGATTGCGATGCTGGCCGCGCCGGCGAGCTGAGCAAGATTGTCTCCGACGATAGTCTTGAACGCGACCTGCACGCCAAGATCGTTCAGTGCGGCCGTCAGATAAAGAGAGTTCGTGTCCTGTCGGAACGGCGTGAGCATCTCGGAGCCAGCAGCGATAATCTCAGCGATCATAGGTCGGTCTGGCTCTTTCCGCCGGGCAGGAATTCAACTCCTTCGCCATGATAGAGGTTTTTTGCCGCACACCGCGTTAGTACAGCACCTGAGTCTCGAGAAACGTATCGATCGTGCCGTCAGCAGGGTTCACGAAGTGAATGTCTCTTGGGTCGCGCCGCGGCGTGTCGACCGCGAAGACAACGAAGGGCTGTTCCAAAATTTCGGTCGCGCCATGGACGGTTCCCTGCTTGAAGAAGACCAGTTGCCCAGGGCCAAGTTCGAAGGGTTCGTCATTACCGAGAAAGAACTTCGCCCTTCCTGAAACGACCAGAAGATATTCGTCGCAGGTCTTGTGGAAGTGCGCAGGCAGTGGTCTGTACACGCGAAAGAGCCTGGCGCTGGCTGCTTTTTCGTCAGTCAGGCGAGTGTCGATCAGCATCGTTTCTGCTGCTGCCGGAAAATTATTGGCGATGGTGTGGAGATCGAAGACTGCGGTCGTACGCGATTCGTTTTTGTCCATTGCTGCGTCTCCCTTCGGGTAGTGCAACCACCCAGGAATTAGATGCTCGCAGCAGAGCTTTTGTTCACACTTTACGAATCGGGCCCGGGTACTGAGCGACCAGCGGATCGACAGTCAACAGGATGATTCCCTCAATCGTCGCTTGTGCGATCAGGATACGGTCGAAGGGATCTTTGTGGATCGGTGGCAGGCTGTCGGTAGCCAACGCGTGTTCACTGGTGATTGCCAGCTCAATGTAGTCGTTATCTAACAAGCCACGACGCAGAACTCGCGGGTCGACCTGGAAATCGTTGCGCCCCAGATTGCGCTTGATCGCGATCTCCCACAGGCTGGCCGCGCTAAAAAGAAGATCATTCTCTCGATCGCTGATCAATGTTTGAGCGATCTTTGATAAGCGGCGTGAATCCCCCGCGGTCCATAGCAGAAGATGGGTATCCAGCAGCAGCTTCACTTCCTGCCGCCGAAGAGCTGCTCGATCTTCTTGCTGTGCATCAGATCAAAGTCGTCAGGGACTGAAATCTGTCCAGCCATAAAGCCGATCCGGCGTCTCTGTTTACCAGTGGGCGCGTCCAGCGCAGTAACTTTAACCAGTGGTTTGCCCGCCTTGGCAATGATGAACGACTCGCCTTTGACCGCCTGCTCGATCAGCTTCGAGAGTTGTGTCTTGGCTTCGTGAATGTTGACCGTCTGCAATGAATGCCCTCCCTGTAGACTAAGTTTAGTTAGTTTAGTCGATATTGCCGTGGATGGCAATGAGAGGTGCCGGGATCAGAACAGCCGGCGACCCTCGATATCGAGCGCGACATGGAAGAGAGCATCCCGGGTAGCCAGCGCGGCGCAGCCATCTTCGAGGAAGGTGAGGCCGACAAGGTTGTTGCCCGAAACCGCCAGTGTCGCCTGGTGACGCGGGTCGATCCGCACGATGCCGCGCTGGCCGTGCAGGCTGGCGGCCACGTAGAGGTTGTCATCCACGTCGAAGGCGATGCCCTGGGCGCGTCCCAGTCCCTGATAAAAGACGGTTGTGTTCCCGTCGCGGTCGATGGCGTGCACTGCCTGATTCGACGACGTTGTGGGGCCGGTGACGAACAGCGTTCCCGCATCGTTGAACGCAAGATGGTACGCGGCAATGCTGGGTTCGAGCGTCGCATAGACGAAGATTTCGCCGCCGCTGCCGTGCACGTGGCCGCGACCGATCTTGAAGATGGTGCCCGAGCGGTCGCCGACGAACAGGTTCCCGTCGCGGTCGAACGCGATCCCGGTAGCGATGCCCATGCCCTCGGCGTAAGTGGAGATGGCCCCTTCAGGCGAGATCCGGTAGACGGTGCCCTCGGCGCGGGAGCTGGCGTAGAGGTAGCCGTCACCGTCGAACGCCAGCCCGGTGGCGTTCATCAGGTCGCGCACAAAGGGCCGGATCTGGAAGTCGCGCTGAATCTGAAAGATGGATACCGGAACCGCCTGTCCCCGTGAACCGGACACGGTGGCGTAGACGTTGCCCTCGGCATCGACCGCGGGATTGGCGACAGGGTGCAGGTTTTCAGCCATCGGGACGGCGACGCGAAGGTTCAGCGCGTTGCTGGCGTGGCCGTTGCGATGCACGATGAGGTCGCCCGTGATTGCCCCCTCCGGAATCTGGACGGTGGCGCGCGTCGGGCGGCTGAGGATGACGGGAGCAGGGGTGTCGCCGAGCGTAGCGCGTGGGACTCGAGCGCCGCTGGGTTCGAGATGCGCCCCGTGAACCTCGACCTCTCCGCCGGGCATGGCTGCGGCGGGCGTAACGCGGTCGAGATGCGGTGGCGGAGCGTCGGGCTTGTCGGTCATCAGGAGGGAGCGGAGCGTGGTCATAGCTGGTTGTAGCGTAGCCGCGCGCGAATGCGAGCGCAACTGAGAAGCAAAAGAGGCCTTCGATCTTTTTCAAGAGGGAAAGAAAAAACTTCAAAATAATTCAGATTGTGTGTCCTGTTTTTCAGGCCGCCAAATGCTGCCTGTAATCCACCACAATCGCACCGGCTGTGCCACGCATCTCACCACGCTTTTCACCACAAAAAATGCGCGTCCACAGCCCACTTACCGCACAATTTCCCAGCAAAACACCAGCTCCACCACGTTAGAAAAAAACGTGAATAATCTGCGCCAAAAGCAACGCGAAGAGGCCGGCGGCGACGTCGTCCAGCATGATGCCGGTGCCTCCGGGGAGGCGTTCAAGCTGGCGGATCGGCGGCGGCTTGAAGATGTCGAAGATGCGGAAGAGAAGCAGCGAAACCGCCGCGTGGCGCCAGTCAACAGGAATCGCGATCAACGCAATCAGCTGCCCCGCAACCTCGTCGATAACGACGTGGCCGGGGTCTTCGCGGCCGGACTCGCGGGCGACAATGGTGGCTGCGGGAATGCCGATTAAAGTGGCGGCCAGCGCGGCGATTGCAGTTCCGATGGCCAGCGCAACCGGGGCGGGATGAAGCAGATGCGCCGCTCCAAACCACAGCAGCACGGCGGCGATGGAGCCGTAGGTGCCGGGGCCGGGTTTGAGCAGCCCCGCTCCGAAAAAAGTGCCGATGGCCCAAGCCCAAAGGGTCTTCTTTTCAGACGGCGGATGAAGCTGGACGTTGGAGTTGGCCATGAAGTTCAGTGATTAGTGTAGATGGGCGGGAGCGGTCGCGCTGCGCACGATGCCCACCATAGCCGCAAAAAGCATGGCGAAGATGAGGCACCCGGATTTGCGGCTAGTTCACGTCGTCGTCGTTCTGGCGGTTGTGTTTGTTAGAACGGGCGAGTTCTTCGAGCAGGTCGGGGTCTTGAATAGGAGAGCTGATCTTGTAGTCTCCGCTAGCCCATTTGCCGAGGTCGATGCGGCGGCAGCGGTCGGAGCAGAAGGGGAAGTCTTCGCTCTTCGGCAGAACGATGGTGCGGCAGGTAGGACAGCGGAGCGTTTTGATC
>FSYS01000101.1_pt1 | contig 11133 bp, 12 predicted proteins | sample 1638491 | NCBI WGS metagenome assembly FSYS01 (sample SAMEA3914788, study PRJEB12502) | metagenome | biome: forest; material: soil | place: Canada | collected 2011-07-03 | depth 0.1 m | reverse complement strand
GGTCGAATTCCGCGACATCATCGAGGGCGTCACCATGAAGCGCGAGATGGACGAAGCGACCAAGCAGGTCGGCACCGTCATCATCGAGCACAAGGAAGACCTCCATCCTCAGATCGTCATCCTCGACGAGCACAAGGAAATCGTGGCTTCGTACAGCATCCCGGCGGGTGCGCACATCGAAGTGAAGCCGGAAGCGAAGGTCCAGGCCGGACAGCGTCTGGCCAAGACCCCGCGCAAGATCGCGAAGACCAAGGATATCACCGGTGGTCTGCCCCGCGTGGCGGAACTCTTCGAGGCGCGCCGTCCGAAAGACGCGGCGGAAATCGCCAAGATCGACGGCGTGGTCGAAGTCGCGGGCAACATCCGCGGCAAGAAGAAGCTCATCATTCGCGATCCCTCCACGCTCGCGGAAGAAGAGCATCTCATCCCGCTCTCCAAGCATCTCATCGTCTACAAGGGCGATATCGTCAAGAAGGGCCAGCAGCTCACCGAAGGTCCCGTCGTCCCGCACGAAGTGCTGGAGGTTTGCGGACCGCAGGACCTGCAGGAATATCTCGTCAACGAGGTGCAGGAGGTTTATCGCCTCCAGGGTGTCGAAATCAACGACAAGCACATCGAGATCATCGTCCGCCAGATGCTCCGCAAGGTGAAGATCACCGAGCCGGGCGACACCAGCTTCCTCTGGGGCGAACAGATCGACCGCTTGATGTTCGAAGAAGAGAATCGCCAGGTCGAAGCCAAGGGCGGCAAGCCCGCGGAAGCGACCCCGGTGCTCCTTGGCATCACCAAGGCTTCGCTCGAAACCGAAAGCTTCATCTCGGCTGCCTCGTTCCAGGACACGACCCGCGTTCTCACCGACGCGGCGACGCTGGGCAAGGTGGACAAGCTCCGCGGCTTCAAGGAAAACGTCATCATGGGTCACCTGATCCCTGCCGGCACCGGCTTCAATGCGCACCGCTCGCTGAGGCTCGTCGAGCAGACCGAGCAGATCGGCGAACCGTTGATCCAACCGGAGAAAGACGATTCGCTCGACCTCCTCCCGAAGATCCGCACGCCCGAACCCGACGCTGCCGTCAACTAATTCGTATCCGTCCCGCCATGGCGGGATGGCCGATGCAAGGAAGGCCCACTTTCTTAGGAAAGCGGGCCTTTTTTGTCATTTGTGTCACGAACCAAATTGACTCTGCGTCTCAGTTGATTTATAAGCTTAAGCCCCGATTGTGGAAACAGTTACTACTCCCAAACTGACTCGGCTTTACCTCGTTGTCGACGGCGAGATTATCTACGAGATTTCGCCCAATACGGTCCTTAATATCGGGCGGCTCGATACCAACGACATCGTGCTCGATGACTACAAGGTTAGCCGCGAGCACGCCGTCCTGAAGATATCCCGCACTGACATCATGCTGGTCGACCTCGCCAGCACGCACGGCAGCTTCGTCAACGGCGAGCGCATCGACCGCAGCCCGGTGAAGTTCGGCGACACCATCCAGATCGTGAACCACGACCTCGTGCTCTTCAGCGAATTGCCCGAGGACCACGACGAGGGCGAGGTGATCCAGCCACGCAACGCCCGCAGTCTCGACCGGCGGCTCAAGTTCTTCGGCGGCCTCAACGAATTCTCGCTCCTCACCCTCGTCCAGTTCCTCTACCAGGAAAAGCAATCGGGCCTGCTGCTGCTCGAACTGGGACAACATCCCGGCCCGCGCATGTACTTCCAGGACGGCGAGATCATCCACGTCTCCCAGGGCGCAAACCTCGCCGAGTTGCTTGTGCGCAAGCGGCATGACGAGAGCCTCTTCTTCTACTTCCACCACGAGGAGAATTTCCCCAAGCGCTCGATCTTCGTGCCGACGCCGAAGTTCCTCTTCGACCTCTGCCACGCCTACGACGAGAAGAACGCGCGCGAGCTGACCACCGACACTGCCAGCGTCGGCGTGTGGCAACTCCCCACGCCGAGGCCGCAGGATCGCGACACCGCCTGGGTTCCGCTGCCGCCGATGGTGCGCTAATTCGCAGGGTAGGGGTGGTGGTCCCCTGCCGTCCCTCGAAGATCAGGGACGCGAAGGACTCGCGTCCTACCTCAAACCTTCTCAACGCCACGCATTCTCTGGTAATTTGACAGGACGTCCATGAAGACCATTCTCACCGGCATTCAACCCTCCGGCGCGCTGCATCTCGGCAACTATTTTGGCGCGATCCAGCCGGCGGTTGAACTAGCCAAGCAGGGCCAGGCCCTCTATTTCATTGCCGATTACCACGCGCTCACGTCGCTCTCCGACGCCGAGGCGTTGCGCCGGTTCACCTTCGACGCGGCCGCCGCGTTCCTCGCCTGCGGGCTCGATCCTGCCAGGACCGTCCTTTTCCGCCAAAGCGACGTGCCGCAGGTCCACGAACTCGCGTGGATGCTCTCCGTCGTCACGCCCATGGGCCTGCTCGAGCGCGCGCACAGCTACAAGGACAAGATCGCGCAGGGCGCCGAGCCGAGTCATGGACTCTTCGCCTATCCCGTGCTGATGGCCGCCGACATTCTCCTCTACAACTCCGATCTCGTGCCCGTCGGCAAGGATCAGAAGCAGCATCTCGAAATGGCTCGCGACATCGCCCAGAAATTCAACGACCGCTTCGGTGCCACGTTCAAGCTGCCCGAGCCGATCATCGGCGAAGCTACCGCCATCCTGCCCGGCGTCGACGGACGCAAGATGTCCAAGAGCTACGGCAACACCATCCCGCTCTTCGGTGAGTGGAACACGATCAAGAAACCGGTCATGGCCATCAAGACCGACTCCACGCCGATGGAAGAGCCCAAGCAAATCGAGGGCACGCCGCTTGGCCAGCTCATGCAGGCGGTGAATCCCGCCGCCTACCAGGATTTCGTCGTCCAGGCCGCCACGCCCGGCACCGGCTACGGCGACCTGAAGAAGAAGCTGCTCGCCGAGATCGAAGCCCGCTTCGCCCCCTTCCGCGAAAAGTACGATCACTTCCAGAAAAATCCCGCCGAACTCGAAGCCATCCTCGCCGACGGCGCGAAGCGAGCCCGCGAATTCGCCGCGCCCGTCATCGCCTCGGCGCGCAAAGCGACTGGGCTCTCGAAGTAATTTCAACAGGAAAACATGAAGAGATGAAAACAGGAAAAGGGAGGGGGATTTCGAGATTCTCCATTCCTGTTTTCATGCTTTCATGTTTTCCTGTTCATCCGTTCCGCAATGTCTGACGAAACTTCCATACCGACAGCCGACCTCAATCCCAAAGACCTGACGCATGTGCGTCTGCCGGTCTTCGAGGGCCCGCTTGACCTGCTGCTCTATCTCATCAAGAAGGACGAGCTCGACATCTACGACATCCCGATCGAGCGGATCACCACGCAGTACCTCGAATACCTCAAGATCATCAAGATGCTCGACCTCGAGGTCGCGGGCGATTACCTCGTCGTCGCGGCCACGCTCGTCTACATCAAGAGCCGCACCATCCTGCCGCACGACCAGCGCCCGCCCGAGGACGAAGCCGAGGAGGACGATCCGCGCTGGGAGCTGGTGCGCCAACTCGTCGAGTACAAAAAGTACAAGGACGCCGCGTTTGAACTGCAGCAGTGCCTCGAGCGTCAGGAAGGCGTGCGCGGCAAAGGTTCGAACACCAAGCCCGACGCCGCGCCGGACGGTTCGCTGCCCTTCGACAAGGTCGGCCTCTTCGACCTGCTCGCCGTTTTCCAGAAGGTGCTCGCCCGCGCGAACCAAAACGAGGACCTCAAGGACATCTTCGAGGACCGCTTCACCGTCAGCGACAAGATCCAGTTCATCCAGGGCGAGATCGCCAGCCGCCAGCGCATCGTCTTCGAGGAACTCTTCGTCGACGGCGCCACCCGCACCGAGATCGTCGTGACCTTCCTCGCCGTCCTCGAGCTCATCCGCATGAAGCAAATCGGCTTCACCCAGGAAAGCCCCTTTAGCCCCATCGAGCTCGTCAAGCTCATCGTCGAAACGCGCGAGTATCTGCCCGACGAGCCGGACGAAGAGCCGAAAGGTCAGCTTCCGGCCTGACCTTCGTCATCAGGAAATCCGCGCTTCAAGCTCTCAACCTCCTCGTCTTTCAGGAAGCGGGAAAAGATCTCGGAACCGTGACTGGGATGCTCCACGCCGATCTCGCATAGCCGTTCGATCGAGTCGAAGCGCCACGAGACAGTTTCGTCATAGACATTCTTATAGGTGACTTCGCCCTGTCGTCCCATTTGTTGGGCCAGAGCTTGGGCTTCCAATTCAGAAGAGGCTTCGATCAAAATTACGCGTTCCTCCCATACGCCATCAGCCTTGAGGGCATCCGTGCCTGCTAGGCTGTTAAAAAGCAGATTCGCGGAATACCACATAACTATTCTTCCTTGGAGCTTCGCCGCTCGCGAAAGAACTCCTGCAGCACACCCAACGTCTCCTCTCGCAGCACGCCGGAGGTGATCTCGCAGCGATGATTGAGCCCGGGCAGATCAAACAGATTGAACGCCCCGCCGCAAGCGCCCGCCTTGGGATCACTCACGCCAAAGACGATGCGGTCGACGCGCACGTGGGCCAGCGCGCCCGCACACATCGGGCACGGCTCCTTCGTAACATAGAGCGTCGTGCCGTTGAGCCGCCACGACTTCAACAGCGCCTGCGCTTCGCCGATGGCGAGCATCTCCGCATGCGCGGTCGCGTCCTGGCGCGTCTCCACTTCGTTGGCCGCCTCGGTCAGGATCGCGCCATCGCGGACCAGCACCGCGCCGACCGGGACTTCCTCCCTGGAGGCAGCGCCGCGCGCCAGTTCCAGCGCGCGCTGCATGAACACTTCGTCGGCATGCACGGCGGCCTCAGGCCGAGGCCGTCTCGGCCACTTCGCCGAAGGCGCGGAACTTGGCGTAGCGCTGCTCCTTGAGCGCGCCCTCGTCCAGCTTGCGCAGCTCCTCGATGTGGCGCAGCACAGCCTCCTTCACCTTTGCAGCCGCGTCCTCCCACGAGTGATGCGCGCCGCCTGCGGGCTCGGAGATCACCTCGTCGACGAGCTTCAGCTCGAGCAGATCGGGTGCGGTCATCTTCAGCGCCGCGGCGGCCTTCGGCGCCTGCGAGTTGTCGCGCCAGAGAATGGCCGCGCAGCCCTCGGGCGAGATGACTGAGTAGTACGAGTTCTCCAGAATGAGCACGCGGTCCGCCACGCCGATGCCGAGCGCGCCGCCGCTGCCGCCTTCGCCCAACACCACGGCGACGATCGGCACGTTGAGCGTAAACATCTCGCGCAGGTTCACTGCGATGGCCTCGGCGATGTGGCGCTCCTCCGACGCGATGCCGGGATAGGCGCCGGGCGTGTCGATGAAGCTGACAATGGGAAGCCGGAACTTGTCGGCGAGGCGCATCAGGCGCAGCGCCTTGCGGTAGCCCTCGGGGTGAGCGAGACCGAAGTTGTGCTTGATGTTCTGCTTCGTATCGTGGCCCTTCTGGTGGCCGATGATGACGACCTTCTCGTCGCCGATCTGCGCCAGGCCACCGACGAGCGCGCGGTCATTGCCGAAGCAGCGGTCGCCACTCAGCTCCATGAAGTCGACAGAAAGCAGCTTGAGATAGTCGAGCGTGTAGGGCCGCTGCGGGTGGCGCACGATCTGCACGCGCTGCCACGGCGAGAGGTTGGAGTAGAGCCTTTCGCGCTCTTCCTTGAGCTTGGCCTCGAGCGCCTCCAGCTCCGGTCCCGCGTCGGCTAGGTGCTCCTTGTACTCAATCTTGATCGCCTCGATCTTCTTCTCGAGCTCGACCAGCGGCTTCTCAAACTCCAGCGGTGTCAGTTTCATCGGGAATGGGAAATCATGCCTGCGGAGGGGGGAAAGATCAAGCGGTGCGTCGGCTCTACAGCTTCACTAGGCGGCGGAACCGAAGCAGGATTTTCGCGCCGGTATTGAGGTTGATGATTTTGTAGCGTCGAGAGATTGACCATTCCGCGGTTGCCTCCCGGATTAACGATGGGTGGTGCAACCTCGTGGAACGCGCCGACCTGATAAGGCCCGAAGTTGAGGCGCGCACCGGATTTCACCAGAGGCGGCTGGTCGGTGGGAGCAAGTTCGTCCACGTGAAGCTGGAAGAACATCTCGCCGTTCAACTGCTGATAGCCAAAGAACAGGATGTGCACGGATTTGGGGGCCGGCGCCGGGTGGTCGGAGATCGCGGGAATCGGGGAAAATGCAAGCCCGAGAAGCGTCAAGCCAGTGGTCAGAGCCCATCCGCGCATGGAGGCATCTGAGCAAAATCGAGGCGGGTTTGCGATGCCTTTCAGGCCGGCGCGAGACCGGGCGCAGGCGCGCCGCAATTCCAGCAGAGTTCGAAGTTACCGGGATTCTCTTCGTGGCAAGAGGGGCATTTCCAGTCGGCGCGCGTCGATAACGTGGGCGTGGGCTGTGATTTCAAGAGCGCGACGGCGGCGCGGAAGTCGGCATCGCTGACGACGCAGAGGGTCGGGAGGAAGGAGATGCCGGCCACGTCGGGATTGCCGCCGTTTTCGTTGCGGATGAAGCAGGGGATGCCCGCCTCATCGAGCAGACCCTTGTAATAGGCGACGAGGGTGAGGTCCTGGTTGGCGAAGACCTCATGCATGCCGCGGATTTTGGGCGGCCTTGCGTGTGGAAGCAATGCCGATTCGATGCGTGCCGCCGCAACTCAATCATGACAAGCGGCGTTTGAGGCTCTAGAAAGGGGCGATGCTCGGAAAGCTCGTCCTGCCCGTCTTCTTCGCCGTGATCGCCCTCGGCGCGACGGTGCTCGGGCCGGTGATCTACTTCGCGATGCAGCCCATCTGGCCGGCGTTTCCCTTCCACCGCGCCATGGATCGCGCGCTGCTCGTCTCCGCGCTGGCCGCGCTCGCCCTCTTCTGGCCGCGGATCGAGTTCGGCAAGCTTTGGCCGTGGAACGCGGACGCGTGGAAGCAGGCGCTGCTCGGATTGCTCTTAGCCTTCGTGGCCGTGCAGGCACTCATCGGCTTCGACCTCGCCGCAGCCGGTTTTCACCGCGCGCAACTCGGCGCCGGCAAAACGTGGGCGAGGGTGGGCATGGCGCTAGTCGCGGCGGTGATCGTCGCGCCGCTGGAGGAAACGATCTTCCGCGGTTTCCTCCAACGGGAGATCACGCGCGGCCTCGGCTGGCGTGCAGGCTGGATTCTCGCCGCGCTGGTCTACGCGTTAGCGCACTTCCTCACCACCTCAGGCTTGGACGCGGCGCCGGTCAACTGGTGGAGCGGCGCGACAGCGTGGCCGGCCATGTTCGCGCAGGCCGGGCACGACCTCGCCTCGCCAGAAAACGCCATCAAGGCGCTCAACCTCTTCCTCCTCGGGCTCGTGCTCGGCGGCCTCTTCCTGCGCGCGGAATCACTCTGGGTCAACGCCGGGCTGCATGCCGGTCTGATCTTCGGCCTGCTGCTCTTCACCGGCCTGACCCGGCCCGACGAGCCGCCGCGCGTCGCCTGGCTCGGCGGCAATATCCTATCGAGTTTTGTCACCACGCCGGTCATACTCGCGCTCGGCCTATGGATCTGGCGCTATTATCGGCATCCCTCCGTCGTGCCCGAGCCCACGCCCGGGACTGGGGCGAATGCGCGCTGAATCTCGCGTTCCCGTGGCAGGCGAGCGCCGAGGCTGAACCGGTCCGCATCGTGGCGCCGTTCTGCCGGCAGTGCGGCGAGCCGTTCCCCGCGCTGCAGCACGTGGACTCGACCATCGTCTGTGACAAATGCGCGAAACATCGCTGGCACTTCCAGTGGGCACGCGCCGCTTACTGGACGCGCGGTCAGGTGCTCGAGGCCGTGCTCGGCTTCAAGTACAACGACCAGTATTACCAATACGGGCGTCTGGTCGGTTGGCTTACCGAGGCCTACGACCAGCATGCACGTGGAGAGCCGTGGGACGCGCTCGTGCCGGTCCCCCTCTACCACCGAAGGCACCGTGATCGCGGTTTTAATCAAGCCCACGAACTCGCGCGAGGCTTGGGCAAGAAGCGAAAATTGCGTGTCCTCGATTGCCTTTATCGATGTAGAGAAACGCCGTCTCAGACAAAACTCGATCGAACCGCGCGCTGGGAGAATATGACCGACGCCTTCCGCCTGAAAGCCGGGTTTGACGTCAGAGGCCTGAATTTGCTAGTGTTGGACGATGTTTTTACGACGGGCGCCACGACAAATGCCTGCGCTCAGGTCCTGGCTAAGGCCGGGGCTGAATCGCTTGCGGTCCTGACCGTCGCGCGGAGTTGAGACCCGCTTCCCTCATTCCTCAATATCATGTCCAACCCACTCACCTCTTCCGGCAGCTTCTTCCCCAAACCCGACTACGGCAAATCGCCGTCGCGCAAGAAAGAGATGCCCGAGGGGCTGTGGACCAAGTGCCCGGAGTGCAGCGCCTACATTTTCAACAAGGAGCTCGAGTCGAACCAGATGGTCTGCAAGGAGTGCACCCATCACTTCAACATTGGCGCGAACCAGCGGATCCAACACCTCGTCGATGAAGGCACCTGGGCCGAGTACGACGCGGGTGTCGGATCGATCGATGTCCTGAAATTCACCGGCGCGACCAGCTACGCCGACCAGCTCGCGAAGTACGAGAAGAAGACCGGCCTTAAGGAAGGCGTCGTCTGCGGGCTGGGCAAGATCGAGGGCCACGCGGTCTCGGTCGCCGTCATGGAGTTCAATTTCCTCGGCGGCTCGATGGGCTCGGTCATCGGCGAGAAACTCACCCGCGCCATCGAGCGCGCGACGGAGCTCGGCGTGCCTGTCGTGATTTTCTCCGCTTCCGGCGGCGCGCGGATGCACGAGGGCATGTTCAGCCTGATGCAGATGGCCAAGACCAGCGGCGCACTCTCGCGTCATGCGGCGGCGCATCTTCCTTATATTTCCATCCTGACGCATCCGACCATGGGCGGCGTGACGGCCAGCTTCGCCACGCTCGGCGACCTGAATATCGCCGAGCCCAAGGCCATGATCGGTTTCGCCGGCGCGCGCGTGCTCAAGGAAACGACCCGCCAGGATTTGCCCAAGGGCTTCCAGACCGCCGAGTTTCTTCTCGAGCGCGGCTTGGTCGACCGGATCGTTTCGCGCCTCGAGATGCGTTCGGAGCTCGGAAAGATTTTCGATTACCTCAAGCGCCGCACGCGCAAGGTCTCGCGCAGGACAGCCTCGGTGCGCGCACCCCAAGCCCAGCTCGCCGAAACCAACGGCCACGCGCACCAAAAAGCGGCGTAGGGCTGCCGACAGGCCATGGTCATTGCTTCGCGCCGGCGTCTGCGGCTGCGGCCCGTTTCTCCCCAACCAAATGCGCTAAGCTGGCTTGCTCTCACGGCTTTTCTGCTCCTCTTCGTCGGCGCGCTGGCGGTGGCGTTATATAGAGAGCCGCTCTTCTGCTTGCTCGGTTTCCTCGCCATGAGCGCATATTATGGCTACCTCGCTCAAAAAGGCGGAGGTCACCTTGAAGCGGTTCGAGCCTCCCGGCCCGGTGAGTCCATCTGTACGTTTGTTCGGCGATGTGACTACCGCGGCGTCGATCTGGTCGCGCTTCGTGCGGTTTACGAGGAGATGACCGGGCACTTGAGCGATGGAACCCGGTCGTTTCCAGTTCGCCCGGATGATGAATTCGGGGCGCACCTGCTCATGGATTCGGAGGATTTGGATGAAATGGCCGTGGTCATCGCCGCCCGGGCTGGACGTTCGTTGGAGAACTATGAGGCCAACCCCTTTTATCTCCAAACCAAGACGCCCTTTGGACTCGCGCTTTTCCTTAGTCACCAGCCTCGGGCGTGACGATTGAGCCTTCCGCAGCGACGCGGAAATTAACGACAAAATTTTGCAGGCGGAGCCCTAGACATTGGCGTAGTTCGCGCTATGTAACTGGCGGAAGTGGATACGCTTCCACTTAATTCCCGTGGACCATACAACGCATTCTTCTACGAGCATCGCGGAGGAAATTTCCGTCGCGCGGCGATGGGATTCCGCCGTCCCCGCCCGCGTGGAAACACCACGTGCGCCGCGACTGTCGTGGCTCGTCTTGGGCTTCATCGCGCTGGTCTATATCAGTGCCTGTTGCGCGCCGGTGATTTTCGACGACAACGAGGGCCTCTACGCCGGGGCGGTGCGCGAGATGCACGCCAGCGGCAACTGGCTCATCCCGACAGTCGACGGTTTTCCGCGCGTGCAGAAGCCGCCGCTGGTCTACTGGACCATGCTGGTCTCGACCTCGCTGCTCGGCGAGAGCGAGGTCGCCATGCGACTGCCGAACGCGCTGGCGACCATCGGCTGGATTTTCGCGACCTATCTCATCGCGCGGCGGCTCGGTGGCGAGCGATTCGGCCTCGCTGCGGCCATGGTCCTCGCCTCGATGCTCGGCGTCTGGATTTTCAATCATCTCGTGCAACCCGAGCCCTTCCTGGCCTGCTTCATCTCGCTGGCGATCTGGTGTCTTATTGAGGCGCGATGCTCCGCTCGGCCCGAGATGGCGCAGCCGCAATTGCTCGAGGACCGTTTTCCCGGCGACCGCTGGTACCTGCTTTTCTGGGTCTTTCTCGCGCTCGGCTCGATGAGCAAAGGCCTGCACGGCGCGCTCTGGCCGCTGGGCACCGTGGTGTTGGCGGCGATCTTCGCTCCCGGCCTGCGCCCCTGGCTGAAGCCGGTCCTGAGTTTGCGCGGCGCGGCCGTCTTCTTCGCGCTGCTGGCACCGTGGTATATCTACATGGCGGCGAAGTTCCCGGGTTTCCTCGCGGCCCATTTCGTCAACGAGCAGATTGGCGCTGCCCTCGATAGCCGCTATCCTGCGGATGCGAAGCAACTACCGATCATCCAGTTCTACGCGCAGCATCTCCTCTTCTGGATGCCGTGGACGCTGCTCATGCCCGCCGCGATTTACCTCGCGCTGAAAGCGCGCCGGGCCGCCCGCCTGGGTCGCAGCGTGCTCTCGCCCATGCAGGCCGACCTGACAAAGATGCTCGCGTGCTGGTTTATCCTTACTCAAGTGTCGGTGGCGTTTTCCACCCGGCAGGACTACTACAGCATGACCTGCTGGGGCGTCGTTGCGCTGTTCCTCGCCACCCCTTGGATCATCGATGCCCATTCGCCCGTGCACTTGCCGCGCCGGTTCCTCGTCGTGCCGAGCGCGCT
>FSYS01000406.1_pt1 | contig 11162 bp, 20 predicted proteins | sample 1638491 | NCBI WGS metagenome assembly FSYS01 (sample SAMEA3914788, study PRJEB12502) | metagenome | biome: forest; material: soil | place: Canada | collected 2011-07-03 | depth 0.1 m | reverse complement strand
TGCACACGCCGGTCGCGATGGAGAAGGGTCTGCGCTTCGCCATCCGTGAGGGTGGACGCACCGTGGGCGCGGGTACGATCTCCGAGATTCTCAAGTAAGATAAAGGTTTGCATCTGTTTTCCAAGACTAACGAGGGCTGCCGGTTCATGCAGAGGTTCATGGCCGGCACGTCACTCCAAACGATCTTTGTAACTGAAAGAGACACAACATGGCTGGACAGAGAATTCGCATCCGTTTGAAGGCGTATGACTACCGCGTGCTGGACACGTCGACCGGCGAGATCGTCGAGACGGCGAAGCGCACCGGAGCCCAGGTTGCCGGGCCCATTCCGCTGCCGACGATGAAGAACAAGTATTGCGTTCTGCGCTCGCCCCACGTCGACAAGAAGTCGCGCGAGGCCTTCGAGATTCGCACCCACAAGCGCCTGATCGACATTCTCGAGCCGACGCAGCAGACCGTGGACGCGCTGATGAAGCTCGATCTGCCGGCTGGTGTGGACGTCGAGATCAAGACGGTACAAAAGTAGGGCAGGGACCAGGGATCAGGGATCAGAAAGACGGTCCGCAAACGATCCTAACTACTAACGATGTATTAGCCCGGCAGTGCTGTTCGTTGTGAGGGCAGCATGATGAGGAAAGGAAATCGCAATGTCCGTAGTAGGAATTCTCGGTAAGAAAGTCGGCATGACGCAGATCTTCGATGACCGCGGGGATGTTCACCCGGTAACGGTGCTGAAGGCTGGTCCGTGCGTGATCACGCAGATCAAGACGCTGTTGAAGGACGGCTACGAGGCCGCGCAAATCGGCTACGTCGATTTCGTGAAGGCGTCGAAGGTGAACAAGGCCATGACCGGCCACTTCGCCAAGTCGAACGTGCCGCCCGTGCGCATGATCAAGGAAGTCGCTCTCGAGTCCGTCAAGGGCGAGAACGGCGAGAGCACGGTTTCGGTCAAGGCCGGCGATCGTATCCTGGTCGACATCTTCAACGATGAGCGGTTTGTCGACGTCATCGGCACCTCGAAGGGCCGTGGATTCGCGGGTGTTATCCGCCGCCATGGCTTCGGTGGTGGTCCCAAGTCGCACGGTCACATGTTCCAGGTGCAGGGCTCGATCGGTGCTTCGTCGTTCCCGTCGCGCGTCTTCCCGGGCCAGCGCATGCCGGGTCACATGGGCCACGCCCAGGTGACGGTGCGTAACCTGCGGATCCGCGGCATCGACCTCGAGGACAACCTCCTCCTGGTTGAGGGTGCGGTACCCGGACCGCGGGACGGCTTTGTGCTGATCTCGAAGGCTAAGGCTCCGCCGCGCGAGCGTCGTGGCTTCGCCGGTGCGGCGACCAAGGACGCGCTGAAGGCTTCGAAGAAGGCTGCTCCCAAGAAGAAGTAAGCCTGGGTAAGGCCGCTTAGAAGTCCGGAAGTGAAGGATCAAGAACAACAGCACGGAGCCTCTGAAGATTGGGGCTCCTGCCAAACAAGGTTAGGGTCCGCCGCATCGATGGCGGGCAAGAAGAGAGAAGAACGATGGCAAACATCAACGTAGTTAACCTGGGTGGAACGAAGGTCGGCGAGTTTGAGCTGGCCGACCTGTTCGCTCAGGAAGTGAACGACGCTCTCCTGTGGGAGTCGGTGAAGCACTACCGCGCGTCGCTTCGTCAGGGTACGGCGGCGACCAAGACGCGTAAGAACGTCTCGGGCGCAGGCAAGAAGCTGTGGAAGCAGAAGGGCACGGGCCGCGCACGCGTGGGCTCGATCCGTACGCCGCTCTGGCGTGGCGGTGGTACGGTCCACGGACCGCAGCCGCGCAGCTACGAGTACGCCTTTCCGCAGAAGAAGCTGATGGGCGCGTTGCGCTCGGCTATCTCGGCCAAGATCTCCGAAGGCAAGCTGACCATCGTGGACAGCTTTGAAGTTGCCGAGGCGAAGACCAAGCTGTACCGCGCCGCGCTGACGAAGCTCGAGGCGGGCAAGACCACGCTGTTGGTCGAGAGCAGCCGCAAGCTGGGCGAGAAGCTCTATCTCGGATCGCGCAACCTGGCGGGCGTTGAGCTGGTGCTCAGCTCCGAGGTTCACCCCTACGACCTGCTCCGCTACGAGCACGCCGTTTTCTCCAAGGATGCCTTTGAGGCCCTGCAGGAGACGCTGAAGAAGGCTGTCTCCAAGCGTCAGCACGCGAAGTCTGCGGCTGCCCAGAAAGAGGTTGCCTAATGCCGACCCTTTATACCGTTATCCGTCGCCCGCTGATCACCGAGAAGGGCATGACCGTCAAGGAGACGCAGAACACCCTGGTGTTCGAAGTCGCCCTCAAGGCTACCAAGACCGAAGTGAAGCAGGCGGTCGAGAGCCTGTTCAAGGTGAAGGTCAACACGGTTCGCACCGCGACTGTCGAAGGTAAGGAGCGCCGCCGGGGTAAGTTCGCCGGCTACCGCCCGGACTGGAAGAAGGCTTATGTTCGCCTGAAGGAAGGCGAGAAGATGCCGGAGTACCTGAACAGCCTGTAGATGTTGGTTCAGGTGCTGGATTTGGATCGGAAGCTCGATCCCGTTACGAGATCCTGCGTGGCTGCGAGATGCAGCCACGCGGCAGAAGAATAAGGCAGAAGGAATAAGATAATGCCGATTAAATCATTTCGACCGATTACCCCGACTCTCCGCTTCCAGACGAAGCTCGTCAACGACGATCTGACGACGGACAAGCCGTACAAGCCGCTGCTCGCAGTCAAGCCGCGCACGGGCGGCCGTAACAGCACCGGCGCTCTGACCATGCGTCACCAGGGCGGCGGGCACAAGCAGAAGCTTCGCCTGATCGACTTCAAGCGTGACAAGTTCGGGATCCCGGGCACCGTTGCGACGATTGAGTACGATCCGAACCGCAGCTCGCGCATCGCGTTGATCAACTACGCGGACGGCGAGAAGCGCTACATCATCCAGCCCATTGGACTCAAGGTCGGACAGAAGATCATGAGCGGCCCCGAGGCAGACATCCTGGTTGGCAACGCGCTGCCGCTGAAGAACATTCCGGCCGGTACGACGGTGCACAACATCGAGCTTCGTCCGGGCAAGGGCGCGCAGATGGCGCGTTCGGCTGGTGCGCAGGTACAGCTGATCGCCAAGGAAGGCGATTACGCGCTGCTCAAGCTGCCCTCCGGCGAGACCCGCAAGGTTCTGGTTGAGTGCATGGCGACGATCGGCCAGGTTGGCAACACTGACCACGAGAACGTCACCATCGGTAAGGCGGGACGTAATCGCTGGAAGGGCATTCGCCCGGCCAACCGCGGTGTCTCGATGAACCCGGTCGACCACCCGCACGGTGGTGGTGAAGGTAAGACCTCGGGCGGCCGTCACCCGGTGACCCCGTGGGGTCAGCCGACGCGCGGCTACAAGACGCGTAACAATAAGCGGACCGATGTGTTCATCGTCAGCCGCCGCAGCAAGTAAACTATTAGTTGGGGCGGCGTGAAAGACCGCCGGCCCCAACGGTTTGCCGAAGAGCACGTAGCCACACCAAGTCTCGCAATTAAGAGATTCGTCGTATCCAGCATCGCAACAGAATTACGGAGCTCAGCACATGTCACGTTCACTCAAAAAGGGACCTTTCATCGACGCGCACCTCATGAAGAAGATTGAGGGCATGAACCAGATCAATGAGAAGAAGGTCCTGCGCACCTGGTCCCGCCGGTCCACCATTCACCCGGACTTCGTTGGTCACACGATCGCCGTGCACAACGGACGGAAGTTCATTCCGGTTTACGTAACGGAGAACATGGTCGGCCACAAGCTGGGCGAGTTCTCGGCCACGCGCACGTTCAAGGGCCACTCGGCCAAGACTGAGACCGCGAAGGCGAAGTAAGCCTCGGCCGCAGCCCGCACGCGAGGGAAAGACCAGCAGTTTAGACGCTACGAAGTTTTTGAAGGACGAAGGACGAAGTCATGGCTAAGGCAGCAGCAAAAATCCGAGAGTTCCGCGCGGAAGCGAAGTTCCAGCGCACCAGCCCGCAGAAGGCGAAGCTGGTTCTCGATCTGATCAAGGGCCTGCGTGTGGAGCAGGCGCTCAATACGGTTCACTTCAGCACCAAGCGCATTGCGCCGGTGGTTGAGAAGGTGCTCCGGTCGGCAATCCAGAATGCCAGCTACGTGTCGGACGAGCAGGGACTTGATGTCGATATCGACAACCTGTATGTTCACACCGCGGTGGCCAACGAAGGCCCGCGCATGAAGCGCATCCGGCCTGCTCCGATGGGCCGCGCATTCCGCTACCAGCGTCGCTTGGCGCACATCATCGTAACGGTTGCCGAGAAGAAGGCTCCGGTTGCGGCGACGGCTCCGGTGGTTGAGGAAGCTCCGGCGAAGAAGCCGGCGGCGAAGAAGCCGGCAGCCAAGAAGGCCGCAGCGAAGAAGGCTCCTGCGAAGAAGGCAGCAGCCAAGAAGGCCACCGCGAAGAAGGCGTAGCCGCCGGTTTCGCGTAAACTTAAGGTTTTGCAAGATTGCCCTGCCGGCTCAACCGGCATTAGGGCCGGAGTAAAGGAAGCTATGGGACAGAAAGTCCATCCGTATGGGTTTCGCCTCGGCATCAACAAGCCGTGGAAGTCGCGTTGGTTTGTCGAGCGCGGCTACGACAAGTTGCTGGTCGAGGACGTCAAGCTGAAGGCTGAGCTGCGCGAGAAGCTGAAGGCCGCGGGCGTGAGCTCGGTCGAGGTCGAGCGTCCCGGCAACAAGCTGCGCCTGATCATCCGCACCGCGCGTCCGGGCATCATCATCGGCCGCAAGGGCGCCGAGATCGACAAGCTCAAGGCCGACATCCAGAAGCGCACGAGCCGCGAAGTGTTCATCGACATTCTCGAGGTCAACAAGCCCGAGCTCGATGCACAGCTGGTGGCCGAGAACATCGCACTGCAGCTCGAGAAGCGCGTCAGCTTCCGCCGCGCGATGCGCAAGTCGGTTGATTCGGCGCTGCGCTTCGGCTGCAAGGGCATCAAGGTTCGCGTTTCGGGCCGTTTGAACGGCAACGAGATCGCGCGCTCCGAATGGTATCTCCAGGGTCGTCTGCCGCTGCACACGCTGCGCGCCGACATCGACTACGGCTTTGCCGAGGCGAACACGACCTACGGGATCATCGGCGTCAAGACCTGGGTCTACCGCGGCGATATCTACGAGCAGAAGAAGCGTCGCGATCAGGTCACCACGACCGGCGCCTTCGCCAGCTAGGTGCAGCTGTTAGCTATTAGCTTTTAGCTCTTAGCTAAGGTGCTGCAGGAACGAATTACGACTTACTTGGCTCTAGCGGACGGCTAGAGCCAAGAGCGAATAGCTAGGGGTTTCTTTTATGTTGATGCCAAAGAAGGTCAAGTATCGCAAGCAGCAGCGCGGCCGCATGTGCGGCAAGGCGTGGCGCGGCTCCGATCTCTCGTTCGGCGACTTCGGCCTGAAGGTCGTTGAGTGCGGCTACATCACCGACCGCCAGATCGAGGCCAGCCGTATCGCGATGACGCGTTTCATCAAGCGCGGAGGCAAGGTGTGGCTGCGTCTGTTCCCGGACAAGCCGATCACGAAGAAGCCTGCCGAAACCCGTATGGGTAAGGGTAAGGGCGCTCCGGATCACTGGGTTGCGGTCGTTCGTCCGGGCAAGATTTTGTTCGAGATGGAAGGCGTAACGCCGGAGCTGGCGCGTGAGGCGATGCGTTTGGCGGCGCACAAGCTGCCGTTGAAGACGAGCTTTGTGCAGCGTCACGATGTGAAGGCGACGGTCGCCGCGAAGTAAGCGGGCGCAGCAATTTCAAGCCTGCCGTGGTGCGCCATCGCAGGAGCTAAGAGAGAAGAACAATGGAACTCGAAAAGATCCGTACCCTGAATGAGGAAGAGCTGAAGACGGAGCAGGCGAAGGCCGGCGAACAGCTCTTCCGTCTTCGCTTCCAGCAGAGCCTGGGCAACCAAGAGGGCATCAAGAAGCTGCGCGGCCTGAAGCTGGACATCGCCCGCATCCAGACGGTTGCCCGTGAGCGCACGTTGAGTGCGGAACGGGCGGCGAACCCGGTCGTCAAGAACGCCGCGCCGGCCAAGAGCACGCGCACGGCCCGCAAGAAAGCGAAGAAGGTCTAATCATGGCAGAGATAACGAATCCCGTAGCCACGTCCACCGAAGCGACCGAGATCTCTCGCCGCAATGAGAAGGTCGGTCTGGTCGTCTCGACCAAGATGCAGAAGACCATTGTGGTCGAGATCGAGATGCGCAAGGCGCACCCGAAGTACAAGCGCGTGATGAAGTCGAACAAGAAGTTCTACGCGCACGACGAGCAGAACTCGGCGCGTGTGGGCGATGTGGTTCGCATCCGCGAGGCGCGTCCCTTGTCGAAGCTGAAGCGCTGGTCGCTTGAGGAGATCGTTCGTCGCTCCTCGCTGGCGCAAGCGGAAGAGCGCAAGCCTGTCGCGGCTCCGGCCAAGTAGTCTCGCCGGCCTGCCTCTGTGCAGGCCGCGCAAGTTTCCCGCGCTGTCTTTCAAGCACCGGGTCGATTGAAGTTCTAGCAGTTCAGGAGCCGAACGATGTCAGTACAAATGAGAACAATCCTTGACGTGGCCGACAATTCCGGCGCACGCAAGTTGCAGGTAATCCTTCCGCTGGGCGGCGGTCTGGGCAAGAAGGCTGGCCTTGGCGATGTCGTCACCGCTGCGGTGAAGGAAGCGTCGCCGGATGGCACGGTCAAGAAGGGCAAGGTCGTGAAGGCGGTCATCGTCCGTCTGCGCAAGGAAGCGCGCCGTCGCGATGGCACGTACATCCGCTTCGACCAGAACGCCGCGGTCGTGATCAATGATTCGAACGAGCCGGTGGGCACGCGTGTGTTTGGCCCGGTGGCTCGCGAGCTGCGCGACAAGAAGTTTTTGAAGATTGTCTCGCTCGCTCCCGAAGTTATCTAGCTGCGGTATTCTAAGTATTCGGGCCTGACGGCCCGAATGCAGCGTGTGACACCAACAGCCGCCTGATGAGGGCGGCCTTAGCGCGGATTCCGACTTCGCGGCAGGTTGAAGGTCGAGGAAAAGAGAGAGCAATGGCTGGGATCAAGATCAAGCGCAACGACCAGGTTGAAGTTATCGCGGGCAAAGACAAGGGCAAGCGCGGCCGCGTTCTGCGCGTGCTGGCGGACAAGAACCGCGTCCTCGTCGAAGGCGTGATGATGGTGAAGAAGCACGTGAAGCCGAACCCGCAGCGCAACATTAAGGGTGGCATTGCGGAGCAGGAAGCCACGATTCACGTCTCGAACGTGATGGTGGTCGATGCCGAGGGGAAGCGCACCCGTGTGGGCACGCGCGTCGAGGGCGACAAGAAGGTTCGCGTCTCGAAGGCTTCGGGCAGCGTCATCGCCGAGAAGAAGCGCTAGTTTTCCTGGGCGACGGCTGCGAGACGGCCGTCGCCCGGTGCAGGTTCTACCCATTTGTAGCTAAGGTTCACCCTACGAAACGGTAACCCCTTTGGGGAACTCCGAAACCGTGGAGAAAGCGAAGAGAGCAATCATGGCAGCACGCTTTAAAGAGAAGTACAACACCGAGATCAAGTCCGCGCTGGCGAAGGAACTCGGGATCACGAACGCGATGGCGATTCCGAAGCTGGAGAAGATCGTCATCAATATGGGTCTGGGCGAAGCGACTCAGAACGTCAAGATCATGGATCCCCTGGTTGCGGATCTCGCAGCGATTGCTGGCCAGAAGCCGGTGACGACGAAGGCGAAGAAGTCGATCGCGGCCTTCAAGGTGCGCGAGGGCATGCCCATCGGCGCGATGGTAACGCTGCGTGGCGATGCGATGTACGAGTTCCTCGATCGCCTGGTCTCGATCGCGCTGCCGCGCGTGCGCGACTTCAAGGGTGTGTCGTCGAAGAGCTTCGACGGCCGTGGCAACTACACGCTCGGTCTGCGCGACCAGCTCATCTTCGCTGAAATCGATTATGCGAAGGTCGACAAGATCAAGGGTATGAACGTCACGATCGTGACCACGGCGAAGGATGACAATGGTGCGCGCACCTTGCTCAAGGCCTTCGGCATGCCGTTCCGCGTCGGAGCCTAACAGCCCGGAGCCTCACGGCTCCGAGCTTAAAGCTCCCAGCCCGGGCTTAATTCGTTTTCGGCAGGAAGATCCCCGAAGACCCCAAGTTTCGAGTAAGATTGAGAGTGAATTATGTCAACCACAGCAAAACGCGTCAAAGATGCGAAGACCCCGAAGTTCAAGTCCCGCCAGCACAACCGCTGCCAGCTCTGCGGCCGTCCGCGCGCGTTCCTGCGCAAGTTCGGTGTCTGCCGTCTTTGCTTCCGCTCGCTCGCGCTGAAGGGCGAGATTCCGGGCGTCGTCAAGTCGAGCTGGTAAGTCGGCATCGGTTGGACCGGCGCTGGGCTTAGCTAGCGCTGGTTTGCTTTCGAGGCCGGTTTAGTTTCGCTTGAAGTAAGCCTCAACATCCAGAGACCTCATTTCGGGCTACAGCTCAGAATGCAGAAGTCTGGATCGCAATCCGCACCAACCATCCCCGCTGGTTCTCGTGAGAGCATCTCGTGAGCGAACGGGGGATGAAGGAGAATTGATGAATCTGACCGACCCAGTAGCAGACTTTCTGACTCGTATCCGCAACTCCATCCGCGCCCGTCACCAGAAGCTGGACGTTCCTGCCTCCAAGCTGAAGGCGGAGATCGCCCGCATTCTGAAGGAAGAGGGCTACATCGCGAACTACAAGCCGACTGAAGAGAACGGCATGAAGGTCATCCGCGTGTACCTGAAGTATGGCCCGAACAACGAGGCTGTCATTCGTGACCTGCAGCGCGTCTCGCGTCCGGGTTGCCGTGTGTACCTTGGCCGCGACGAGATTCGCCGCGTACAGGGTGGCCTGGGCATCTCGATCATGACCACGCCGAAGGGCGTCATGACCGGCCGCCAGGCTCGCCGTGAAGGCGTTGGCGGCGAGATCCTCTGCGAGGTTTGGTAATTCCGGCGCAGAGGGCGGAATGAAACTCCGCCCTCTGCGTACCGCTTTTCAAGTTTGGAAGTAACTGTTTTCGCCTCCTAACGGGGGCTTCGGCTGCAGTGGAACTCAGTCGGCTAGCGCCGCCCGGGAGACTCGCAAGCCACGCAAAGGATCTCGAACCATGTCACGTATCGGCAAAAAGCCAATCGCCCTGCCTGCGGGCGTCAAGTATACCGTTGCCGAGGATGGCAACACCGTTCTGGTCGAAGGACCGAAGGGCAAAGTTACCGCCATGCTGCCCGGCGGCATTAAGCTCGTCGCCAAGGACGGCCACCTGATCGCCGAGCGCGAGAGCGACAAGCAGGCCGCATTCCATGGCCTGGCGCGCGCGCTCGTGTTCAATGCCGTCACCGGCGTGACCACCGGCTGGACCAAGGACCTCGACATCGTCGGTATCGGATACCGTGCGGAGCTGAAGGGCAAGGACATGGTTGTGTTCACGCTCGGCTACTCGCACCCGATCGAGTTCCCGCTGCCCAAGGGCATCGAGGTGACGATCGATCCGAAGCAGACGCATCTGACGATCTCGGGCATCGACCGCCAGAAGGTGGGCCAGATCGCCGCCGATATGCGTTCGCTGCGTAAGCCGGATCCGTACAAGAACAAGGGCGTTCGCTACACCGGTGAGAAGCTGAAGAAGAAGGTCGGCAAGACCGGAGCGAAGTAAAGATTAGGGGGTAGGGACAGAGACCGGGCATCAGTAAAAGCCCGGGACCTGCTCCTGCTCTCATCAAGATACCCGAACGTCCGCGGCACTCTGCGGACGCCACTAGGAAGGAAGAACTGAAATGATCAATCCCCGTCAACGCAATGTGATCCGCCAGCGCGTGCACACACGTATCCGCGAGAAGATGTCCGGCACGCCGGAGCGTCCGCGTCTGAACGTGTACCGCTCGCTGAACCACATCTACACCCAGCTGATCGATGACCTGAACGGCGTCACCATCGCCTCCGCCTCCTCGTTTGGCAAGAAGAACGAAGAGAAGGCATACGGCGGCAACGTTGCTGCAGCCGTCGAAGTGGGCAAGCAGATCGCCCAGCGCGCGCAGGAAAAGGGAATCAAGAAGGTGGTCTTCGATCGCGGCGGCTATCTTTACCATGGTCGCGTGAAGGCTCTCGCCGATGCGGCTCGCGAAGCCGGACTGGACTTCTAAGTTTCTTCACGGCGCCCTGAGCGGGCCGCCAGAAAGCTGGACTAAGAGATTATGGCAATTACAAGGAAGAAGATCGACGCGAACCGCCTCAACCTGAAGGACGAGGTCGTCTCCATCAACCGCGTCACGAAGGTCGTCAAGGGCGGTAAGAACATGTCGTTCGCCGCGCTGGTGGTGATCGGCGACGCCGCTGAGGGCGTGGTGGGCTATGGTTCGGGCAAGGCCAAGGAGGTTCCCCAGGCAATTCGCAAGGGGATCGAGTCGGCCAAGAAGAACCTGTTCAAGATTAACCTGACCGAGACCACGATTCCACACCAGGTGCTAGGTCACTTTGGCGCCGGTTCGGTGCTGCTGAAGCCAGCTCCGGAAGGTACCGGCGTGATCGCGGGCAAGACCGTTCGTGCGGTCATGACCTCGGCCGGCATCCAGAACGTGCTGACCAAGTCGCTGGGCACGGCGAACCCGCACAACGTGATCAAGGCCACCTTCGATGCGCTGACGCAGCTGCGTAACCGCTCCGAAGTCGCCGCCCTGCGCGGCAAGTCCGAAGACGAGATGTAGTTCCGGACCTGGGCGCGCGCGGGTGGGCCAATGTGCCGCTCGCGGATGCCCGGTCCCTAGCTTTTTTCACAGGAGTTTCAAGTCATGGCCGATACCAACGCAATCGCCAAAATCAAGCTGCAGTACTTCCGCTCCAAGATCTGCACCCCGGTCAAGCACAAGCTCGTCATCAAGGGCCTGGGCTTCACGCGGCTGAACCAGATCGTCGAGCGCGAAGACACCCCCTCGATCCGAGGCATGGTCGCGAAGGTTCCGCACCTGGTCCGCGTCGTCGGCTAAGAGTAGCTTTTAGCCTTTAGTCTTTTTTACCGCCGGTGCCCTGGGCATCGGCGCATACCATGCGAGTCGGGAAGAGCCTTTGTTTTAGCCTTAGCTAAGAGCTAAAAGCTAAGAGCTGCTTTCCCGGCGCTATAGCGAGGAAACACAATGGCAATTCGTAATCTCTCCAATCTGCGC
>FSYS01003048.1_pt1 | contig 11175 bp, 8 predicted proteins | sample 1638491 | NCBI WGS metagenome assembly FSYS01 (sample SAMEA3914788, study PRJEB12502) | metagenome | biome: forest; material: soil | place: Canada | collected 2011-07-03 | depth 0.1 m | reverse complement strand
CGGCATGCTGGTAGGCGAGATCCTCGGCGAGCACGACAAGCCGACGGTCCGCTACCTCGGCTTCATCGCCGTGGCGGACAAGGTGCGCGCCGAGGCGCCAGAGGTGGTGGCGCACCTGCGGCGTCTCGGCGTGAAGAAGGTGGTCATGCTCACCGGCGACGGCGCGCGCGTGGCGGGCGCCGTGGCCCGGGCATGCGGCGTCGACGAGTTCCACGCCGACCTCCTGCCGCAGGACAAGGTGCGGGTCATCCAGAAGCTGAAGGAGACTGGCCGCGTCGCGATGGTCGGCGACGGGGTCAACGACGCGCCGGCGCTGGCGACGGCGGACGTCGGTGTGGCCATGGGCGCGGCGGGCACCGACGTGGCGCTGGAGACGGCTGATGTGGTCCTGATGAGCGACGCCTTGGACGGCATCCCCTACACGCTGGCGCTGAGCCGCCGGACGCGGCGGGTGGTCTACCAGAACCTGGCCTTCGCCCTCGGAGTCATCGTGGTGCTGGTGGTCAGCGCGCTGGGGTTACATCTGCCGCTGCCGCTGGGCGTGGCTGGGCACGAGGGGAGCACGGTCCTGGTCTGCCTGAATGGGCTGCGGCTTCTGGGGTTCCGCATGGCGGCTTAAATCTCCCGGAGAGCCTATATAAATAGGAGATTTAGAATTGGCAGGTGATGGAAGCGGCGGGTTAAATATTCGCACAACTTGTGCGAGCAAGCGGGACTTTATAATATGATATCATTATCCGGATGACCGCACTGTGTCGCTTCCATTTTCTTGTCCTGCTCGTCCTCGCCGCCTGGGTGGGCCTGCCCGGTCGATTGCGCGCCGATGACGGCCGCATCCGCGAGAGGATCGACGACAACTGGAAATTCGTGCTCGGCGATCCGGCCAACGCGGCCGCGCCGGGGTTCGACGACTCCGGCTGGCGCACGGTGACGCTGCCGCACGACTGGAGCATCGAGGGGCGCATCGGGCCAAAGGAGCCGACCGGCGGCGGCGGCGGATTTTTCCCGAGCGGTGTCGGCTGGTACCGGCTCAAGCTCGATGCTTCCGCCGCGTGGCGGGGGAAGCAGGTGCAGGTGGAGTTCGAGGGCGTCTACATGCTGGCCGACGTTTATCTCAACGGCCAAAAAATCACCTCGCACCCGTACGGTTACACCGGATTCTTTGCCGACCTAACGCCGCAGCTCAAATTCGGCCAGCCGAACATTCTGGCGGTGCGGGTGGACAACTCGCGCCAGCCGAACAGCCGCTGGTACAGCGGCTCGGGCATTTACCGGCACGTCTGGTTGCAGGTCACCGGCTCGGTCCACGTCGCGAACTGGGGCGTCTTCGTCTCCGCCCCGCAGGTCAGCGCGGACTCCGCCACCGTCTCGGTTGAAACGACGCTGCGCAATGAATCGGCGCAGGACCAGACGGTGCAGCTTGAAACCGAAATCCTCGGGCCTGACGGCGCCTCGCTGGGGAAGGTATCCGCGAACCAGTCTCTGCCGGGCCAGCAGGAGCAAAAAGTCACGAACGCGATCACGCTGAAAAATCCACCGCTCTGGTCGCCGGAAGACCCCAAAATGTGCACAGCGATCACTCGCGTGGAGGCCGGTGGCGCGGTGATCGACGAGGTGAAGACACCTTTCGGCATCCGCCAACTGGCGTGGTCGGCGGACAAGGGGCTAACCCTCAACGGCCGGACCTACAAGCTCAAGGGCGGCTGCATCCATCATGACAACGGCGTGCTCGGCGCCTGCGCCTTCGACCGCGCGGAGGAGCGGAAGATCGAGCTGCTCAAGGCGGCAGGGTTCAACGCCGTCCGCACTTCGCACAATCCTCCGTCGCCGGCGCTGCTGGCAGCGTGCGACCGCGCCGGGATGCTCGTGATGGAAGAAGCCTTCGACTGCTGGGACAAGGGCAAGAAAAAGGGCGACCACTCGGTCGACTTCAACGACTGGTGGCAGCGCGACATTGACGCGATGGTGACGCGTGATCGCAATCACCCCAGCGTCGTGCTCTGGAGCATCGGTAATGAGATCCCGGATGTTTTCGCCGACACCGGCGCCCAAATCGGTCCGGAACTGGTTGCGCGCATCCATTCGCTCGACACCACCCGCCCGGTGACCAACGGCATCCTGGGCTGGCCCGGAAATATCGCCAAGCCCAGCCCGCAGGAAGCCTCCCGGGTAAAGAACGCGCAGGTGAACTGGAACGCGCTCGATATCGTGGGCACCAACTACGCGCTGGCTGCCCACATCCGGGAGCATGCGCAGCATCCCGACCGCGTTCTCGTCAGCACGGAATCGATGCCGCCGGTGGGTGAAGCCGGCGCATCCCTGGCGAACAGCTTCGTGATCGGGGATTTTGTCTGGTCGGCCCAGGATTATCTCGGTGAATCTGGCGTTGGCCGGTGGTTCTACGAGGGCGACCCGACCGAGCCGCTCAATCCTTCCAAACCGCCCAAACCCGGCGAACCCGCGCCGAAGCCGAGTCCGGTCGGCCACGGCAGCGACTCTCTATACCCCTGGCATGGCGCCAATTCGGGCGACCTCGATTTGCTGGGCAACCGCAAGCCCGCGTCGCATCTCTGGAACGTGGAATGGGACGCGGGCGAAAAACTCTACCTGGCGGTGCGCCAACCAGTGGCCGACAAGCCTGTCATTGGGGTGTCCTGGGGCTGGTTCCCGACCTGGGACAGTTGGACGTGGCCGGGCTGGGAGGGCAAGCCGATGGCGGTGGAAGTCTATAGCCGCTATCCCACGGTGCGGCTCTACCTCAATGACAAGCTCGTGGGGGAGAAGGCGGTTTCATCCGGGTTGCGGACAGATTTTTCACTGCCTTACGCGCCGGGCGTCTTGAAGGTCGCGGGTGTGGACGGGGGCAAGGAAGTGGAGAGCCATGAGTTGAAGACGGTGGGCGAACCGGCGGCCCTGCTGCTGACGCCGGACCGGCAAACGATTCAGGCGGACGCGCAGGATTTGTCGTTCGTGCAGGTGGAAGTGGTGGACGCGAGCGGCCAACTGCAACCGAACGCGGATGAGGCGGTGCATTTCACGCTGTCGGGGCCGGGAACAATTGCCGGCCTGGGCAACGCGCTGTTGAAAGGCGAGGAGCCGTACCAAGGGAACGATTGCCATGTTTATCACGGCCGGGCCTTGGTCGTCCTGCGTGGCAGCCATGAGGCGGGCGCGGTGGTGCTTCACGCCGAGGCACCGGGACTGGTCGCGGGGGAAACGCAGGTGCAGTCGGTGAAGTAGCGGTGGGCCCAAATGGAGTTTGGGAACGAGGAAATAGGGGATTTAGAATTGAGTGTTGATGCAGGAGACGCCATGCCCGATCCGATTCACGAAAAAGCCTTTGTCCTGGCGTTCGTCCTTCCCGAGAAGCGCGAGCGGTACGACGATTTTATGGGAAAGCCGAAGCGGCGCTGGGATATTCTCAATCGATTCAACCACTTTTTTGATTTCGTGCCGGCCCACTGCCAGCGGATCAAGCGAACAGACGCTGCTGGCCTGGCCAAAATCCTGCGCAGCCGTGGGGCGAGTGACGTTGGCTACGTGATGGGTGGCGATAACGATGGGGAGACGTTGCCACTGCAGGAGGCCATCAACGGTTGCCTGGGTTCTCCTTCGGGGGCGGTCATTTCCTGCATACCCGGAAAGCTGGCTCTTTATTTGCAGGAATTCCCTCCGGGCGACGCGTTTCTTCTGACGGCGTGACAGACTGCCGACGGACTCGGTGGCTTGGCGAACCGTCGACGTCCATAGCCTTCGGGGCCCGGAGGGATCGTCTGGCCACTCAAAGATGGGTTCGATACTTTCAGATGACCTCGCTCCTCGACGGCTACATCCCGTTCGCCTTTAATGGCCGCGATGATCGAAGCCGCCGTTCGTTATGCCCTGGACAAGATTGCCGTGCCGGCCGGGCGGACCCTGTGGCTCTATGGCGAACCCAGTTTCGCGGTGGGCGACGTCTACCATCCGCAGCGCGACGAGGCTGACTTGCTGCAACGGAAAGGCCACGTGGTCTATTCCGATCATGAAGAACTCGGACGTGATTACAACGCGGTTTTTCTTAACTGTCCCAAGCAACACGACGAGGCGGAGGGCCTTCTCGCGCTGGCCCTGGACCGATCCCGGGGCTTTGTCATGTGCGTGGCCCGCAACGATGCCGGCGGGAACCGTCTGCGCCGGATGATGGAGGCTTACGGAGTTCCGGTGGAATCTCTGGCGAAGAGCCATTGCCAGATCGTCCGAACCGAGGCCTCGTCCGAGGCGGACCGGACGTTGCTCAGTCAAAATTTGCTTCACCTTGCTCCCCGCCCAAAGGTCATGGATGGGGAAGAATGGTGGACCGTGCCGGGGATATTTAACTGGAACCAGATCGATCCGGGCAGCCGCCTGCTCATGCAGCACCTGCCGGCCGATTTCACGGGAAGCGTGGCCGATTTCGGCTGCGGCTACGGGTACATCTCCGCCATGCTGGCGCGGCATCACCCTGCCATCCAGCAGATCGATGCTTACGACCTGGACGCCCGCGCGATCTTCTGCTGCGCCCGCAATGGCGAGGAGAAGATCAAGCCGGCATGGCAGGACATCAAAAAATTGAGAGCCGGGCCACTCTACGATGCCGTGGTCATGAACCCGCCGTTTCATGCCGGGAAAGACGAGAATGTCGATCTCGGCAGAACTTTCATCATTAAGGCGTTGGAAACTCTCCGGCCGCGGGGCCGGTTGTTTCTGGTGGCCAACCGGCATTTGCCGTATGAAAAAGTGGTGCCGGGACTCACCCACCTCTACCAAGGCGAAGGGTATAAAATCCTGATGACCCGCGTGCCATGACCCGCGTGCGTCTCGATCGCCTCATGGCCAATCTCGGTTACGGCAGCCGGAAAGAAGTCGCCCGGCTGGTCAAGGACGGGCGAGTGGCTTTGAACGGCATCGCCATCACCGACGCGGACCAGAGCGTTTTGCTCTCCGACGCCCGAGGCGGCGCGCTGACGTTTGACGGTGAGAGGCTCGATCCCCCTGCGCCGTTGCCCGTGATGCTGCACAAGCCCGCCGGCTATACGTGTTCGCACGACGACAAGGGGCCGCTCGTCTACGATCTGCTCCCGGAGCGGTGGAGAAGACGAAACCCGGTCCTCTCCTGCGCGGGGCGTTTGGACAAGGAAAGCACGGGGCAGGTGATCGTGACCGATGACGGCGACCTTCTGCACCGGATAGTTCATCCGAAGAGCCATGCCCCCAAATATTATGAAGTGACTTTGCAGCACGATTTGCGGGGCGATGAAGCGGCGCTCTTTGCCACCGGAACTTTTCTCCTGGCAGGCGACGCGAAGCCGCTTAAGCCCGCAGTCTGGACCGCGGATGGCGCCAGGAGCGGTCGCATGGTTTTGCAGGAGGGCCGGTACCACCAAATTCGCAAAATGTTCGAGTCGCTGGGCAATCTCGTCATCGCCCTGCACCGTTACCAGACCGGACATCTGCAATTGGGGAACTTAAAAGCGGGAGAATACCGGATACTCGGGGCGGAGGATGTTCAGTCGGTGTTGGGATGACCGAGGTTGGCGGCGTCCACTGCCTTACGGCCGCGGCTACAATTATGAGGTGCCGATGATGTGGGCATTTTACCGGCGACCTCTTGTGCGCTGCGCGCACCCGGTTCGGGAACGAGGTATCCGCGGGGGGCGCAACGCTGCCGGTGATCTCCTGTGGCTACGCTTCGCTGCGCCACCCGGACAACAAGTTGTCCGGGCCACGCGGACGCAGGCGGCCGCGACTACGTGAAAGAAATCGCGGGGGATTGCGATTGCTTAATACACTTGTGTGGAGAATCCCTTGTCTCTCTGCGCCTGCGCGCTAGCCTGTTGCGATGATCGGGTTTGTTCAGTTGTTGGGGGCGCGCGTGCTGAATCTGCTCACGCTTTCGGGGCAGGTCGTCTTCCTGTTCCAGGACGTGATGCGGTGCCTGTTCCGCTACCCGATCCGCTTTAACCTGCTGGCCAAGCAGATCGATTTCATCGGCGCGAAGTCGGTGGGGGTGGTGATTATCACGGGCGGATTCATCGGCGCGGTGTTTGCGGCGCAGTGCGAATTTCAGTTCAAGCGGCTGGGCATGAGCAGCGCGGTGGGGCCGGTGGTGGCCATCGCGATGTGCCGCGAGTTGGGGCCGGTGCTGTGCGCGCTGATGATCGCGGGCCGGGTCGGCTCGGCCATGGCGGCGGAGCTGGCGACGATGAAGATCACCGAGCAGATCGATGCGTTACGGTCGCTGGCGGTTTATCCCACCGAGTATCTGATTGTGCCGCGCTTTTTGGCCATGCTGGTTTCGCTGCCGCTGCTGGTGGCGCTGGCGATCACGTGCGGCATTGGCGCGGGGTATTTCGTCGCGGTGCACGTGCTGGAGGTGCCGGGCGTTTACTATTGGAACAACACGCAAAAATTCGTGGAGGACAAGGATATTTGGATCGGCGTGGTGAAGGGTTTCCTGTTCAGCGTGATCATCCTCTTGATTAGTTGTAACAAGGGGCTGCAGTCGTCGCAGGGCGCGGAGGGCGTGGGCTTGGCGACGACGGAGTCGGTGGTGGATTCGTTTATTTGTGTGTTGATTGCGAACTTTTTCTTCAGCTTTTTGCTGAATGCGCTTTTGTAAATTTTTTAAACAGGAAGACATGAAAAAATGAAAACAGGAAGAAGGCAGTTCAGGGGCAATTCCTTGCTCCCCTTTCATGTTTTCCTGATTTCATGTTTTCCTGTTGAAAGCGGAGGTTTTAACCGTGGCTGATTCTTCGCTAACTCCCAAACCGCTCGTCCGCATAGTGGGCGTGGAGAAGAAGCTGGGACGGCAGCAGGTGCTGCGCGGCGTCAGTTTGGATATCCGCGAGGGGGAGCGGATGGTGATCATTGGCCGGAGCGGCGGCGGAAAGAGTGTGCTTTTGAAGCACATCATCGCGCTAATGCAGCCGGACAAGGGCGAGATGTGGTTTCGCGACCAGAATCTCGTAGGGATGAGCGAGGAGGCGCTGGTGCCGATTCGCGCCGATACCGGCATGCTGTTCCAGAATGGCGCGCTGTTCGATTCGCTGACGGTGGGCGAGAACGTGGCGTTTCCGTTGCGCGAGAAGGGGCAGAAGGACGAGAAGGCGATTTTCGCGGAAGTGGCGCGGGCGCTGAAGATCGTCGACCTGCCGAACCAGGAACACAAGTGGCCGGCAGACTTGAGCGGCGGCATGCGCAAGCGCGTGGCGCTGGCGCGCGCGGCTATCGCCAAGCCTGCGTTGATGCTCTATGATGAGCCGACGTCGGGACTTGACCCGGTTGTTTCCGATAGCATCAATAAACTTATGGTCCGGTTGGGCGATGAATTAAAGATGACCTCCGTGATTGTGACGCATGACATGGTCAGCGCTCGCGAGGTGGGCGACCGCATCGCGATGCTTTACGAGGGGAAGATTTATTGCGTGGACCAGCCCGATGCGGTGTTGAGCTCGAAGGACCCGATCGTGCATCGGTTCGTGAATGGGATTTCGGATGCGAGTGATGCGGTGTTTTAGGAAGGTGCAATTATGAACCGAGAAAAAGGCAAAGAATTTATCGCGGGACTTTTCCTGCTGGTGGGGCTGACGTTGATCGCGGGGCTGATCATTGTGTTCGGCGAGGTGCCGGACCTGTTCAAGCCGGTGTATCATGTGACAGTGAAGTTCTCCGACGCGAGCGGACTGCTGAAGGGGAGCGATGTTTACCTGGCGGGCGCGGTCATCGGGAAGGTGACGACGGATCCGCTCTACATTCCCGAGAAGCAGGAGGTCGAGGTGCACCTGAAGATCAATCAGAATGTGCAAATCCGCAAGGACGCCTCGTACGAGATAGGCGATTCCGGTCTGTTGGGCGACCGGTTCGTGGTGGTGAAGCCGAAAAAGCTCGAGCAGGGAGAGACCGACGACACTCCTTACATGCCGGATGGCTGGGAAGTCCAGGGAACGCAGGAAACGGGCCTGTCGGACATCATGAACTCGTCGAAGCCGCTGATTGACCACGCCAACCACATCGCCATCCAGCTCGACGACATGATCACGCGCCTGAACACGGATGTTTTGCCGAGCACGAGCACGGATGACTTGAAGGAGACGATCCTGACCCTGCGCCACATGGTGGACAGCGGCGACAAGATGATTTCCAATGCCAACGACCTGCTCCTGCAGGCGAAAGATGGCAAGGGCGTGCTCGGACGGCTAATAAATGACAAGAAAGTTGCCGATAACCTTGCTACGTTCATCGCCAATTTGAAGAATCACGGGCCGGTTTTCTATCACGACGATACGGGCGACAAAAAATAGGACTAATTCATGAGCGAACCCCTTAGCGCAGTCGTGGTGGCCGCCGGGCGCAGCCAGCGCATGGGCTTTGACAAGTTGCTGACGCCGTTAGGCGGCCGACCGCTGCTCCTGCATACGCTGGAGCGCCTGTTGCTGACGGAGGTGCCGGCGGAGGTTATTTTGGTGATCCGGCCGGGCAGCCACAAGGAGATGGAGGCGGTGATCGATCCGCTGCGCGACCGGCAGCGCATTCGTTTTGTCGAGGGCGGCGCGCAACGGCAGGATTCGGTCTATGCCGGACTGCAGGCGGTGGCCGATACGTCGGAATTTGTGATGGTGCATGATGCGGCGCGGCCGTTCGTGACCAAGGAGCTGATCGATGTCGTGCTGGCGGCGGCAAAGCTTTCCGACGCGGCGGTGTGCGGCGCGCCCTGCAGCGATACGTTGAAGGAAGTGGCGGAGGACGGGCTTGTCGTGCAGACGGTGGACCGCTCGCGCCTGTGGACGGTGCAGACGCCGCAGATTTTTCGCACGCAGCTTTTGCGTGAGTGCTATCAGGCGGCGCTGGCCTCGGGCGAGACGTTTACCGATGACACGGCGGTGGTGGAGCGGGCGGGGCATCCCGTGCGGATCGTGCTTTATCACGGCGTGAACCTGAAGGTGACGACGCCGACGGACTGGGCGATCGCGGAGGCGTTGCTGCACACGGGCGAGGGTGATAACAGCCCGGGCATGCAGCTGCGCAAGCAGCTTCACGACATGAATAATCACCTGACGCCGCTGCTGGGCTACGCCTACCTGCTGGTGAACGAGTCGGAGGAGGGCACGCGCTCGAAGAAGTTCGCGAAGAGCATCCAGGGCGCCGCGGAGCGTTGCCAGGTGACGACGGCGACGATCCAGAAGCTGGTAAGGGAGATTTTCCCGCGCAAGGGAGAGTAGGGGCTGAATGGGTGGCCCGGACAACTTGTTGTCCGGGTGGCGCAACGCAGCGAAGCCAACAAGTTGTCCGGGCCACGACTGAAGCGCAGACCTTGCGGCTTGCGCACTCGCCCGCTAAGGTCTCGCACGATGCACGGGCTTGAATTGCTCCATGACCTCGCCGCGGTGATTCTCGTCGCCGGCGTGGTGACGATTCTTTGTCATCGGTTCAAGCAACCGGTGGCGCTGGGCTACATCATCGCGGGCGTCATTGTCGGCCCGTACACGCCGATCGAGTTCGTGCAAGACAAGGACACGATCGATGGCCTTGGCCAGATCGGCGTGGTGCTGCTGATGTTTTCGCTGGGCCTCGAGTTCAGTCTGCGCAAGCTGACGAGCGTGGGCGCGTCAGCGTTCGTGGCGGCGCTGCTGGAGATCACGCTGATGATGTGGCTCGGCTACGAGGTGGGCCGGCTCTTCGGCTGGAACACGATGGATAGCGTGTTCCTGGGCGCGATGCTGTCGATCTCGTCGACGACGATCATCATCAAGGCGCTGAGCGAGCTGGGCAAGACGCGTGAGGCGTTCGCGGAGGTCATCTTCGGCATTCTCGTGATCGAGGACATCCTGGGCATCGTGATGCTGGCGTTGCTGTCGGGCTTCGCCAAGACCGGCTCGTTGCACGCAGGCGATGTGGGCGTGGATGTGCTGAAGCTGGCGGTGTTCTTCGCGATGGTGCTGGTGGTGGGCTTCATCTTTGTCCCGCGGCTGTTCGATTACGTGGCGAGGTTCAAGAGCGACGAGATGCTGCTGGTGACCGCGTTGGGGCTGTGCTTTGGCGTGGCGCTGGTGGCGACGATGAACAGTTACTCGGTCGCGCTCGGGGCGTTTTTGATCGGCGCGGTGATCGCGGAGTCGCGGCAACTGCACAAGATCGAGGAGCTGGTGGCGCCGCTGCGCGACATGTTTAGCGCGATTTTCTTCGTGACCATCGGCATGCTGATCGACCCGAAGATGCTGGTGCAATTCTGGGTGCCGATCGTGGTGCTCTCGCTGCTGGTGGTGGTGGGCAAGGTGATCACGTGCAGTTTCGGCACGTTCGTGGGCGGGCGCGACCTGCGCACATCGCTGTGCGTGGGCATGGGCCTGGCGCAGATCGGCGAGTTCTCGTTCATCATCGCGCAGTTGGGCGAGCGGCTGAACGTGACGAGCGATTTTCTTTATCCCGTGGCCGTGGCGGTGTCGGTGATCACGACGCTGGTGACGCCGTACCTGCTGCGCGCGACGGATCCGGCGGTGGCGTGGATTGACCGGACGGCGCCGCGCGGGCTGATGCAGGGGCTGTCGGTTTACACGGCGTGGATCGGCTCGTTCGCGCAGGGAGCGGCGAATCCGATCACGCTGCTGGTGCGGCGGATGGGCTGGCAGTTGCTGATCAACGTGCTGCTAACGGTGGGCATCTTCGCGTTGGGCGCGTGGGTGGCGCAGTGGCCGCACGATTATCTGCCGGCGGTGATTCGCTCGCAGAGCATTTACACGACGCTGGTTTGGTTCGCGGTGATGATCCTCACGTCGGGCATTTACCTCGCGAGCGCGCGAAAAATCCAGGCGATGAGCATGCTGGTGGCGGAGGTCGCGGTGCCGTTTGCGTCGGGCGGGCAGCACGGCGCGGCGGTGCGGATGGTGATCAGCCAGGTGTTCGTGTTGCTCTCGTTCACGGTGATGGCGTTTTTGACCGTGCTGCTGAGTACGTCGATCCTGAGCTCGGTGGGGCTGATCGTGCCGCTGCTGGGGCTGGGATTCGGCACGATCTTTTTATTCCGGCGCATCCTGGTGCGCGTTTACAGCCGCGCGGAACTGGCGCTGCACGAGACGCTGATCGAGCTGCCGCGCATCCAGCGCGAGCGGCCGAAGGTGATCAAGGACATCCTGCGCGACGCGGAGCTGGACACGATGG
>FSYS01002400.1_pt1 | contig 11195 bp, 10 predicted proteins | sample 1638491 | NCBI WGS metagenome assembly FSYS01 (sample SAMEA3914788, study PRJEB12502) | metagenome | biome: forest; material: soil | place: Canada | collected 2011-07-03 | depth 0.1 m | reverse complement strand
GATCAGCACGGCGGTCTGGATCGTCATGTGCAGGCAGCCCGCGATCTTCGCGCCCGCGAGCGGCTTCTTGCCCTTGTACTCGGCGCGCAGTGCCATCAAGCCCGGCATCTCGTGCTCGGCGATGGTGATTTCCTTGCGGCCGAACTCGGCCTGGTTGATGTCCTTAACTTTGTAGTCGTTGCTCATATTATTTGATGTAGCGGCGGTCTATGATCGCCGGTCTTTGGTTTATTGAAAATCCTCCGGAACTTCATTCCCCTGCAGCCGGTTCGCAGCTTGGAGAATGTAGGCCAGTCCGCAGATGGTTACGCAGATACCCACCACGTTGATGACAAACGCTGCGGCGACGAGTTCCTGATGATCGCGCGGAGCGTTGCACAAAAAGGCGCCTGTCCGGTAGACGACGAATCCGCCGCAGATCGTGAAGACACAGCCTGCGACGAGGTTGATAATGGCGGTAAGTTTGCTCATGGGAGTTCGTTTTCGAAAAAGTCGATCAAGCTTAGCGGCCCGGACGCGGTAACCGCCGCAGGAAGTTCCAGACGTAGTAATAGAGCCACGGCCCGAGCTTATCCTCCAGCGTGGGACGATGCGGGATCGTGTCCTTGTAAGGCGTCTTGTCGAGGTAGTGGTAGAAATAGGAATAGCGCGGGAAAACCACGCCCTTCATCCACGGCTTTTTGTCGGCGGTATAATGGATGAGGTAGGGATGAAGTCGAAGATTCCGCCATTCCGCGTCCGAAAGGCCGGTCTCGATCCGGTTCGAGGCCACGCTCAGACTCGAATGCGTATTCCAGCGCTGATCGAGCTGGTCCCAGTCATTCCAACACAACGCGTTCAGCGCGCCCTGGTCGGCCTCGTTGATCTTGGGTCCGTTCTCCGCAATATAATCCGTCAGGCGATTGGTCAGGTCTTTTTCGCGCCAGCGCTGGAGATTAATCATCAACACGCCGCTGTTGAAGTAAGGCGATTTCGGCGGAATCCCGCGCTCTTTGTAATCGAACACGCCCTGCGTCGAGGAAATCCACGGACAGGTCAGGTCCTGCACCGCTTGAAGCGTGCGTGTGCTGCCCTGCGCCGCATCGTAGACCTCGGATATGTCGTGTTGCAGCACGATGTCGCAATCCAGGTAAAAGACCCACTCGATGTCCTGCGGCAGAAGATAGGGAGCGTAGTAGCGCGAAAACACGTCCATCGTGTGCCGGCGCACCTGCTTCACGGCGAAGGTGGGCAGTTCTACCTTGTACCAGTTGACCGTGATGTTGTTCGGCTGAGGACGGGCCGCTTCGATCGACTTCGTGACGTTGTCGCGCAGCTCTTGCGTGGAGTCGCTGTTAAGAATGTGGATGACCAACTGCCGGTCTCGATGAAAATGATCCGCCAGCGACGTCAGCATCACGCACAGCGGCATGATATAGCCGGAGTTGCAGGCGCAAACGACGTGAACGGGAGGATTCATTGAAATTTAAAGAGCAGTTGGATTCAACAAGGACAAGAGAGCCTTCAGGATTTCCGTGCCCTTCGCGGCATATTCCGATGCGGAGGGGCGATCAAGTACCAGATGCCGACGAGCAGCGTGAAGCAGAAGGTGAACTGGACGACGTTCCAAAACATTTCGTAATGGTTCGTCTCAAGTCCCAGCCAGAAGGCCAAGCCCATAAGAACGACCAGCATCATCGTGATGATGCTGCTGAGTTTGACGAGCTTGACCGCCATAAGATTAGGCTCCGACCGCCTTCTTCAAGTCCGCCGCCTTGTCCGTCTTCTCCCACGTCAGCGCGTCGAGATCATCCGTGCGGCCGAAGTGACCGTAGTTCGTCGTCTTGCTATAGATCGGGCGCAGCAGGTTCAGCTGCTTGACGATATTCGCCGGCTTGAAGCTGAACACCTGCTTCACCGCGTCGGCGATCTTATCGTCGTCCACCTTGCCCGTGCCGAACGTATCGATGTGCACGCTTACCGGCTCGGGATAACCAATCGCATACGCGAACTGGATTTCGCAACGATCCGCCAGCCCCGCCGCGACCACATTCTTCGCCACCCAGCGGCCCATGTACGCGGCGCTGCGGTCCACCTTGCTCGGGTCCTTGCCCGAGAACGCGCCGCCGCCGTGACGGCCCATGCCGCCGTACGAGTCCACGATGATCTTGCGCCCCGTCAGGCCCGTGTCGCCCTCCGGGCCGCCGATGACAAAACGGCCCGTGGGATTCACCAGGTAGCGCGTCTTCGCATCGAGCAGATTCTTCGGCAGCACATCCTTGATCACGTTCTCGATCACGAAAGCCTCGATCTCCTTGTGCTTCACCGATTCGGTGTGCTGCGTGGAAACCACGACGGCGTCGATACGCTCGATCTTCGTTCCGTTGTACTGCAGCGACACTTGCGTCTTGCAGTCCGGTCGCAGCCACGAGACCTTGCCCGCGTGGCGGATCTTCGCCAGCCGCTCGCCCAGCGCGTGCGCATAATAGATAGGCGCGGGCATCAAATGGTCCGTCTCGGTGCAGGCATAACCGAACATCAGGCCCTGATCGCCGGCGCCCTGCTCCGCGTGGCCCTTGCCCTCGGCGTCCTTTTCATCCACGCCCTGCGCGATGTCCGCGCTCTGCGCCGTCAGCGCGTTCATGATATGCACGCCGTCCGCGTTGAACGACTCGCCCTGCTCGGTGTAGCCGATCTTGCGGATCGCCTCGCGCACCACCTTGTTGTAGTCGAAGTCCGCCTTCGTCGTGATCTCACCCGCGACGACGACGAGGTTCGACTTCACCAGCGTCTCGCACGCCACGCGGCTGTGCTTGTCCTGCGCCAGGCAGGCATCGAGCACCGCATCAGAAATCGTATCGGCAACTTTGTCCGGATGACCCTCGGTCACCGACTCGGAGGAAAAAATATAGGATTTGGACATGGGGTGAAACAGTAGTGGTTTGGGCAGGCCGCAACAAGAACAATATGGACATATCTGGATGCGTGGATATGTCTAATTAGCCTTATCGTCTTGAGGCCAAGGCTCGCTTACCCGGTCGACGGCTCCACTTCCGCCTGCTTTTCCAGTAACGCAATGAAGTCCCGCAGCACGGGCGAATCGTCGCTGTCACGGTAGACGAAAGCCTGGGGCATGACGGCGAACGGGCTCATCAGGCGCAGGAAGCGCAACTCCGGAATGCCCGCGCTCATGGTCTTCAACTGGTCCGGTATGAGACCTATCCCGTCGCCGATCGCGATGAGCGCCAGCATCGCGGCGCTGCGCGAGGGCTCCGCCACGATGCGCGGGCGGAATCCTTCGTTCTGGCACCAGCGCAGCAGCTGCTCATGGTAGGCGGGGGCAGTCTCGCGCGAGAGGAAGACCCATGACTCGTTGGCCAGCTCGCGCAGGTGCACGCTCTCGCGCCCGGCCATCGGGTGATCACGCGAGACCACCACCCCCACCGGCGTCATACGCCAGAGGACGAGTTGCAACCCGCGCGGGAGCTGCGCGGTCACATTGCCGATGAACGCGCCATCGAGTGTCCGGTCCTGCAGCGCCTCGATCAACTCCGGCGCGTCGAGCTCCCGCATGCGCAATTGGACCCTTTCGTGCGAATGCCGGAACTCGTAGAGAAAGCGTGACAGATGGTCGTCGAGCGTCGAGGCGGTAAACCCGACTTCCAGCCGCTCCACCTCGCCCTTGCCCGCCCGCTGCACCGCTTCCGCGGCCCGGTCAAGCTGTCGGAGAATGGATTGGCCGTCCGCCAAAAGTATGGCGCCCGGCTTCGTCAAAGCTACATTTTGAGTGTCGCGCCGCAGCAAAGGCGCGCCCAGCTTGTTCTCCAAGTTCTTGATATGACGTGATAACGGAGGCTGGGAAAGATGTAGCCGAGTCGCGGCACGACTGAAACTCAGCTCTTCCGCCACAGCCACAAAGTATTCCAACTCTCGGATGCTGATTCGATCCATACCAAAAGCGTATAACACATATACTTTAATAGCAATTCAAAGCGTCCGCGCACAGATTACTTTGAACCATGAAAACGAACCCCAAACTCAACCTCCTCACCGCCCTTACCCTCGCTCTCCTGCCGACGGTCGCCTTGGCCGCTGGCCCCACGGTCGAGCATGTGGCAACCTTCACTCCTCCGCAGCATGTCACTGCGGTCTATCCCGCGAGGCCGACAGCTGCCTACATGCCGACGAAGAACGCGCTGCAATTCAACGAAATCGACGGCCAGCCGGTCCGCTAACATATCCGCCGATTGCAGTCGAAAAGGACCGGGCGCAAGCCCGGTCTTTTTTGTTGGAGGGTCAGAGAACGAACCCATCGCCCGGCGGTCGGCCCGGCGCGAAATGCTTAAAACGATCCCTTCACCGACACTGACACCCGCTGCTCATTACCGGAAGTAGCCCCCGTCGGATTCTTATCCCAGCGATTGCTGTACTCCAGGCTGGCCGAGATATCCTTCTGCAACTGCACCGTCGGACCGGTCGAAAGCGTCACCGTCTGGTCCTCAAACGACAGCGGCATCGAGCTTGTCAGGCTCGTGTTCGAGCCCGGCGTCGTCGCCTGCGGCGTGCCATTCGCGCCCGAGGCCAGCGCTGTCCCCGGCGCATCGGTATACAGCCCCTTCGTGTTCAGCAACTCCGCGTAGCTGTGCCACGAAACGTTGTCGCCCACCTTCTGCGAGAAATCGGCGAACAGCGCCTCGTTCAACTGGTGGTCGATGCCCGGAAATTCCTGGTACTGCTGCTGGCGCAGGCCCATCTGGATCGTCATGTCCGTCACCGGCTTCCACACCAGCGACTGCTCTAGTGTCGGCAGGTTTCCCGCTGGCGCGCCACCCACCGTCGTCCCCTGGAACTGTCCCTTCACCACCGCCTGAAGCGGCAACGATCCCAGCGGCTGATCGAACTCCGCGTTATACGAGCGTGTCTCCGTCGCGATCGCCTCCGGCATGTCCGCCATCGTGTGATCAAAGTTCAGCCCGATCTTCATGACCGAGTTATTCGGCAAATGACTCTCCGCTGCCATCCCCGCGCCGGAGGTTGTCGTCCCATCCACCGGGATCGCTGTGTCGCTCGATGAGCCGTGGAAATTCCCGCTCAGGTTGAACAGTGGCGCCGGCGCGAACATCAGCCCCATTTGCTGGGAATGCGACATCTCCTGCTCGTCCTCCTCGAAGACCACATCGTTCGTCTGGCACGAAAGCGAAAAGGCATCGCCTAGGTCGCGCGTGTATATCTCGCCGTACGTCTCCTGCCACAACGCCCCGCTCGTCAGCACGGCGAAGGGATCCGGCGCCACCGTCGTCGTTACCGTCTTGAAACTCTCGCCCGGCAACGCTTGGTTTTGCGCGCCTGAGTCCGGCTGCAGCCAGGTCTCCAGCGACCGGGCCGTCGTCGTGTCTCCCGTCGTCGGTAAATCCTGCGCCAGCCCGCGCCCGGCCAGCAAAGCCAGCGCCGCAACGGCACCCGGCAACATCAGGCGTAAGGATCGTGCGGCCATGGCAAAATATCGTTTCTCGGTCGGAGGATATTACAAGCGCGGCTTCCTTTCAAGAGGCACCCCACTGCCTCAATTTCAAAGAGGCAGAAGCCTGCATTCTCCGCATTGTACTTTCGTATAACCCATGCTATGCCAGAGCCACGCCCTTGAACTCGGCCCTTAACTCGCATCGCAGGCGCTGTTTGCCGCCCGCCCGCAACCTCCATCTTTAAGTGCAATCATCTATGGCTATTCACTCCATCGTTCGCCTGTTCGTGCTGACCCTTTTGCCTGTCTGCCTCGGCAGCGTGGCGTTTGGCGCGGAAGATGTGCCCTCGGCCCCAAAGTCGGTCCAGTACAAGCGCGCGGACGCCAATTTCTACGCGCACGGCGACGTGACCAAGGCCGATCCCGGCGCGGTCATCCTGCCGCCCACCGCCTTCGCGCAAAACGGCGACACCTATAGTTATACGCCGAAGAAGAAAGCGCCGAAAACCGTCTACATCGAGGCGCCGATCGACTGGGTCGAGCCGATTACGCCGCCGGACATGCCTGCGACGCTCAACATCGCGCCTGATGCGATGCAGATCCGCGAGCCGCAAGGCGACGTGCAGATCGCACTGCCCAGCGCGCCGACGCAATTCTCGCCCGCCGCCAATGGCATGACGCTGCCCAATGGCGCCGTGGTCAAGACCGGTGCGAACTCCACGGCGGCCATCCTCTTCGGTGGGGTCGATTCCGCGCGGCTCATGCCCAACTCGGAAGCTGCGGTGCAGCAAACGAGCCAGGCAGACTCTCACTCCGCTGAAGTCGATCTCACTGCCGGCGGCGTTTTCTCCAAGGTTGGCACCCCGGTCGGCATAACGAATGCCTTCCAGCTTCACACCCCGTTCGGCACCGCACTCTCGCAGGCAGGCGATTTCGCCGCCGTCACCACGTCCGGCCGCACCGACGTTTGGGTTTCGCGCGGCATCGTCGAACTCCTGCAACCCGACGGCAAAAAGTTCGGCGACGTGACCGCCGATGGTACCGGCCCGCTCAAACTCATTCGCTATCCCGCCATCGCGGATCCCGCGCAATCGCTGCAGGCCGATTCGGATTCGCTCACCGTCATTCTCAATTTCATTCCCACCGCGAACCAGAAGGTCGCCGCGCTTCACGCCAAGGCCGCGCAGCAGGGCGCGTCGCTCACCCCAAATGAGGTGGCTTACCTGCAACGCATCAAGCAGGTGCCCGCGCTGATCAAGCTCGACCTCGTCGTGCCGCCGCCGGCGCAGCTCTCGGTCCTTGCCGACGGAACCGTCAGCTTCCAGGGCACGCCGCTGAGCCTCGTCGAGCTCAACGCCAAGCTCAAGGATTTCGCCGCCAACACCTATGATCCTTCCATCGTTGTCACCGCCGGAAACGGCGCGACCTATGCAGGCTTCCAAGCCGCGCTGAAGGTAGGCAAGGAGGCGGGCATTGCGCACGTCGCGACCGAAGGCCCCGTCCCTCCCTCGCCGCCGCCACCCGTCGCGCCGCAAAGCGTCGTCGTGGGCACCAGCGGCACGGTGAAGCTTAACGGCGCCGCGCTAAAGCTCGACGACTTCACCGCCAAGCTCAAGGCGCTCATCGCCACTGCGCCCGACGTGCCGGTCACGGTCCACGCCGATTCCAAGGCCAGCTTTATCGATCTCGCCGCAGCCATCGATGCATGCAAAAACGCGCCAGTCCACAACCTCACCATAGACCTCCCGAAATTGACGGAGATCACCGTCAGCGCCCACGCCGACGGCACCGTCGGGTTCCACGGCGCCACGCTGAAGCTTGACGAGCTCGCTCCCGATCTGAAGGCCGCCGTCGCGCTCTTCCCGGATCTGCCGATCGTCCTGCATTCCAATCCGTCGATGGACTACGCGAAGTTCAAGGCGGTCGCGGATGCCTGCAATGCTGCCGGCGCTAAGCAGGTCACGGTCGTCCAGCCCGCGCCGCAACCGCCGCCGCCGCCCACGCTCAAGGCGTTCGTGCAGGCCGACGGCACGGTCAAGTTCCAGGACGCGGCGTTGAAGCTCGACGAGTTCTCCGCGAAGATCAAAGACGCCGTCGCCGCCACGCCCGATGCGCCGGTAACCATCCATGCCGACCCGAAGGCAAAGCTCACCGACGTGTCCGCTGTCATTGATGCCGCCAAGGCCGCGGGCCCGAAGAATTTCAATCCCACGCTTCCGCTTGCCAGGGAACTCTCGGTCACCGTCCACGGCGACAGCTCGATCCTCTTCCACGGCACAACCGTCAGCGCAGACGACTTCGCCAACGAGATCAAGGCCGGCGTCGCGCTCTATCCCGACGCGCCGATTGTCATCCACTCCAACCCCAAGGCCGACTACACGAAATTTCAGGCCGTGGTCGACGCCAGCAAGGCCACCGGCGCCAAGGAAGTCACCGTCGTGCAGCCCGCGCCGGAACCACCGAAACCCGTTGCCGCCGCGCCTGCGCCGCGCGCCACTCCGCAGCTTTCGGTCGAGCCTCCGCCTCCCGCCGCTCCCGCGCCGGTGGAACCGCTTCAGGTCATCGTGCACGCCGACGGCTCAATCAAGTTCCAGGGCAAGACGATGAAGATCGACGAGTTCACCGAGGGGATCAAAGACGCCGTCGCCGCGCATCCTGATGTTGCGGTCATCATTCATTCCAATCCCAAGATGGATTACGCAAAATTCGAGGTCGTGGTCGATGCTTGCAAGAACGCGCCCGCCAAGGAAGTCGACGTAGTCCCGCCCGCGCCGCAACCGCCTGCAGCGGTGCCAGCCACCGCGGTCACGCCGACTCCGGCAGCGCCGACGATTCCCCCAGTACCACCCGTACCGCTCAAGCCGCTCACCGTTCTGGTTCACGACGACGGCACGGTTGGCTTCGAGGGCAAGCGCGGCTCGCTCGCCGACTTCAAGACCAAGGTCGCCGCGATGGTTGCGGCCACGCCCACGCGCGAACTTACGATTAAGACGTCCGGCTCCAAGGTTCCCTACGAGCACGTCAAGGATGTGCTCGACGCCTGCGCTGCCGCGAATGTCGCGCATGTGAATGCGCCACCGCCGCCCGCCACGCCCGCGGTGCCCGCAACCGCGGAGACGCCCGCGCCGGCAACGCCGCCCACACCCGCACCCGTCAACACGAAGCCCGTTCCGGCCGAGATCGACCTCGCCACGGATGGATCGCTCAAGCTCGACGGCGCGACGGTGACCGAGGATGACCTCAAGACCAAGCTCACCGACATCAAGGCAAGCAATCCGAAAAATCCGCTCGTGATGATCAAGCAGCCCGGCGTGACCAAGGAGCAATGGACCCATTACGTCGACCTCTGCCATTCGATGGGCCTGAAGCTGCTGGTGAAAAACGCGAAGGGTTCGGCCATCGCACCGATGGCCGCCGCGCCTCCCACCTTGCGTCCCTCCGCCGCTGAGGGCGGACCGGCGCCAGCGCCTCAACCGTCCGCCACGCCCGCGCCGGAGACGACAACGCCGCCGCCCGGCGCGCCCATCTCGGCCAGTGACGAAGCCGTGCCGGTCGAGATCGAACTGACGCCCGATGGGCAGGTCTGCTTCCTCGGCGAAGCGGTCACAGACGCCGAGCTCAAGTCGCGGCTCGCCGGCGTGGCGCAGTCCAACGCGAAGGAACCCGTGTTGATAGTGAAAGATGAGAAGGTTTCGCACGACCAATGGCAGCACGTCGTTGATCTTTGCCACGACGCGAAGCTGAAGGTGAAAGTCAAGACGGTGAAGTCGTCCGACTCCGGCGCGCTCAAGCCGCACGCGCATCTTCCCATCGTGCTCGAGCCGCCGCCCGCGACAGGAAACTCCACGCCGGATGTCGCCGTGGAATCCGGGGGCAAAAAAATTCTGCCGATTGAAATCGGGCTGGCCACGCGAGGGCGACTGACCTTCGAGGGCACGCCGGTGACGCTTGACCAACTCAAGTCCCGGCTCGCCACCGTCGTGCAGGGCAACCCCGGCCAGCCCGTGGTGATCATGAAAAACAGCGACGTCTCCGACGACAGCGCCGACGCGCTGATGACGGTCTGCCAAGGGGTTAGCTCTGATCTCAAGGTGAGCGTGAAGACCGCGCCAACTTTCACCCCGCCCGCTCCGCCGGATGGAACGCCGTCGGACAGCATGTCCACGACGACGACCGGTCCCTGATGTACACGCCGTGAGTTCGAGAGTCGTACCCCAGTGGATTCCCCACAGCGTCGCCCTCGGCCTGCTCGTCCTGGCGGTTTTCGAGGCTGCAGAGTTTGTTCATCTGCGCCGCGACCGCCAGCAACTGCAGGCGCAACTGGCCGACGCGCAGAACACCATCGCGCGCCTGCAGCAAAGCAACGCGCTGATCACGCTGCGCGTCGTCGCGCTCGACTCGAAGGACGCCGACTACGCCAACGCTCGAGTGCTCGTGGCGTGGGACGCCATCCAGCATCGCGGCTCGATCGCGCTGCAGGATTTTCCGCTGACGCCGGCCGGCCATGACTACCAGCTCTGGGTGCTGGACCCGAACGCGCCCAGCCCGCTCAGCGCTGGGGTGATCAACGCCTCGCGGGTCTTTGATGTCCCCTCATGCAGCATGCCGCGTCCGGGCTTTGCCATCTCACTTGAATCTGCTGGCGGCAGCGCATCGCTCACCGGGCCGATTCTTTTTGCTGTTGCTCCGGCGGAGTAACCGGTAATCAAGAAGGCGTCGGAAATTATGTCCGAAGTCAAAAACATCTGTTTGGAAGCGCTCGAGCGCCACTGTTCACGTGGCGACGTCGGGCGTCTCGACTTCCGACGCGGCAACTACGAGGGCCAGATTTACCTCGCCGGCTCGCGCATCGTGCATGCGGCCATTGGCGGCCTCGAGGGCATCCCGGCGCTCTTCCGGCTCTTCGACTGGGGCGACGCCGACACCATGTGGCAGGCCGAGCTCAAGCCCGAGAAGCCGACTCTGAATTTGACGATTGACGAGGCCTCAACGCTGTACGCCGAGGCACTGCACGACCGCTCCGAGCTCGAGGCCAAGGACAAGGAACGGATCGATGAGGCGTTCTCCACGCCTGAAGCGCTGGCGAACCAGGCCGCCGGCGTCGAGTCGGTGCTGAAGCACTACACAATCTCATTGGAGTGCAGCGATCCCGAGGCCCTGCCCGGTGGCTTCATTTTCTCCGACGCGGCCAAGAGCAGTTATGTCATCGGCAGCTCGCCCGACGCAGATGTCGTGCTCAAGAACACGTCGGTCGACCCGCTCCACTGCGGCGTCATCCTCGAGCGCGGCTCGGTCCTCATCTGGGACCTCGGCGCGCATTCCGGCGTCAAGCTCAACGGCCACCCGGTCGCGCAGGACATCCTGAAAGTCGGCGACAAGATGACGCTGGGTACCCTGGAGCTGCGCGTGCGCTTCCAGATTCGCCGGCCCACGATCAAGCCGAAGTCGCCACCGCCGACAGGCGCGACCCCGGTCCCGACGACGGTGACCATGCCGCCCACCGGCACGGTGCCGATGCCGAAGATCACCACGCCGCTTTCGAAGGAAGTTCCCAAGGGGCCAATCACTTTCGCCAAGGTCGAAAAAGAGTTGCGCAAGACGGGCGGCGGCGCATCCTTTCTCGATAAATTGAGCTCCCTGTTCGGCAAAAAGAAATAGCTCGATAATTCCGCACGATGCATATCCTCCTGGTCGACGACAGTTCCTCCACGCGCAGCCTCCTGCGCACGCTGATCAACTCCGGCCAGACGGTGCG
>FSYS01002679.1_pt1 | contig 11200 bp, 12 predicted proteins | sample 1638491 | NCBI WGS metagenome assembly FSYS01 (sample SAMEA3914788, study PRJEB12502) | metagenome | biome: forest; material: soil | place: Canada | collected 2011-07-03 | depth 0.1 m | reverse complement strand
TCCATCGCCTCGAAGCTGATCATCCCCGGCGTGCTGATTCCCGTGGGCATTGTCACGGCGCTGGTCGGTATTCCTCTGTTTCTCGGCATTGTGGTGCGCTCGCAGGGGCAAGTGGGATGAGCGGCCTCTACATCCACGATCTTAGCGTGCGCTACGACAAGCGCCAGGTGCTCACCTCGCTCGAAGCGGGGCCATTGCCTCGCGGCCAGATCACCGCTTTACTTGGGCCGAACGGCAGTGGCAAGTCGACGCTATTGCGCGCTTTAGCTGGGCTCACACGCGTTCACGCCGGCTCACTGTCCCTTGATGGCGAGACGCTCGCGCTGTCGGCGGCCAGTGCCCGCTCGCATAGCGTCGTGTATCTGCCGCAGGCGTTGCCCGCCGGCGTACGTCTGCAAGTGCTGGAGTCCGTATTGGTGGCGTGCCGCGCCACGCGCGGATATGCCGGTTCTCTGGGACGTTCGCCGCATGGGGACGATCTCGCGCACGCCCACACCGTTCTGCACAGGCTCGGCATCGAGGGCCTCGCTGCTCGTTCGCTCGACGAGTTGTCCGGCGGCCAGCGGCAACTCGTCGGCATTGCTCAGGCGTTGGTGCGCGACCCGCAAGTGTTATTGCTCGACGAGCCTCTGTCGGCACTCGATCTCAACCACCAGTTTCATGTGATGCAGGTACTGCGCGAGGTCACGCGTGAGAGCCGCATCGTGACCGTGGTGGTGCTGCACGACATTAACGCAGCGATGCGCGCGTGCGAATGCGCGATGCTGCTGCACGAGGGGCGCATCATGCGCTTCGGACCCCCGTCCGAAGTCGTCACGCCTGCGACGCTCAGCCAGGTATTCGGTGTTGCCGCGCGTATCGAGCCATGCTCGCACGGCCACCATCAGGTTCTGATCGACGGTCTCGCCGCTCAGACGGGCATCGCCAGCCGTTAGCCACACGGCCCAGCCAGCCCCCAAACCACGCCGCTTCGGCAACGCATCGACGTACGCCCTCGAAAGGGGCGTCGCGTCGTCGCGCGCACGGACGGTCAATCAAAACTTCAGGACACAAATGAAGAAGACTCTTGTTATTGCCGTATGCGCGGCGGGGTACGCCTGCGTGGCACAAGCACAATCGAGTGTGACGCTCTATGGGGTGATCGATGCGGGGCTTTTATATGCCAGTAATCAGAATGGGCACTCTGCCTGGCAAGCAGGCAGCGGAGATGTGACCGGCAGTCACTGGGGCTTCGTCGGGCGCGAAGATCTCGGTGCCGGCACACGGGCGATTTTCCAGCTTGAAAACGGCTTCAGCGTGACGAACGGAACCGCTCGGCAAGGCGGCCGCGAGTTTGGCTATCAGGCGCTAGCGGGACTGTCGAACAACCGCTTCGGCATGGTCACGTTTGGACGCCAGTACGACTCGGTGGTGGACTATCTCGCGCCGCTCAGCTTCACCGGCATACATCCTGGCGGGAACAACCTGTCTGCGCATCCGTTTGATAATGACAATCTGAACAACTCGTTCCGCGTGAATAACTCGGTGAAGTTCGCCAGCAACTCATACGAGGGGCTGCGTTTCGGGGCGCTGTATGGCTTCTCGAACGAAGCTGGCGGGTTTGACGACAATCGTTTGTACAGCTTCGGCGCTGCCTATGACGCGGGTCCGTTGAGTCTCGGTGCGGGCTATCTGCAGGCGAACAACGGCGGCGGCAGCAATACCGGCGGCGCGATAACCTTGACGGATCGCACGTTTATCGCCGCGCAGCAGCGTACTTATGGCGTGGGCGCGAACTATACGCTCGGCGCAGCGAGGTTCGGCTTCGTCTGGACGCGCACGCAACTGGGTGGCCTCGATACGATCAATGGGGCAAACAGCCTCGGCCTCACGCAGAACGGTCAGGGTGCAAGCTTTAACAACTATGAAGTGAACGCGAGTTACACGCTAAGCCCGGCGCTCAAGCTGATCGGCGAATACACCTACACGGACGCAGCACTCTCCACGGCGAGCGGCGAGCATCATCCCAAGTGGCAGGAGGTATCGGTGATGACCGATTACTTCCTCTCCAAGAGGACGGACCTGTATCTGCAGGCGAGCTATCAGCATATCGACAGCGACGGCTCGGGGTTGACGGCCGATGTGAGCGGCCAGGCGATGTCTTCGACCGATGAGCAGATTGTGGTGGGCGTGGGGATGCGCCACCGGTTCTGAAAGGGCGCGCGATTGCGCCCCGTGTTGGGCATTGCTTAGTCCGCGGTGTCGGCAAGCATTGCCCAGCGTTCGTGGTCGCGCCATTCCCCGTTGATGCGGAGATAGCGCGGCGAGAATCCTTCCTGTTTGAAGCCTACGCGGCGTACCAGCGCAATTGATGCGAGATTGTCAGGCTGAATGTTAGCCTCTAGCCTGTGCAAACCTAGATCGTTGAACGCATAGTTTACGGTCGCGCGGAGCGTCTCCGTCATCAGGCCGGTGCGGGCAAAGCTCAGCATTCCGTAGTAGCCGAGATAGGCGCTCCGAAAGGCGCCCATGACGATCTCGTTGAGATTGATGATGCCCACTACCTGATTCGACGCCGCTTCACGCGCGACCAGGCCAACGTTGGGTCCGGTGAGGCCGCGTGCAAACCACGTGTCGAAACCGGCCTGGTCGGTGAAGGGGGTGACCCATGGCAAGTGGTGAGCCTGGCTCGCAATGTTGGCTGCGATCAGATCGGCTGCGTCAGCCGGGGTCGCGCGGCTGAGTCGTAGGGTAGTCATGTTGCTCCGCGGAGAGTGCTTTTGCAGGGGAGCGTCATTTTATAGGCGAGCACGCGGGGAAGGTAGTGGCAATGCTGCTTTCCCCGCGTGTTTCAAACTTCGCTTCGCTTATAACGTCGTCAATTCGAGGGACGCGACGAAGTCTTCAACAAGCCTGGCAACCTCAACCGGCGATTCAAGCGGCGACAAATGGCCGGTGCCCGGCACGACATGCATGCGAGCATGCGGAATGTAGGGAAGCAGTTCCGTCCGCAGCGTTTCCACGCTGTCCACCCGGTCCAGTTCGCCAGCGATAACAATTGCAGGAGCATCGATCACCGCAACCTCGCGCGTAATGTCCTCATGGCTCGCCTGGAGCGGCCACGCGGCTTTGGCCTGTGGGGCACCACGCAAACTGTCTTCAATGACCTGCTCGCGATGCAGGGGGCTTAGCGGCTTTGCCGTGAGCATATGGTCGATCGACATCTCGACCGAGGCGCGCGATTCGTAGGCGACTTCCATCTGCGCCCGCACTTCAGCGGGAAGAACAAGCGGACCCGGTGGGGAAGGCCCACCCACCACCAATCCCGCCAGTCCTTCGGGACGTCGCGCCGCCAGCAATTGCGCGATCTTGCCGCCCATTGAATGACCCACCAGCACGAACTTGCCCAAATTCAGCGACTCGATCACACCTTGTGCGTCGTCGGCAAAATCGGCGAGTGCGTACCCCTTAGCCGGAGCGTCCGAGTTTCCCCAGCCGCGGTGGTCGAGCGCGACTGTCCGATATGAGCTCGGTAGCGCGGCAATCACGTCACTCCAGGTGCGTGACGAGCCGCCCCAGTAATGCAGAAAGACAATAGCGGGCGTGCCGCTGCCCTGATCGTTGACCTCGATGTGAATGCCGTTTGATGCGATTTTCATGGCGCCGCTCCTCTGATGTTCAGGTGATTCGATTTCCGTTTCTGGACCGTGATGCGATAGTAGATTGGATCGTTTAGCGCGATAATCCAGCATTCGCTATCATCAATCCATCGTAAAACTATCGAATGGGCGAGTCATGGACCGTTTTGCGAGCATTGGGGTATTCGTTGCCGCAGTGGACGAGGGGAGCCTGGTGGCGGCCGGCAGACGCTTTGGACTATCGGCATCCATGGCAGGCAAGTATCTGAGCGCGCTCGAGGCCGATCTGAACGTCCGGTTGCTGCAGCGAAGTACGCGCAGCCTTAGCCTCACGGATGCGGGACGCAGCTATTACCTCCGCTGCAAGCGGATTCTCGAAGAACTCGACGATGCCAACAGCGAGGCGAGCGATGCGCACAGCACTGCACGCGGCACATTGCGCGTGGCCGCGCCGGTCACTTTCGGCGAACTGCATATGGGCGACGTGGTGGCGCGTTACCTCGAGGATCATCCGCAGGTGAATATCGAGGTTTCGCTTGATGACCGCTACGTCGACTTGCAGAACAATGGGATCGATGTCGCGATCCGCATTGGCCGGCTGCCCGATTCGCAACTGGTCGCGCGGCGTCTTGCGCCGTGTAGGATGGCCCTGTGCGCGGCACCGATATTTCTCGAACGTGCGGGCGTGCCGAAAACGCCTGAGGACCTGCGTCACGCGCCTCGTCTGGCTTTCAACGAGGCGGTGTCGATGCCTGAGTGGGCACTGGTAGATGAAGCAGGCCACCCACATGCGATCGACGGACCGTCCCGGATGCAGGCCAACAACATGCAGATGTTGCTGGCGTCGACGCTAGCTGGCGTCGGCATTGCGTATGGTCCCACTTTCGTGTTCGGACCGCATATCCGCGCGAAGCGACTGGTGGAGTTATTGCCCGGATATAAGGCGCCAGAATTGACGATCCACGCGGTTTATCCGACCGCGCGCTATGTGCCGTCGAAGGTGAGGCGATTCATGGACTACCTGGCCGAGGCTTTTGGCGAACAGCCGTCGTGGGACGAGTACTAGGCGGGTTGGACTTCGTCGTTTGTGCGCCGAAAATTGATGTCCGCAACGGCTGCGTCGAGAGAACAGGTTAGACCGTCGATGACACCGTCTTCGCCGAACTGGAACGTGATCTGAAGCGGCGGGGAGAAACGTGCGTCGCCGTCTTCCTTGAGTTCGAACGTCTCTCCATGGCGACACAGTAACGCGCCGGTGAGGCCTCGCCATCGCCAACGCAAGACGCCGTGGTCTTCGAGCATAAAGAGCTCGCCGTACGCGGCGTGTTCATATTTACCCACGTAAGCCGCCGCGGGCAGGCCTGGTTCTCGCACGGTTGCGGTGAGCGCCTCGCGTTTGTGGCGCTCCGCCTCTTCAGTTTCCTGCGCCTTGATGCGACGCACACGAAACGTTTCCAGCCAGTTGAGCGGCTCTCGCGAACGCAAGCGGTCGAAAATCGAATAGATCAACAACTCACGCACGGCGCTCGGATCGCGATTGGTGAGGATAACTACACCGATTCCGTGGTTGGGCAGCATGCTCATCATGGAACCCCAACCCGGCATGGAACCGGTATGCGAAACGGTCCGATCCCCGCGATAGTGCTCGCACGTTAGTCCCATTCCATAGTGGTGCGCGCCGATCTCGCTGAACTCCGAATCTTCGATGTATATCTGCGGCGTCATCATCTCGTGAATGGCGGCTTCCGATAAGAGTTGTTGCCCACCAACACGCCCTTTGGAAAGAAGGAAACCTAACCACCTTGCCATATTGGCGATGGAGGTATTTATGCCGCCCGCCGGCGCTGCGTGCAGCGGCCACATCCTTCCGCGATAGATGCGTTCACCGTCTTTGGGATGAGGAGACGCATAGTCGCTCGATGTTTCAAGCGCTTTTGTCGTAAAACTGAAATCCGTAAAGCCTAAGGGTTTGAGTAAGCGCTCCGTGGTGAAGGCTTCCCAGCTTTGTCCGCTGATTTTCTCGGCCACCGCTCCAGCAACGACATAGCCGAGATTGCAGTATTGGAACTTCTCGCGCAGTGGTTGGCTCAGTTGCAGGTGGCGCATGACCTCCAGAGTCTGGGCGCGGGGGCGTTCCTCTGGCGGCGACCAGATCCTGTCGTGACGCGGTAGACCGCTTCGATGGGCAAGCAGGTCGCGTACGGTCAGTTTCTCGGACGCTAGCGGGTCATGGAGTTCGAACTCGGACAAGACGTCCTTGACTCGGGTGTCCCAGTCCAGCCGATGCTCGTCTACTAACAACCCAAGTCCGGCGGCCGTGAACGACTTGGTTAGAGAGCAGATCATGAAGTGCGTGTCGGTTGTTACCGGCAAGCGGTTTTCGATGTCGCGTGTGCCGTAGGCTTGCAGCTTGATGACTTCGTTGCCGTGTAGCACGGCGATCGCGAGCCCCGGGACTCGCCACTGTTCCATCGCTTCTTCGACAAGAGAGTCCAGGTCGCTCAAGTCGGGCACGGGCATCGGATGGTCGCTCCGCAAATGGTGCGTGGAGATGTTTCAGGCGAAATTGCTTAACTGCCGATTTGCTTTCTAAGGCCAATCATCGTAATGCTATAGCCGTTGCGGGTGTAAAACTCGTGGGTCCGCGTTCGGTCGTTGTTGCAGCGTATGACAATCGATCTGGCGTTGTATTCGTGGTGTTTGATCCAATGCTCGGCGCGTGCAAGGAGTTCGCGGCCAGTGCCCAGCCCTCTGGACCCCTCACGTACCACGAAGGCCAGGATCTCTCCATATTTTCCGCTGGAGACGATGATGTCGACGCGAGCATGAATCCATCCAAGGATTTCACCGGCATCATTTTCGTAGACAAGAATCTTGTGATCCGATCTGGGTAATATGACCTCAAGCCGGATCTTGATGTCCTCCTCGGAGGCATTCCAGCCGAACTGGCAACTCAAGATGGAAATTTCTTTCGCGTCGCTTGATTGCGCGTCCCGAATGCTCATGTCACTTTCCCCGATGGCCTTGGATCGGGGTTGATTGTCGACGATTCAGGCGCGGATGTCGAATCACCGCGCCTGGTTGTGCTCTGTTCTTTTCTGCTCACGCAGCAAAGTCCGTCGACGCAGACAACTCCTTCCACGCCTCCGTTTCCTGCGTGACATAAGCGTTCTTCGCAGCGATAGCAGCAAGCGTATCGGTACCAAGCGGAAGACGCAGCGGCGGCGTCGGGGCGTCAACGAGTTTGATCATCGCAGCCGCCAGCTTGTTTGGATCGCCTGGCTGGTTGTGATTCATCTCCTGGGCTTTGCGGCGCACGGCGCCTGCGGTCGCCGCATAGTCGGCAATCACCTCCGGCGCCACGACCAGCGATGACCCATCCAGAAAGTCCGTGCGGAAATAGCCGGGCTCGACGACCGTCGCGTGAATTCCGAGCGGCTTCAATTCGGCATGCAATGCTTCGGTGATGCCTTCGACAGCGAACTTCGTCGACGAATACGCGCCGAATCCTGCCGAGCCGCGGTACCCGCCAATCGAAGAAATATTGATCACATGGCCCGAGCGTTGGGCGCGCAGCGTCGGCAGTACAGCGCGCGTCACGTTCAGTAAGCCGAATACGTTGGTGTCGTACATCCGGCGCACGTCCTTGTCAGCGGACTCTTCCACTGCGCCCAGCAGACCGAAGCCGGCGTTGTTGACCAGCACGTCGACGCGGCCGAATTTCTCCACCGCCAACTGCACCGCCGTCCTGGCCTGCGCCTCATCCGTCACATCCAGCGCCACCGGCAGCAAGGCGGCCGACTCACCCAGACGCTCGACGATGGCCGCGACGTTGCGTCCCGATGCCACGACCGCGTTGCCGTCCGCAAGCGCCGCTTCGGCGATCAGCGCGCCGATACCGCGCGACGCGCCGGTGATGAACCATACACGCTTGAAACCGCCTTGCTGGGTACTCGCCATGATGTCTCTCCTACGGGTGGGTGACCTCGGATGAGGTGATGCCATGGTAGGCGTCGTGATTGACACAAACTAGCTGCTAATTGCTAGACTAATAATCAACTTAAATTTGCTAATCCGGGCGCCGATCATGAACGAAATTCGTGCGATCACCACTTTCGTGCGCGCCGCGGCGCTCGGCAGCCTGCGGCGCGCCGCGGTCGACCAGGGCATCTCGCCTCAGGCTGCGAGCCATGCGGTGATGCAACTGGAGAAGGGGTTGGGGGTGCGGCTGTTCCACCGGACAACCCGCAAGCTGAGCCTGACCGAGGAGGGCCAGCGGCTTTTCGACAGCGTGAAGCCGGCGCTGGTCACGCTGCAGTCCGCGCTCGACGAGGCGCGGCGCTCGAAGGAAGAAGTCGGCGGCCTGCTGCGCGTAAGCGCGCCGCGTTCGCTCGGACTTCCGATGCTATGGCCGTGCTTCGAGGCGTTCCAGCAGCTTTATCCGAACGTGCAACTCGAAGCGCAGTTCGACGATCACTTCACGGATCTCGTGACCGAACGTTCCGACGTGGGATTTCGGGCGGGGCCGCCGCCTTCGGGCGGCTCGATTGCGCGCCGGCTGATGCCGATCCATCTGATTGTCTGCGCGTCGCCGGAATACATCGAGCGTAACGGCGCGCCGCAAACCATCGAGGAACTGGCTCAGCATCGTTGCACCGGTTATCGGCGCGCGAACACCGGCAAGCTTGCGCAGTGGCAGTTCCGGATCGGCGATGAGGTTGTCTATCGCGACGTGCCCTGCGTCGTCTGTGTGAACGACACCGAGATGGAAACGCACGCTGTGCTATCGGGGCTTGGCATCGGGCAGCTGGCCACCTTCAACGCCACGGCTCACATTCGAAGCGGCCGGCTCGTTCCGTTGCTGACGCAGCACATCGCGGATTACGGCATGATCCATATCTACTACGGACATCGAACCGAACAGCCGCTGCGTGTCAAAACTTTCATCGACTTCATGATCGAGCGCGTGGCCGACAACCGGGACTTCTTCCTCGATCCATCGGAACTGCGCGTCGCGCGAACATTTCAGCGCCGCGCGCGGTGAGCGGCCGCGCCAGGCCCAGAAACGATGCTCAGAATGGCTGACGAGTGCTTACGCGGGCGGATTCAGATCGAACTCAATGCGGATGCCGCTCGGCTCGTAAATCATCATGTGGCGCTTCGGCCCTTTGCCGAGCAACTCGGGCGAAAACTCCACCTTGACGCCCGGCCACTTCGACACGCGCTCGAATATCTCGTTGAATGCGCTTTCATCCGCGGCGCGTATTGCGAGGTGATGCAGCCCGACGTTGGATTTTCTGTCGAAAGCAACCTCGGCCTCGGTGTTCTTGAGTTGCCACAAGGTCAGCATGATGTGTCCATCCGAGACGAACACGGCAGGATAGTCCGGCTTTTCGCCTATCTTTTTCCAGCCAAGGCAGTCGATAAAAAATGCGCTGGTGAGGCCGAGATCCTTGACGGTGAGACCTACGTGGTCAATTCCCGTCGTGAGTGAAACTGAACTCATGTCGTACTCCTTGAAGATTTGAAGTAGCCAGCTGGGGTGATCGAGATTCACAGTCGTGTGCTGGCGAGTTTTGCCGCGAGACCAACAAAGACCAGACTGGCAAACCTGTTGAGCGCGCGCTGCGCACGCGTGGAACGCAGCAGTATCTTTCCACCAGTGCCCGAAAAGAATGCAATCAGGCTAAACACAATGACACTCGCGACCATGAAGACGATCCCAAGCACGGCGATCTGAAGTGGAATGTGCCCGCGATCGGCTATGACAAATTGCGGCAGAAACGCCAGGAAAAAAATCACTACCTTAGGGTTGCTAAGGTTCATGAACAGTCCGCGTCGATAGAGATGCGCCGTGTCGATGGTTTCGACGTTGGCAGTTTTTATACCCACCGGCGCACGCCACGCCTGCCATGCAAGATAGACAAGATACACCGCACCCGCGCTCTTGAGTACCGTGAATGCGACTGTTGAGGCCACCAACAGAGCGCCCAATCCGACGGCGACAATGAACGTATGCACCAGCAACCCCGAGCACAGGCCCGCTACGATCACCATACCCGAGCGCGGACCTCGCATCGCAGACTGCAGCAGAACAAAGATATTATCTGGACCGGGTGTGAGCCCAAGCACGAGCGAAATGCCAAAGAATGGCAACAAGGTTGAGAGCGGTAGCATTCGGAACACTCCTTTCGATTCAGAAACTTCGAGCTGGCCGCGTGGCGTTTGCAGTTAGCTCGCCAAGAATACGATGGGTTGTCCCATCCCGGGAATTCTCAAACAACTCAAGAATATGCTCGTTCGTCTCAGGCCGCCGATGGCTGCGGTTCCGCGTAGCGGCCAGTTTCCCTTTGCGCGTGAGCATACCGCGTCGGCGGCATTCCGACGTGGCGACTTCCGCGAAGGGGTCGACCAGAATCGGACGCCTGGAAACGCGAAGTGGACTTTAGGCTGCAGAAAGTCCGGTTGCGACGACTGATCGTGTGGATACTACAGCCCATTGACGGGGCCGCCATGAATACCGTCCTGATCACCGGATGCTCATCCGGATTCGCTGGACGTAGCCGAAGCGGTCTTGCGAATCATCCGTTAAGCTATAAGGTCCGAGCTATTGCTCGCTTTTTGACGGATCTTTGTGGTGACGACAAAAAGGCGCCATTCGCTGAAGCCGCGAAAGATTCCCCAGCAATCGCGCGCCGAACAAACGGTTGCTACGATTCTCGAGGCGGCAGCCCTCATTCTTGAGACCAAAGGTCTCGACGGGCTGAATACCAATCTGGTCGCGCAGCGCGCGGGCGTCAGCGTCGGCACGCTCTACCAGTACTTCCCAAACAAGGACGCGCTGATCGTTTCCCTCAGCAAGCGGGAAGGGGCCGTGTTCTTTGCAGAGGCCAAAGATGCATTGCATGAGTCCACCGGGCAGAAGGCACTGAAGCATCTGATTGCCGTCGCGGTTCATCAGCAACTACGCCGTCCGGCGCTTGCACGCGCACTCGACTTCGAGGAAAACCGCCCCGCGATTGCGAAAGAACTGGCGGCGTCGAAGGCCGCCTTTCATGATGTGGTGCAACAGATTCTGAGCCGCGAGGATATTCCGCCACAATCAAACCTGGATATCACGACCGAAGACCTGATCGCTGTCATTCGCGCCATCGTCGACGGTGCGGGAGAGCGCGGTGAGTCGGATCGCCGCGACCTGGAAAGCCGTGTCAGCCGCGCCTTGTTCGGATATCTGGGGATCGTGGAGCGTCCGCCCGAAAAGTCGCGAGCCCGGAAATAGCCGGCGGTTCCTTGTTGCCTTCCAAAAAGCGAGCAATTGTTCAGATCGTTGCTCCATCAAACCCGTAAACCCGCGCAGATATTGGGTCGCACGCCACCGCACAGGCGCTGCCCAATGCGAGTTTAAAAATCGAGCAATTACTCGCAAAATAGTCTCTGTGGGAAGTCACTCGAGCGGTACAGCCGCACAGGGCGCGGATCAATGACCGCTCTCACCACAGCACATTTCCAACTCTCTGCGAGATCGATCGTGAATCTTCATAAAGAAGCGAAGCTTAACCACCTGAGCTTTCCCACCACCAACG
>FSYS01001075.1_pt1 | contig 11209 bp, 11 predicted proteins | sample 1638491 | NCBI WGS metagenome assembly FSYS01 (sample SAMEA3914788, study PRJEB12502) | metagenome | biome: forest; material: soil | place: Canada | collected 2011-07-03 | depth 0.1 m | reverse complement strand
TACCGAACGGTTCGAGAATCTTGTCATCAGCGTCTACAACGAGACGGTCAGCGCGCAGTTGCAGGAGCACGACGGCAACGGCGGCGCGGCCGCCATCGCTTCCGAGTATTTCGACGCGGCCAAGTACCAGCAGCTCGCGCAATATCTCGAGGAAATCGCCGAGATCAGCAACAACGCCGGGCCCGAGTACGAGCTCGGCATCAAGGGCCTGCTGCTCGTCTACTTCACCACGCTGCAGTCGGCGATCCGCCGCGTCCGGTTCGCAGCGCCGGTGGAGAAGCTCAAGATTTCGCAGACGCGGCAATTGGTGCAGACGCACCTCGGCAACTCGCATCTCGGCGTCGACTTCCTTGCCCGGCACCTGCACTGCTCCGGCGACTACCTCTCGAACCTCTTCCGCCGCGAAACCGGCCAGCGCCTGGCCACGCACATCAACCTCGAGCGCGTGCGCGCGGCCATGACCATGCTCCGCACCACGCCGTTGACCATCGCCGAGGTGGCCTACGCGACCGGTTTCGAATCGCAGGGTTATTTCAGCCGCGTCTTCAAGCAGGTGGCGCACAAGACGCCGCTCGATTTCCGGCGCTCGGTGGAGCACTCCGTGGTCGAGCTGGAGGGCCGCCCGCGCACGATTTTTGCCGCCCCGAATTAGCGAAGCGTAAAGATGTGATGTAGTTTTAGCCAACTTCACCTTCCCTCTCGAAGATTTTCCTATGAAACGAAACGACATGCTGCAACGGGCCCGCTCGCGGACTGAACCTTGGGACATCATCATCATCGGCGGCGGCGCGACCGGCGTCGGCACAGCCGTCGATGCAGCCACGCGCGGCTACGCCACGCTGCTCCTCGAGCAGCATGACTTCGGCAAGGGCACCTCGAGCCGCGCCACGAAGTTGGTCCACGGCGGCGTGCGCTACCTGGAGCAGGGCAACGTTTCGCTCGTGATGGAAGCGCTGAAAGAGCGCGGTCTCTTGCGCCAGAACGCACCGCATCTCGTGCACGAGCTCGCGCACATCGTTCCCAGTTACCAGTGGTGGGAAGGCCCCTTCTACGGCATCGGCCTCAAGCTTTACCAGATGCTCTCCGGCAAATACGGTTTCGGCCCGTCGCAGCTCCTATCGAAGGAAGAGACGATCAAGCGCATCCCCAGCGTGAATCAAGAGGGCCTGACTGGCGGCGTGGTCTACTATGACGGCCAGTTCGACGACACGCGTCTGCTCATCAACCTCGTCGCCACCGCGTCGGAACAGGGCGCGACTCTGCTGAATTACTCGCGCGTGACGAAGCTGCACAAGGCCGCCGACGGCATCGTCAACGGTCTGAGCTGGCAGGACGTCGAAACCGGCGAGACCCACGACGCAATGGCGAAAGTCGTAATCAATGCCACCGGCGCCTTTACCGATTCCGTGCGACTCATGGGTGACGCGGAGGCCACGAAAATGATCGCGCCGAGTCAGGGCGCGCACATCATCCTCGACCGCTCGTTCCTGCCCGGCACGAATGCGATTCTCGTCCCTCACACGAAAGATGGGCGCGTCATGTTCGCGCTTCCGTGGCATGAGCACACGCTTGTCGGCACGACCGATATGCCGATCCCCGAGGCGGTGCTGGAGCCGGTCCCGATGGAGAAGGAAATCGAGTTCATGCTCGAGACCGCCAGCCTCTACCTTGCCAAAAAACCGACCAAGGCCGACGTCCTTAGCGCTTGGGCCGGCATTCGTCCGCTAGTCAAGGCCGGCGACGGGAAGAATACCGCGGCGCTTTCGCGCGATCACACCGTGCATATTGACCAGAACGGCCTGCTCAGCATCGCCGGCGGCAAATGGACGACCTATCGCAACATGGCGCAGGATGCCGTGAACCAAGCCGCGACACTCGCGGACCTGCCCGAGCGCGAGTGCGTAACCAAGACACTGAACATCCACGGCTACACGCCCAACGCCGCGCAATTCGGCCCGCTCTCGTTCTATGGCACCGATGCGCTGGAAGTCCGCAAGCTGGTCGACGCTGACGCCACGCTCGGCACGCGCCTTGACGGGGAACTGCCCTACGTCGCCGCTGAGGTCATCTGGGCCGCGCGCAACGAAATGGCGCGCACGGTCGAGGACGTCCTCGCCCGCCGCACCCGTGCGCTCTTCCTCAACTCCAGGGCCGCGCTGCGCATGGCGCCGAAAGTCGCCGCGCTCCTCGCCCAGGAATTCTCCTTCGACAAGGCTTGGCAGCTCGACCAGATCGCCAAGTTCAACGAAGTGGCACAGGGCTTCGTCGTGAAGATGTGATTTGTCGGCGACATGACGAAGGACTTTGTACTGCGACAATTCCCCATTCTGCTGCCGCTCGCGGCAGAATGGGCAGAGCAGCAGGAAAAAATCATATTGAGGCAGGGAACGCCCTTGTCCGCGCAAGGAATGTCCGATGCAAGATTGATGGGTGTGGCCTGCACGGACAAAGTTCGTCTGCTCAAGGTCGCGCGCATTCCCCTTCCCGCTCATCCGATCCTCGCGGCAGCCAGCCAAATTACGGGACTGGTATCGTCCAACACGGGAGGCTTGAGCATCCGCTACGGCATTTTTATCCGGGAAGATTACTGGCCCGACCGCCAGCTTATTGCCCATGAATGCGTCCACACCGGCCAATACGAGAGGCTCGGTGGAATCCAACAATTCCTGGAGCAATACCTGCGCGAATGCGTCGAAATCGGTTACCCCGCCGCTCCCATGGAACAGGAAGCCATCAAAAAGTCGGCTCGAATTTCGGACTGACGCCGTGCCGTGAGCACAACCACGCGGGCGCTCACGACTTCACGCCGTCGACCCGAAAACCAAGCTCCTCAAGCAGCGCGCAAACCGCCGCAGCGCGGTCGCCTTGAAGAACAATCTCCTGGCGATCGAAGGAACCGCCGCAACCCAGCTTGCCTTTGAGCTCCTTGGCGAGGTTGCCGATCATGACGGCATTCGCACCGGGCAGTTCGTTGAAGCCGTAAACCACGACGACGATCTTGCCTCCACGATCCTTCGTCTCACGCCGCAGGATGAGCCGTCCGCGCGAGTTCTTTTCATAAACCGGCTTCGGCGGCTTGGCGGGACGCGTTGATTCCGTTGCCGGACGATCCGGCTTCGGTTCGGACGGCGGTTCAGGAACGGCCAGGTTTTTCAGCACGTCGAGTTCGCCCAGCGCGGCAAACGCATTCTGCAGCGGCACGGTCGGGCGCGAAACCTCGACCTTTTTGCGGATATCCTTGGGCCGGCTCATCGGCATTTCATCTCGCGCCAGTGTAGCATCACCTGAGTGCTAGGCAATATACGTCCCGAACGCCTCGCGCCGGTGCATGATGTCATCCGCACTCAGCTTCTCCAGCCGGCGCAGTGAAAACTCCTCGCAGCAGAACGACGCGACCAGCGTACCCTGGATCAGCGCTTCCTTGATGTTCGCGAAAGAAATGTCGTCCGTCTTCGCGAGATGGCCGATGACGCCGCCGGCGAAGCAATCGCCCGCGCCGGTCGGATCGTGGATGGTCTCCAGCGGAAACGCACCGGTGCTGTAAAATTCGCCGTCCTTGCCAAAGAGCAGGCAGCCGTGCTCGCCCTTTTTCACGGCCACGTACTTCGGCCCGAGCGTGGCGATCTTCTTGCCCGCGCGGATGACATTGTCCTCCTCGACCAACTGCCGCGCCTCGCTGTCGTTGAGAATCAGCATGTCGACTTCCTTGAGCAAATCGAGCAGGTCCTGATGCGCCATGCCGATCCACAAATCCATGGTGTCGGCGACGACAAACTTGCGCTTGCGCACCTGCTCGCAAACCATGCGCTGCAGCGACGGCGCGATGTTGCCGAGCAAGACATAGGGCGTGTCGCGATAGCTCTCCGGCAGCTTCGGCTTGAAGTGTTCAAAGACGTTCAGCGCAATCGCGAGCGTCTTGCGATTGTTCATGTTCACCTCATACTCGCCGGTCCAGGTGAAGGTCAGGCCGTCAGCGACTTCAAGCCCGGTCAGGTCGATTTTGCGGCTGGAAAAAAGTTCCCGGTGCTGCGGCGGAAAATCATGGCCGATCACGCCAACAAGATTGACCGGTCCATAAAAGCTGGCCGCCACCGCGGCATACGAGGCCGAGCCGCCAAGCAAGTGGCGGTGCTCCGCCGTGGGGGTCTTGATGTTATCCAGCGCGATCGAACCAACAACGAGTACAGGCATCGCAGAGACTAGAAGAAATGGGGAAGAAGTGAGAAGGACGAAATGCACCGCCTACGGTTCGAAATTCTTCACCATTTCGTCCACGACATGCTTGGCTTCGGCCAGGCTGCAACCGCGGCGATTGCGCACGCGTTTGATCGCCTCGATCGTCCGCCCTTCCGCCATCAAGCCTTTAATATCGAGATCTCCGCGCGCCGGGACATCGAGTTCTTCGGGACGGACGCCGAGGAACTCATTGATGGCGTCTCGCGCCTTGACGTCCGACGCCGAGCGCGCCCGATACATCCCGGCAAGCGGGATCGGCCCCTCGTTCGTCGAAATAGCGAGGCGCATGTTCGGCCCCATTTCGGGTGATCGTTCACGAACTGGTTTGGATCGATCTCGAACACCGCGCCCTTGATTTGCCGAAACGGCACAGCCCGTCGCTTTGCACCAAAAATTGTCCAGGTCGTAAGACTCATTTGCTGACTCGCGCCGTCGAAAACGGCCCGGAACCGACGGCAGATCAAGAACCCCACGAAAAAGAAAAGAAGCCCGACCGCCACGGGAACATCGTCGTGCGGGACGCGCCAATGTGCCTGTCCGTTAAAGAATTTCGGCAGTTCCTGGCAGAGAAAGCTCACCGCCATCAGCACAAAAAAAGCGCCGAAAAACACGTTGGACTGAACGACCTCGAGCCGCTGCTGTCCGTCCCGCGTGATTTTCATGGATAAAGCGGCGCGGCTTCAAGCTGCTCCCGCACCCTCCGGCAGTACGCGGGAATGTCCGCACTCTGCAACAACGCAGAGACGATGACCACGCGTTGTGCCCCAGCCGCGATGACTTCGGCTAGCGTCGCTTCATTGATACCGCCAATACAAAATTGCGGCACGCGCACGGCAGCACGGACCTGACCGATGAGCGCGGGACCAACCGAAACGTAGTCAGGTTTGGTCGCGGTGGCGTAGATCGGCCCGACGCCGATGTAATCCGGACCCTCCTTCTCTGCCGCGATGGCCTGCTCGAGCGAGTGGGTCGATTTGCCAACGAGGGCCGAGGTGATCTTCGTCCGCGCACGCGCCTCTTCGACGGAAAGATCGTCTTGCCCAACATGGACACCCTCCGCGCCGATCTCGACCGCAATCTCGGGATGGTCGTTGATGATGAAGATCGGGCCGCCGCCCCCAATGATGTCACCCATTTGCACCCCCACCTCGATGATTCTTTTCAGCGGGACATTCTTCGCGCGGAGCTGAATGACATCGACACCGCCGCGGACCAAGTCCGAGGTCACTTTGCCTTCGTAGCCGGGCTTGACGTAACCTAAGTCGACGATGGCATAGAGCCGCGCGGCAGCGAGTTTTGGCAGGAGCGGATTGAGCACTCTGTGAATTCTACCGGCGGTCACCGGCCACTGCTACATCTAAAAGCTCCGATTAGCCCCTACAGAATTCTGCGGGTTGTTTTCATGGGTAAGCCTGGCGACGCGGCGGTCTATGGCGGATATTTCATGACAAACATTTTACAAAGATCAAATCACGTCGTTACTTTCCTGCCCTCATTCAACTGCCAGTCATACGAAAGACCCAATGATGTCCTCTCAATGCAGACCAACAAATGTCACAAAGAGCAGTATCGGGATTATAACGTTTTGGGCGTGGCTCATCGTCTCCACGTTGGGATACGCCTCAGATTCATCCCAGATGCTAACGCCTCCAAAGGTGCCCGACGCTCTTAAAGTACCACCAACGGAAAAGCTGGCCTTCGCCGTCAAGGCCCGAGGCTTCCAGATTTATACCTGGCAGCCCAAGAAAGATAACCCTTCGCAATACGAATGGGTTTTCAAGGCGCCGGAAGCAGACCTTTTCGACGCTTCAGGAAAAAAGATTGGGCATCACTACGCGGGCCCAACTTGGGAATCGAACGACGGAAGTAAAGTCATCGGTGAGTTGAAAAATCATCTACCCTCCACGGATGAAAGCGCGGTCCCCTGGCTGCTTTTATCCGCCAAGGAACACGTGGGGACTGGCATCTTCAGTCACGTAACCAGCATCCAACGGCTGAAGACGGTTGGAGGCAAGGCGCCTCTCGCCGGACCGATTCCTCCCAACACCAGTGCGGAAATACGGGTGCCCTACACGGCCACCTATTATTTTTACGTTCCCAAAACCTGACCGAATGAGCACCGAACGGCGGCCAGAGACCGCCGCGATATTTAAGGATTACCCCTCTCGCGGCGGCATGATCGACGCCTTCTGCTTCATGAAGGCCTCAACGAAATGCGTGCTGTAACGGCCGCGGCGGAAATCGGGATCCTTGAGAATAGCCTGGCCGATCGGCACTGTGGTCTTGATGCCGCGGATGATAAATTCATCCAGCGCGCGCGACATACGGTCCATTGCCGTGACGCGGTCGCTGCCAAAGGCGATGAGCTTGCCGATCATCGAGTCGTAATGCGGCGGCACGACGTAGCCGCCGTAAACGTGCGAGTCCCACCGGATGCCATGCCCGCCGGGCGCGTAGAAAAGCTCGATCTTGCCCGGGCTGGGGCGGAAGTCGTTGAACGGGTCCTCCGCGTTGATGCGCATCTCGATCGCATGCTTGAGCGGGCGCAGGTCGTCGAAGTCCTTGCTCAGCTTCTCGCCAAACGCGATCTTGATCTGCTCCTTCACCAGGTCGACGCCGTAGACCTCCTCGGTCACGGGATGCTCCACCTGAATGCGCGTGTTCATCTCCATGAAGTAGTAGTTCTGCTTGTCGTCGACCAGGAACTCGAGCGTGCCCGCGTTCTCGTACTCGACCGCGTGGGCCAGCTTGATCGCCGCGCGTCCCATCGCCTTGCGTGTAGCCGGGGTGATGAACGGTGACGGCGCTTCCTCCAGCAACTTCTGGTTGCGGCGCTGGATGGAGCAGTCGCGCTCGCCGACATGGACGATCTTGCCGTACTTGTCGGCCAGGATCTGGAACTCAATGTGGTGCGGGTTCTCGATCAGCTTTTCCAGGTAAAGCGCGCCGTTGTTGAAGGCCTTCTCGGCCTCCATTTTGGCCGAGTTAAAGCCCTGCACGAGGCTGACATCGTTATGCGCCTGGCGCATGCCGCGACCGCCGCCGCCAGCGACTGCCTTGATCATGATCGGATAACCGATCTGCTTGGCGACCTTGAGCGCGTCCTGGTCAGTCTCGACGATGCCATTGCTGCCCGGGGTAATGGGCACGCCGGCCTTACGGGCGGTCTCGCGCGCTACAGCTTTGTCGCCCATTTTGCGGATGGCGTGGGGCTTGGGTCCAATGAACTTGATGTTGCAGCTCTCACACACCTCGGCAAAGTGCGCATTCTCGGCCAGAAAGCCGTAACCGGGATGGATCGCATCGACGTCACCCAGCTCGGCGGCGCTGATGATGCGGTCAATCTTCAAATAGCTCTCCAAACTTGATGCTTTACCGATACAGATGGCCTCGTCTGCGAGCTGAACGTGCAAAGAATCGACATCGGCAGTCGAATAGACGGCCAGCGTCTTGATCCCAAGTTCCTTGCAGGCGCGGATAATGCGGAGCGCGATTTCGCCGCGGTTCGCGATGAGGATTTTATCGAACATGGAGACAGTGGGCGACTGAACCGGCCTTTAGGTGGGCCGCACCGCGAAGAGAGGCTTACCGAATTCGACAGGCTTGCCGTTCTGCGCGAGAACTTCAACGATAACGCCGCGCGTTTCCGCCTTGATCTCGTTCATCACCTTCATGGCCTCGATGATGCAGACCACAGTGTCCTCATGCACTTCCTGGCCTACGGTAATATAGGGTGGAGACTCGGGCGAAGGAGACGTATAGAAGGTGCCCACCATAGGGGAAACGATCTGCGCGCCACCCGCCGCATCGGCTGCAACAGCCGCTGCCGGAGCCGCCGCAAGCGGCGCAGGCGCCAACGGCGCAGCCGGAGGATGGAAAGCGCCGACCGGTCCATGGTGATGGACGACCTGAGGGGCAGACGTCGGAGCGGAGGTCGACCACTCGCCGTTCGGCCCGCGTTTGACACGCAGCTTGAAGTCTCCCTTCTCCACTTCAAATTCCGAAAGGCCGGCTTTCGTCATGAGATCGATGATCGACTTGATTTCCTTGAGGTCCATAGGCGTCGAAGAGTAGGGAGACTAAGATTGCGGCTTTTACGTGAAAACCTGTTTTTAGAGAGCGAAGTGAGCGAGGTCAAAGGATTTCACCTTTATCGCTATAGTCTCCGAATGGGGCGTGAACCACCTCTAATTCGCCACTTTTAGAGCTTGGCCACCCTCAAGAGGCAGGCACTAAACCTCTCTCTTGACCTCATTCCATGCCGCGTCCAGCTCTGCCAGCGAGCACTCCGGCAGCGTCCGTCCCTGCGCCTTGATCCGCTCCTCCACGGCCTGGAAGCGCCGCGTGAATTTGTCACTGGCGGCGGTAAGCAATTCTTCCGCATTAAGCTTGAGATGCCGCGTCAGGTTCACGATGGAAAAGAGCAGGTCGCCGAGCTCCTCCGCCGTCTTCTCGCCGGGAGGCAACCGGGTCTCGCTCGCCTGCACGATGGCCAGCTCCGACTCAATCTCGGCCGTCACCTCCGCGATCTCCTCGCGAACTTTTTCCAGCGAGCCCTGCGCATCGGGCCAGTCAAAGCCCACATGTCGCGCCTTTTTCTGCAGCGCCTCGGCACGCATCAGCGCCGGGAGGGCCCGCGGCACGCCGTCGAGCGCGCTCAACCGTTCCGGCTTCTCGGCCTTCTTCAGCTCGTTCCACTGCGCGACGATCTTCGCCGGGTCATCCGTCTTCTGGTCGCCGAAGACATGCGGATGCCGCCGGATCAGCTTGTCCGCGACACCCGTAGCCACCTCGGCGAAGTCGAACTTCCCCTCCTCGCTCCCGATCTGCGCCTGGAAGACAATATGCAGCAGCAAATCGCCCAGCTCCTCCGTCAGGTCGCCGGTCGAGCCGCTATCGATCGCGTCAATCACCTCGTAGCACTCCTCCAGCATCTGCGGCTTCAGCGTCGCCGGCGTTTGCTCACGGTCCCACGCGCAGCCGTCCGGCGCGCGCAGGCGGACCATGATTTCCAGCAGCCGGTCCACGGCAAGCGCAGCCGCACTGGCGTTCTCGCTCACGGTTCGACCCTCACAAGCTGGATGCGCGAGGCATCATCGGTGCCCAGATTGAGATCAGCCGCGCCATGCACGTGCACCGCCGTCCTGCCGATCGGGTCCAGCCGCCCGGACCGCGTGTCATTGGCGCGGAAACGCTCCAGCCGCTGCAGCGCGATCGCGTCGATGGCCACCGGATCGCGGCTGACATAAATGCCGCCAAGCTGTCGCGTGAATACCGGGTTGAAGCGCGGCCCGCCCGCGTACTGCGCGATCATTGCGTCCAGGATATTCACCACCACCTTGCGCCGCAAAATCGGATCGTTCAGGATTTCCCCGATGGCCGGATCGCCAAAGGTCGGATCGCCCTGGAAGCGCCGGTTGTTGTCGACGCTGCCGAGGGCAAGGCTGGACATGCAGCCGTCGATGCCGACGTACGGATTGTCGGTCAGCACCGGCACGTTGACGATCTTGGTGCAGATGGTCGTCACCAGCCGCGCGAAGTGCGACTTGTTACTTGTCAGCGGCGCGGAGGAATTGAGCAAGTTGTCCGTGTCGCCAAAATTATCGCCCACGCTATCACTGCCGTAGGCGCTGTGCCCCGTGACCACATCGCTCGCCGCCTGCGTCAGGTCGTCATTATTGCCGTTGCGAAACTCCGAATCGCCCCAGATCAGCGTGCCGAGCAGTCCATTCTTGTAGATGGCATCAGGGTCGTAGCCCGTGCCGGGAAAGATCGCGGAGATCCCCACGTGCGACTCCGAAGGCGGCTGCGGATCGTACCCCGCCGCGCGCATGTCAGAGGCATTCTTGTCCCAGACAATGATGCGCGTCGTCGGCACACCGGCGGCGATCAGACCATCGCAGACCGCCTGCACCACGGCGCGGTGGCTCGACATGAGTGGCCCGCCAATCGTGGTGATCTTCACGCCAACGACATCGCGCGACGTAATGCCGAGCCGCTGCCACGCCGTGCCAATGTCCGTTGCGCTCGTCAGCCTGAGCAGGCAGCGATTCACCATCTGGCGCGCGACCGCGTTGTTGACCGCAAAGCGCTGCACGATGTCCGGATCCTCCGACCAAATCACCGGCGAAAGCGTGCGCGGCGGTGGCGGCGTGGGAGCAACCGGCCGGGCCGGCGGAGGGGGTTGATCCGCGAGGCCAGAGGGCGCCGTCGGCGCCGGCACATCCTGCGCCACGGCCACGACGCCGAAGATCACACCCATCGCCAACGCGATTAGTGTCAGAGGTCTCGGCCCGGGCATCGGGGGAAACTAAATCGAAACTAAGCGATTGGCGAGAATTCCTCGGTGCCGTCGCGCGCGACAAGTTCACCGCCTCGCGGCGGCTACATAACCTTGCCCTCCGCCGCAAACGCAGACAGAGTTTCCCCTAGTTCCGGCGCCCCACTCATGCTGATCCTTCAGGTCTTTCTTCTCTGGCTGATCGTCTCCGCGCTGATGGTGGGCGGCGCCATGCTCTTCCATCGGTTTTACCCCAGCGACTCTCCCTGGCTCGGCTTCATCGTCCCGCCGCTCGCCCTCGTCGCCTTGTTCAACTTCATCGAGCACCTCGTCGCCGTGCCGAGCCTGCTCATTCTCCTGCCTCTCCTGCTCGGTGCCACGCTCTGGATGGCCGTGGCGGGGAAATTCTTCAAGCCCGCGCTGGTCCTGCCCACCGCCGTTTTCCTCGTCTGCTTCGCATTCACCCTCGCCGTGCGCTGCATGGAGCCCGACATCATGTACACCTCCGACGGCATCTCGGACCTGAACATGATCAACAATTTCCTGCAGGGCCAGACCATCCCGCCGCCGGACACGTGGATGCCGCCCCTGCGTTTCGTCTCCTACTACGACCTGCAGCATTACGCCGCCTCCATCGTGGACCGGTTGCTCGGCGTCGACATCGGCCACGCCGACAACATCTCTCACGCGCTG
>FSYS01002870.1_pt1 | contig 11232 bp, 10 predicted proteins | sample 1638491 | NCBI WGS metagenome assembly FSYS01 (sample SAMEA3914788, study PRJEB12502) | metagenome | biome: forest; material: soil | place: Canada | collected 2011-07-03 | depth 0.1 m | reverse complement strand
GCCGAGGACGTCGCGCTCGGCGGCGAGGGCGCGCAGGAGGGTGAGGGTCTCGTCGGTGATGCGGTTCTTGGAGAAGTCGAAGAAGAGGCCGTCGAACTCGAGGGAGAATTTCTTGAAGCGGTCGGGGTCCTGCGCGAAGAGGTCGCGCATGGCGACGGGCTTGAGCGTGTTGAAGTGGGACTCGAGATTCGTCCAGGCGGCGGAGGAGGTGAGGGCTCTCATGGCACAATCATGGCCGAGAATGAAGGAGGCGCAACGGGATTTTGTGGGGAGGAGGGAGGAGATGGAGGCAGGGGAAGGGGATGTTTCACACGGAGGCTCGGAGACGCGGAGGAGTGATGAGGCCGATGGGACAGGGGAGGCTGAGATGCGCTGCGCGCGCACCGGCGCCGGCTACCGCTGACCTGCGCTAGGCTTTGGTGCTGGGTTTCAGCAGGGCGAGGATTTGTGGGAGGATGAAGATGGCGGTGACGAGGCCGATGGCGATGCCGAGGGACATGAGCTCGCCGATGTCCCACATGCCGCGGAAGTCGGAGATGAGGAGGGAGCTGAAGCCGAAGAGGGAGGTGAGCGAGGACATGATGATGGCCTTGCCGGTGCTGCCCTCGAAGATGCTGAGGCGGCCGTCCTCGCGGTAGCGGTCGATGATGTAGACGCCGAAGGCGACGTCGACGCCGATGATGAGGGGGAGGGTGACGATGTTGGCGGGGTTGAACTCGATGCCGAACCAGACCATTGCGCCGGTGCGCCAGAGGACGGCGAGGACGAGCGGGGTGAGCGTGAGGATGAGGAACTTGAAGCTCTGGAAGTGGGCGAGGATGAGGACGACGATGGCGAGGAAGGCCCAGCCGGCGGCTTGGACGTAGGCGACGCGCATGAGGTCGGTGGCGTAGTAGTTGAGGATGGGCGTGCCGGTGGCGTTGGGTGCGACCTTGATGACTTCTTTGACGAAGGCTTCGTTGGGGCCGCGTTCCCAGAGGTCCTGCTTGCCGTAGACCTGGAGGAGGATCTTGCCGTTCTGGGCGACGAAGAGGCGTTGGAGCTGCGGGGGGATGTCCTGGAGTTCGAGGCCGCGATCGGCTTTCTGGCTCTTGAGAATGGCCATGTTTTTTTGCATCTGGCTGAAGGCGCCGTTGGAGGAGGGGGCGAAGCGTTTCTTGAGGAGGTCCATGGGCGTGCCGTTAAGCGCCTTGTCGGCGCGCTCGAGGGCGGGGACCATGGTGCTGAAGGCGGCGACGGCTTCCTTCGCGATCTTGGAGATGTTCTGGTAGCCCTGGGCCTGCTTGAGGCCCTCGACGGCGGACTTGTGGAGGCTGGAAATGTCGCGCTGGGCGCGGGGGATGTCGACGGGCGTAGCGGCGGCGGGCGCTTTGACGTTGAGATTTTTGGCCGCGTCGACGATGCGCTTGATGATGGGGAGCTTTTCGTCTTGGCCTTCAGGCAGGAGCTCGAGGACGGACTCGACCTTGGCGACGGTGGGGAGAGCTGCGAGTTTCTTGGAGAGGTCGCGCGCCTGGTCGACGTTGTCGGCGACGACGGAGGCGTAGATGGTGGAGACTTCAGTGCCCTGGTCGGTGCGGGAGGCGTCCATCACCTTGTGGAGCGAGATGACGGACGGGGCCTTGGGGTTGTCGAGGTTGAGGAGGTTGTAGTCGAAGCGGAGGTTGGGGAGGCTGATGGCGGCAACGATGGAGATGGCGATGGCGATGATGATCCAGAGCCATGGGTTGCGGACCATGTCGCGGTCCCAGGTGCGGATGAAGTTCCACGCGGAGTTGCTGGACTGGGCGTGGAGTTGCTCGGGCGTGCGGTTGCGATCGCGCAGGATGAAGACGGCGGGCAGGACGACGAGGTTGGCGGTGATGCAGAAGATCATGCTGAAGCCGGCGATGAGGCCGAGCTCGGCGAGACCGACGAAATCGTTGAAGCAAAGCGTGAAGAAGGCTGCGGCGGTGGTGCTGCCGCCGGTGATGATGGCGATGCCGGTGTGCTCGAGCGCGATGGTGACGGCATCGCGCACCGATTTGCCGTGGCCGAGTTCCTCCTCGTAGCGGCCGAGGATCTGGATTCCGAAGTCGATGCCGATGCCGAGGACCATGGGGATGACGGCGATGGACAGAATGTTGAAATGGCCGATGGTGATAAGCGCGAAGCCGAGCGACCAGAGCACCGCCATGATTAGGACGAGAATCGTGACGGCGGGCCGGAAGACGGCGCGATAGCTGAAGAAAAACAAGGCGATGATCAGCGCGACGGTGATGCCGCCGGCCTCGGCGGCGTCCTTGTTGGACTCCTCGGCCTCGTCGGTATCGAGCGCGGGCTCGCCGGTGAGCTCGATGGTGGCACCGGGATATTTGGCCTCGAGGGTCTTAAGGTAGTCGCGGATTTTCTGCGTCGCCTTGCTAAAAGGCGATTCGGAATCCTGCTCGGCCCCGTTCTCGTTGGTGTAGGCGAAGACGAGGACGGTTTTGCCGTCCTGCAGCGAGAAGTACTCGTGCTGGGTAAGGAGCTCGTCGGCGTCGGTGTCATTGTAGGAGTCGGAGCCGTCCGAGGACTGAAGATGCATTTGCTGGAGCGTCTTGCCCTCGGCCTGCGCAGCGATCTTGTTGAGGATCTCGACAAAGCGCGGGACGAACTGCTTGAAAGCGGGCCAATTTTTCTTGTCGCGCAGGTAGCTGTCGTTGAAATCGGCGTTGGCCTCGTTAAGGATGGAGTTGAGATCGAGCGCGGTTTGCGCGGTTTGCTGCGAGCTTTTCTGGTTGGCCTTCTCGGCGGCGATTTCATCATCGATCTGCGTGGCGATTTTCTTGAGGTCGTCGGTATCGCGAGTGAAGAGCAGGCGCGGCTTGATGGTGGAGAAATCGATCTTGGAGAGGACGAGGCCAATCTGTGGCTTGACTGTAGGCAGCCACTGGCCGATCTCGTCGGCGGCCGCCCGATTCTGCGCGACATTGTCCGACTGGATCAGAATGATGTAGCGGTAGTCGCTGCCGAAGTCCTTCCGCAGTTCGTTGTAGTACTGCATCGGCTTGTACTTGGCGCTGAGCAGGTCGCTGGTGTTGTTTAAAACGTTCCAGCGTGTGGCCACGACGAAGGCGCTGAGGATGGCGAGGATGACGCCGACGACCACGATGATACCGGGCGCGGCGCAGACCAGGCGGGCGACCACGCCCATGATGCGCTGCAGGACTCGGTGGATAAACGACATGAAGAGTTGAAATTAAGGCTGAGTCGACAAGGACTGGCAACCTTTAAAGCTTCGACGCTGGTTGTTATCATTCCCTTCGTTATGAATTGAAAAACCTTGAGTAACGGGCTCGGCGTTTTACGGTTCTGGGACATGGCGTCGCCTTCTTGCTATTTGCAACCTGAACCGGGCCGGTGTTTTGTTAAGACAACATCCCGCATGTCTGCGCTTTGCCCTTTTCCCCGCCCGGCGTATCCTTCCCTGTCCTAATGCTGCGCCAGGTCCTTATTCTTAGCTCTCACCGTGAGTACGCGCAGACGATGCGCAGCGGATTGCTCAAGGTGAACGAGAAGATGCTCGTCAACGTCGAGACCGATCCGCTTCGGGCCATGCAACTCGCGACGCAGCAGTATGACCTGATCCTGCTCGATATCACGCTCGACACGATGGACGGCCTGCAACTGCTCCAGTTCATCAAGAACCAGTCGCCGGCGACGAAGTTTGTCGTGGTCAGTGACTCGACGGAGGAAAGCTCTCGCGCGCTGGCCTACCAAAACGGCGCCGATTTTTTCCTGGAGCGCCCGCGCACGCCGGATTCCTATAGTGTCGCGCTGGAGGCGATCCAGGGGCTCTTCAAGACGGGAACGGTCACCGGGCCGCTGACGGAGGATGCAGGGAGTCCCCGGGTCAGCCTCGTTGACATCATCCAGATGCACTGCCTCTCTGGCGACTCAATCCTGCTGATGGTGCGCAGCGCCCAGCAGAGCGGCGACATCTTCATTTTCCGCGGCGAAGTTTACCACGCGCAGTATCCGGGCCGCGGCGGCGAGAATGCGTTTCGCGACATGGTGCGCTGGGACAACGGCCGTGTGCGGATCAAGACGATCAAGCTGACGCAGGCGCCGCCGCGCACGATCGAGACGCCGTACCGCCTGCTGCTCGGTGCGGCGGACAAGGTGGAGGACCTGATGCCGGAGGTTGAGCAGCAGGGCGGCGATCTTTTTGTCGTGGCCTCGAAGACTTCGCCGGACACCTCGACGCTGGCGGTGATCAACGAGGCGCCTCCGCGCGAAGAGACGCCGCCTTCGGCCCCCCTCATTTTCTTTCCCGACCCGGCGCTGAGCCCGCGCGGCAACACGCCGCTGCCGCAGATGAACTCGCACTGGCGCGTCACGCTAACGGGCGAACTGCTGGAGGGCTCGCAGGTGGCGGAGCCGGACCGCTGCGCGTTTATCACGACGTTCATCTACCGCAAGATGGCGGATGTGGCCGTGGCGCTGGAGGTCGATTATTTCAACCAAATGACGCTGCTGGGGCCGCATTTGCAGCAGGTGCTTGTGGCGGACAATCTTGGCGTGCGCCACGGGGTCTTCGACGCGCCCTGGACGAAAGAAGACGTGCGGGAGCAATATGTGAAGTGGTGTTGTGAACAAAGCCTTTGAAAAAATCGCCCTCATCGAGGGCATCATTGCCGCCGCGTTCGTCTCGGATGCGGGGAAGCTACTCGGCTGGTGCGCTAACAGCGTCATCTCGCCGGAGAATCTCTGCTTCATCGCGGTGACCTGCCGCAGCGTGCTCTCTGCCAATCGCGCGGAGCAGCGCGCGGCGCACACAGGCATCGTCGCGTTCGGCAACAAGACACTGATTTTTCGCGAGGGCGAGCCGGGCCTTTTCATGGCCTACCTCGATTCACCCGTAGATGATGGCGTGATGACGTGGTTCTTCGACCAGGTGAATCCGCTGCTGGCGGAGGAGGGCGTGAAGCTGGAGTAGATGCGGCGAGGATCTTGACGAAATTAACGGGATTTTGGACGAGATTTACGAAATTGGTTTGAGATAGGTTGGTCCTCCCTCTTTCGTTAATTTCGTTGGAAATTCCGTTAATTTCATCAAAACATCACGGCTATGGAACGAGTGACCGTTCATTATTCCGGGCGCGTGCAGGGCGTTGGTTTTCGCGCGACGGTGCGGCAGATCGCTTGCGGGTATGATGTTACCGGCAGTGTGCGTAATCTGGCCGATGGCCGGGTGGAGCTGATCGCCGAGGGCGCGAAGGCGGAGTTGAAGGCTTTTTTGGAGGGGATTTCCCAAAGTGAGCTGTCGGGCTTTATCGCGAAGCAGGCGGATGCTTGGCAGCCGGGGCAGGGGAATTTGCGGGGGTTTACGATTGGGTTCTAACCGCTGCGGGAGGCATAGACCTATACGACCTATAGGACCGGAGGCGCTTATGCGGGGGCGGTGAACTCTAAGTAAAAATAAAGCACGGGCGCGGTGAAGAGAATGCTGTCGATGAGGTCGAGCGCGCCGCCGATGCCGGGGATGGTGTTACCGGAGTCTTTGATGGAGGCGTCGCGCTTGACGACGGATTCGGCCAGGTCGCCGACGACGCTGACGAGAGGCAGGAGCAGGCCGAGGACGATGCTGTCGAGGCGGTCGATCTGCGGGAGGCGATGGCCGAGGAGCATTTGCATCGCGACGCTGATGCCGAGCGAGGTGGCGAGCGCGCCAACGAAGCCTTCCCATGTCTTGCCGGGGCTGATGCGCGGGATCATTTTGTGCCGGCCGATGAGCGAGCCGATGACGTAGGCGCCGACGTCGGAGAATTTGGTCACGGCGAGCAGGTAGATGAGCAGGTAGCGGTTCTCGACGGTGTGGCCGGGCATGAAGGCGAGGAGCGCGACGAAGTTGAAGAGGTACGGCACGTAGAGGAGGCCGAGGACGGTGAGCGCGGCGGTGATGATCGGCGTCTTGTGGTGCTCGTCGACGATGACGAGACGGATGAGCCCGCCGAGGACCGAGAAGACGAGCACGAGCTCGAGGCCGAAGTGGACGTAGCCCGCGCGCGCGGGATTGAGCAGGAGGAAATACCACGAGGCGAAGAAAGTCAGCGCGCCGCAAAAGAGGCCGCTTTTCTCGAAGACCTTGTGCCCTTTTTCCTCCTGCGCGCGGTAGAACTCCCATTGGCCGGCGAGGCCGAAGAGCGCGATGAGGATGAGGCACGCGGTATCCCAGGCTTGGAAAATGAACCAGAGCGCGACGACCCAGAGGGCGATCCACGAGAAGGTCCGCTTGAGAAACGTGCCCGGCTTGATGCGAGGACGCGAGGTTGACGCGGGCTGGGAGGGATCGGGAGTGCCCACGGCGTTGGAAGATGTCGAGCTGTCGAGGGCCACGCAGGAGAGAGGATGTGCGGGTGGCGGGCGTTTGTCGAGTGCTCGTAGCCGCCGCCGTGAGGCGGTGGATCGATTGGTGAGCGGCCACGCTCTTACGAGCGCGGCTACGTAAAAAGGTCATGCAGATTTTTTCCAGTCGCCAGTTGGCAGTCGCAAAAAGCACGGTAGGATTTAGGTAATGAAGCGGCTCGCAGGACTTGAGACCGAATACGGTTGCATGGCGCCGGAGTCGTTTGGCCTGCCGGCCGTGCCGACGCGGGTGCGGGATTACATCTTCAAGAAAAAGAAGCTGGGCCTGATCGATCTGCACGACCGCGATTACGATGAGCCGGCGGGCAATGGCGGGTTTCTTTTCAACGGCGGGCGGCTTTATCTGGACATGGGGCACGTCGAATACTGCACGCCGGAGTGCCTGTCGCTTGCGGACGTGGTGGCGTATGACCAGGTGGGCGAGGTGTTGCTGCAGCAGGCGCTGCAGGAGTTGCATTTGCTGCCGGACGTTTCGTTCATCAAGAACAACATTGATCACTACACGAGCGCGACGTTCGGCTGCCACGAAAATTACCTGCTTAATCGCGATGCACCGCTGACGAAACGCAACATCGACACGCTGCTGACGTTCCTGGCCGTGCGCATCCTGATCGTCGGCGCGGGGCGCGTGGGCATGACGCAGGCGCCGCGGCGCTATGGCAAGATGGATACGAACGAGAGTGTGCCGTACCAGATTTCGCAGCGTGCGGATTTCATCCAGACCGACATTTACGAGTGGGTGCAGTTCAACCGCGCGCTGATCAACGCGCGCGACGAGCCGCTGGCCGATTATCGCCGCTTCCGGCGGTTGCACTTGCTGCTGGGCGACTCGAATTTGCTGCCGTTCGCGAATGCGCTGAAGGTGGGGACGACGGTGCTAATGTTGGACCTGCTGGAGGCGGATGCGCTGCCGGACATTGCTCTGTACGAGCCGGTGTGCGCGATGCGGCGGCTGTCGCATCAGCCGCATGGGCCTTGGAAGGTGCAGATGGCGGACAAGAGCGAGAAGTCGGCGCTCGATTTGCTGGAGCAATTTCTCGAGGCGGCGACGTCGGGGAAGATCGAGCTGGATGCGGATGGGAAATGGACGGTGGAGGCGTGGCGCTTTACGATCGACAAGCTGCGGAATGACCAGGGGGCGCTGATTGGAAAGCTCGACTGGATCACGAAGTATTACCTGCTCGATTCGTTCGTGAAGTCGGAAGGGATCACGTGGCGCGACACGTGGCTGGAGAGTCTCGATTTGGAGTATCACTCAGTCGATCCGGCGAAGTCGCTGCTGGCCGGTTTGCCTGGCACATCGCTGGTCGACCTGAAGATGCCCGGCCTGGCCAAGCGCGATTTTTTCATCCAGCCGCCGCCGAACACGCGCGCGAATCTGCGTAGCGAGGCGATGCGGACGATCCTGCACAAGCGCCTGAGCTACGTGATCGATTGGGATCTCATTTATATCGGCGAGGGGAAGCAGATTCACCTCGACGATCCGTTCGTGCATGACTTGCGGACGCTGAATTCGTTCCGGACGCCGGAGCATCGGTAGCTGCGTCTCTATTCCTCGACGATGTCCTGCTGGCCGGTGCGGTCGGTAGTCTGCGCGGGGAAGTGCTCCTTGAGCTTTTGGCCGGCTTGGTCGATGGCGGCGACGAGGCCGTCGGTGTAGCGGCTTTTCTTGAAGTGGTGGGTGAGAAGCGCGCTGAGGTGGTCCCACCAAGCTTGGCCGACTTTGTCATGCAGCGCGGTGCCGCCGACTACAGCGAACGTCTGTGATGTCGGCGCGATGAAGAGGAGAAGGCTGTCTTTGTTTTGTGCGGTCTTGAGGCGGAGCTTGCGGAACTCCGCGTTCGCGGCGGCGAGGGGATCGGTCACGCGCTTGTGGGTGATGTAGACGACGATGTCGCCGGAAGTGTCTTGCTCGGCGGCCTGAATGGCGGCGTGGACGCGGGCGTGCTCGAGCGCGCTGAGGAAGTGTTTCGTTTTCATGTTACCAACTCCCTCCCGCGCCGCCGCCGGCGAATCCGCCGCCGCCCCCAGAGGAAAAGCCGCCGCCACCTCCACCGCCGCCGCTATAGCCACCTCCACCTCCATAACCACCTCCACCCCAGCCGCCGCTGGAATAGATGACCGGTCCGCGGAAGCCGCCGCTCGCGCCGCCGCTGGAGATGATGATGATCACAATGATGATGATCAGGATGATCAACCATGTCGGGATCGGCGGGCCGTTACCTTGCTGTTCGTTGACGGTTGCGCCAGTGCCCTTGTACTCGCCCTTGGTCGCGGCGATGACGGACTGCACGCCGGTCTCGATGCCGCCGGCGTAGTCGCCCTGCTTGAAGCGCGGTGTGATTTCGTAGGTGACGATATTTTTGCAGATCGCGTCGGGCAGCACGCCCTCGAGGCCGCGCGCCACGGCGATGTACATGCGGTGGTCATTGGCGAAAATGAAGAGGACGACGCCGTTGAATTTGTCGGGCTGGCCGAGTTTCCATGACTCGGCGGTGTAGGTACAGTAGAGGTCGACGTCCTGATTGGCCGGCAGGTTGGGGTAGATGACGACGAGAAACTGGTTGGAGGTGTCGCGCTCGAACTGCGCGAGCTGCGAGTTGATGGTGTCGAGCGTGCCGGCGTCGAGCAGGCCGGCCTGGTCGGTGATGTAGCGGGTCGGCTTCGGCGGATAATCACCGGCGGGCTGGGCGAAGAGCCATGCCGCCGAGGCGAGCAGGAGCAGCGTCGCGAGCAGTCCCACGGAACCGCGTGCGGCGCGACGGAAGGTCATGGTGGGAAGCGCGCGGACTACGGTGTCGTGGGGGCAGCGTTAGTCGAGGCTGGCGCGGTGTTATTGAAATTGAAATTCACCTGCGGGGCGTTTTGTGCGCCTTGGTCGGCCTGGAAGTAGGGCTTGGTCTGGAAGTGGGAGAAGCCGGCGACGATGCTGGTTGGGAAGCTCTGGACGGTGGTGTTGTAGGATTGCGTGGCTTGGTTGAAATAATTGCGCGCGACTGCGATGCGGTTCTCGGTGCCCTCGAGCTGCGCCTGGAGGTCGACGAAGTTCTGGTCGGAGCGTAGGTTGGGGTAATTTTCCGAGACGACGAGCAGGCGAGAGACCGCGCTGCCGAGGGAGTCCTGCGCGGCCTTGTACTTGTTGAGATCGGCCTGGTTGTCGGGCGCGTGGCTGGGGTCGATCTTGACCTGGCCGACGCTGGCGCGGGCGTCGGTGACGGCGATGAGCGTCGACTTCTCGAAGTTGGCCGCGCCGGAGACGGTGGCGACGAGGTTGGGGATGAGCTGCGAGCGGCGCTGGTACTGGTTCTGGACCTCCGCCCAGGAGGCGTCGACGGCTTGCGATTGCGCGACGAGCTTGTTCTTGCTGTCGATCCAGCTCGCACCGACGATGATGGCGAGGATGATGATACCGACGATGATGAGGCCGAGGCAGCCGAGGATGTATTTGCCCATAAATGCGTGGTTGGTTGGCTTAAAGATAAACGCTGGCGGGCGTTTGGATAGGGATTTTGATGGCTCGCCGGCAGTAGCGCAACCTTGAAACTTTTGTCTGGTTTGTGAGGTAATGTTGAGTGGAAGATGGCATGAGATGATGTGGCGGAACGTGTGGTCCAAAGTACTGGCCGCCCTGATGCTTTTTCTTGGCATTGCCGCTGGACGGGCGGAGGAGAACAGTGTCTTTGGCGTGACGCAGCCGATCTCGGCGTCGCTGATGGGCGCGTTTTATGACCTGAAGCAGACGCCGACGCATCTGCTGACGGGGATGAACCCGAATCTCTACTCGCAGGTGATCGACCGTTACCTGGCGCGCAACTGGGACGAGCGGATACTGAATCCGTATTTTCAGGTGAGCACGACGCTGTACTCGACGCAGATTTTTATCCCGAATATGAATGCGGACGCGGCGCCGAAGGCTTTTCGCGCGGGCAAGATGGTGGCGCCGAGCATGTGGGTGGTCCACTACAAGGGGCAGGTGTCACCGCCGACACCGGGGACGTACCGTTTCTGGGGTTGCGCGGATGATGCGTTCGCGGCGGCGGTGAATGGCAAGACGGTATTAGTTGCCTGCCGGCCGGACATGCGGATGCCGAACGTGAAGTGGAGATCGAGCGAGCCGCCGGGAGCGCAGGCGGCGGATGATCCACTGGTCGCCGGCGATTGGATGACGATTGGACCGAACCAGATCATCGATTTGGATGTGCTGGTGGGCGAGCGGCCGGGCGGTCAGTTCAACGCGTTCATGCTGGTGGAAAAGCAGGGCGAAGAGTATCAGCGCGATTCGCGGGGACATCCCATTTTTCCGATCTTCCAACTGGCGGAATACAAGACGCCGGAACTGAATAATCTCGGCGCGGAGCCGAAGTTCGCCAGGGGTTATCCGCCGTGGATCGGGTATCAGTAAAGCGGCGACGATCATACCACCGCTACAGGGAAATCGTGCTACGCGCGACCGGCGCTGGGCCAGCGCCGGTTACCGGAAGTCAGGGACGGCAGGAGACTGCCGTCCCTGGCTTAGTTCTTTTCGGAACGGCGGCGCTTGTTTTCGTCGAGGATCTTTTTGCGGAGACGCAGGGCGGTGGGGGTGGCTTCGACGAACTCGTCGGCTCCGATGTACTCGAGCGCGCGCTCGAGGCTCATCTTGATCGGCGTGTCGAGCTGGATGCCCTTGCCGTCGCCCTGGGAGCGCATGTTGGTGAGGGCTTTGGCCTTGCACGGATTGACGGCCATGTCGTCGGGGCGGGAATTCTCGCCGACGACCATGCCGGCGTAGATGGCTTCGCCGGGGCTGATGAAGAGCTTGCCGCGTTCCTGGATGTTGTTGATGGCAAAGCCGGTCGCTTC
>FSYS01001513.1_pt1 | contig 11255 bp, 6 predicted proteins | sample 1638491 | NCBI WGS metagenome assembly FSYS01 (sample SAMEA3914788, study PRJEB12502) | metagenome | biome: forest; material: soil | place: Canada | collected 2011-07-03 | depth 0.1 m | reverse complement strand
ATCCATGTACTGCCCAAACGCATGCGTAGCCGTATACGCCAGGATCTCTCGCGGCCGCGCAGCCACCTCGCCCGTCCGATACAGCGCCGATCCCACCACCGCGATCGCCACAATAATCGACTCCAAAATCACCGTTCCCACCAGCCATCCACTCACCGCCCGCGTCGCGTCCTTCTCCGTCTTCGCCGAAAAAAACTTCTGATACATCGACTGGTTGCCCAGCAGCAGCAGGCAAGTCGGCAAAAACAGTTCCATCGCCCGAACGAAGGTGAAGTCGCCGAGAACCTGAAAGTGAGTAGCAGGAAGCGCCGCGTGAATCGCCGACCAGCCGCCAGCCTCATGCGCCAACACAGGAAGCGCAAAGAGAAGCGCGAAGGTCGCCAGCAGTCCGATAACCACGTCCATATACGCGACCGAAGACATACCGGCGATAGCGGTGAAGACAATAACAAAGCCCGCGAGGATGTACTTGCCCAAGTCGGCGCTGATGATGTCGGGAAAGATAAGGTGGAGGATATCGCCACCGCCGATGAACTGGTAGCTGGTGATCGCCGTGTACGCGAACAGAATCGCAATCACGCCAAGCACGCGGGCGGTCTGGTTGTAGCGGGCCTCTAGAAGATCGGGGATGGTGAACTGCGCGAACTTGCGGGCACGCGGCGCGATGAAGTAGATCAGGAGCAAGCCGGCCCAACCGCCTCCGCCCTGCCACAGAGCCGCGAACCCGTGATTGTAGGCGTTCTCCGCACCTGCAAGCAGCGAGCCCGAGCCGATCCAGCTCGACAGCAGTGTGAACACAAGCACAAACGCAGGAAGCGAGCGGCCTGCAACCAGGTAGTCGGCTTTCGTCTTCACTTTGCCGAGACGGGCGATCGAAACCGCCAGAAGGGTCAGAACGATAACGGCTAAAACAATGGCGTAGAGGTTCATGTAGTTCAAAGATTGTAGCCTGCGACGCACACAGGTAGCGCGCCAAAACATTCTTCGGTTCCCTTACCCGGCTTTTCACTTATTCGTTTTATAGGGCGAATCGAGCTGTTGATGCCCCTTCCGAAGAATAGATAAGCTCGTGCGAGATAGACTGTTGTGGTTGCTCAATAGCTGTGCATGGAGAAGGCGGAACAATGAACGGTTTTTCGATAAGATGTGCCGGTGCGGCCCTGGCCGCAGTATTGGCGAGTACGGTGGTTGGTGCGCAGACCGCGCCGATCACTTTGAGTGTGGATCTGACGGATGCTCCGCGAAAGATTCTTCACGCTACTGAGGTGATGCCCGTGACGGCAGGCCCATTGACCGTGGTGTATCCGAAGTGGATCCCGGGAGAGCATGGCCCAACGGGACCGATTGAAAATATGGCCGGCTTCTTCATCACCGCGAACGGGCAGCCAGTGAAGTGGGAACGCGACAAGGTGGACATGTTCGCCTACCATCTGACGGTGCCGCAAGGCGCGACCCAACTGGAGATGAAGATCGACTTCCTCGCTTCGTCTGCGCTCTCAGGATTTTCAGCGGGTGGATCGACCAGCGAAAATCTTGCGCTGTTGAGCTGGAACACGCTGCTGGTTTACCCCGACGGGACGAACGCGAGCGACGTGATGTTCACGCCTTCGGTCACGGTGCCGGAGGGATGGAAGTTTGGAACGGCGCTGGACCGCGACGGAGGATCCGGCCGGACCACGACCTTCAAGACAGTGAGTCTGGAGCAGTTGGTCGATTCGCCTGTGCTTGCCGGAAGGTACTTCCGCGAGGTGCCGCTTGCTCCGGAGATCACGCCAAAGCACTATCTGGACATGGCGGGCGACGGCCCGGAAGAGGTCGACCTGTCGAAGGAACATATCGCGGACTTCGACCGCCTGGTGCGCGAAACCGGTGCTCTTTACAAAAGCAGGCACTATCACTCATACCACTTCCTCGTGACCCTGAGCGATGAGGTAGCGCACTTCGGGCTCGAGCATCATCAGTCCAGCGACGACCGCGTAGGCCCCAAGACCTTTACCGACGATCAAGAGTTCACGCTGGCTGGTCTCCTCCTGCCGCACGAATTCACCCACAGTTGGAACGGCAAATACCGTCGCCCGGCAGGGCTCGCAACCAGCAACTACCAGAAGCCGATGGAGGGCGACCTCCTCTGGGTATACGAGGGCCTCACCGAGTATCTCGGCGATGTGCTGGCAGCGCGTTGCGGCATATGGACGTCCGAACAATACAAAGAGCGGCTGTCGACGATTGCGGCGACCTACGACAACCGTCCCGGCCGCACGTGGCGCGATATTCAGGACACCGCCACCGCAGCGCAAACCCTGTACGAATCCGGCGGCGGATGGGACAACTGGCGGCTCAACGTGGACTATTACGACGAGGGCGAGTTGATCTGGCTCGACGTCGACACGACGATCCGCAAGATGACCGACGGCAAGAAGAGCCTGAACGATTTCGTAGCAAAGTTCCACGGTCTCGGCGGCGATACAGGGCCTAAGGTTGTCTCCTACACGTTCGAGGATGTGGTTGCAGGCTTGAACAGCGTGGTGCCGAATGACTGGGCGACGTTCCTGCGATCGCGGCTGGACTCCAACGCCTACCATGCCCCGCTCGGCGGACTCGAGAACGGTGGATACAAGCTGACCTACTCGGACAAACCGAATGCATGGAGCGCAATGGAAGATCAGGAGCGAGGCAGCTTCGATTTCTGGTATTCCATTGGTCTCCATGTGAACAAGTCTGGCGGCGTATCCGACGTGCTAAAGAATGGCATTGCGGATAAAGCCGGCTTCGGCCCTGGGATGCTGATCGTCGCAGTCAATGGACGCGCGTTTTCGCCCGATGTGCTGAAGGCGGCCGTGCGCGATGCAAAGGGCTCGGGACCTGCACTTGAATTGATCGTCGAGAACACCGGCTTTTACAAGGTCATCAAACTCGACTATCACGAGGGCGAACGCTATCCGCTGCTGGAACGCGTCTCTTCCGTTCCCGATCGACTGGATGACATCCTGAAGCCGGAGGCGAAGTAAGAAATCCGCTTACGATCAGGCTGCCGGATCTGGAAGAGAAGGACTTGGCGTAACCGAAACCGCCGTTGCAGTGAAGGTGCTTTGCTCTTTGGCTAGCAACCTCCTCGCTGCAGCGGCGGCCTCTATTTCGCTGTTGATCTCCGCCCCAAGCAGCAGCATCAGACCCGTCAGATAAAACCACGTAAGCAGAATAATCACCGCCCCCAGCGAACCATAAGTGACTGAGTAATTGTTAAAGAGATGGACGTACATGCGAAGCCCAATAGAGGCGGCAAGCCACGCTAAGATGCCGATGGCACCGCCCGGCGTAAGCCAGTGCCAGTGACTCGCTTTGACGTCGGGCGCAAAGTAGTAGATCACCGCGTAGAACAGTGACAGCAGGATGGCAGCGAAGATCCAGCTCACACCTCTGGCTATCCACCCGATCGTCGCAGCAAGAAAGTGGTGATAGAAGCGCAGGTGAGCCACGCGAGCGAAGAAATCTCCCCCCAGCAGACATGCCAGGATCAGCGTCACCAGCACCATAAGTATTACAGTCACGCCAATGGCAGATATCCGCGCGGCGATATAGGAGCGCGTCTCCTTGACCTTGTACACAACGTTCAGGCTGTCTTGAATCGCGGAGAACCCCACCGACGCGGACCAGATCGCCGCGACCAGACCGAAGGTAAGTTTGCCGCTGGTCGTGGCCGCCGTCGTCTCATTAAACGTTTCAAGCACAGTGCCCAGCGCTGCGTGCGGAATCACGATCGATAGGTAGCGCAGAAGCGAATCATAAATGTGAGTGGCCGAACGTGCGGCGAGACCCAGGATGGAGCTCGCGGTGAAGAGGCTGGGAAAGAGGGCGAAGATAAAGTAGAAGCCAAGCTCGGCCGCGCGGCCCAACATGTTGTCCTCAAGCAAGGACGTCCACGTATGTTTCGCGATCACACGAACTGGAATCCCTTCCAGATTCCACAGTGACCGCAGCGGTGAGCGGGAGACGAGATCCCATATGCGCCTCTGTAGTTGAGGCGGCGGGGGCCCATCGAGGATCGGCTCGGAGAGATTGATAGCGCACACCCTTAATCCTGTCTGGTCATGCCCTTAGATAGTTTTAGATGCGCTGGGACAATGGATTGGTGGCTAGCCTGGGGGAACGAGACGTATGCTAGTGCATGAGGAAGAGCGAACGCATCTAACTTAGTGCAATGTACAACCGCGTGAGACATAAGCCGTTTGTAGCAACCAAGCTACGTCAACTATGGCGTCTGGTGCGCGAAAGCCATGAGCAGCCTATGACTGGCTCTCATCGCCCGGTAGAGCTTGTGAAACCGCACGACCTCGGCGTAACTTTCATTGGCCACTCCTCTTTTCTGCTCCAGATGGACGGACGGAAGGTGCTGATTGATCCGGTGTTCGCAAAGCGGCTCGTCGTGTTGCGCAGGCAGCGCCGACCCGGCCTTCTGGTGGAAGAATTGCCGCCCATCGATCTGGTACTCCTGACCCATGCCCATATGGATCATCTGAATGTCTCCTCCTTACGGCGAGTGATACGAGCCACGCGGCGACTGACAGGAAAGACTCCCGAAGTAGTCGTACCCCAAGGTGTTGAGGACCTGGTAGCAAGGCTGGGATTCTCGCAAGTGCATGGCCTCGCCTGGTGGGACAGGATCGAAGTTCAGGGGCTTCGCGTGACCATGACTCCCTGCCGCCATTGGGGTGCGCGGATGTTTCGCGACACCCACCGTGGCTATGGCGGCTACGTCATAGAAAGCGCTGACCACTCTGTGTACCACTCGGGAGATACGGCGTATTTCGATGGCTTTAGAGAGATCGGCTCACGTCTGAACCCGCAAGTCGCTCTTCTGCCCATCGGTGCTTATTTTCCCGATAGTTATCGTAGCGTCCACACCAGCCCGGAGGAGGCCGTGCGGGGATTCATCGAGCTCGGCGCCGATCAGATGGTGCCGATGCACTACGGCACGTTCCGCCTGGGAAGAGAGCCTATGGATGAGCCCTTGCAACGGTTGGAAATCGAAGCCGCGCGCCTCGGCATCAGCGAAAAAATAAAAGTTCTCGAAGAGGGCGAAACTATGCACCTTTGCGTGGCCAGTCGCATCCCATAACGCATGGTTACTCTTACTGAAAATGCAAATGCAAAGGCAAGCGGAACATTTGTGATCGGACGAGATATGCCCGTCAATCGACTGGGCTACGGTGCAATGCGCATCACTGGCGAAGGTATCTGGGGCGAGCCCAAAGACGTGGAAGGCGCAAAAAAGGTCCTGCGCCGCGCCGTCGAACTTGGCGTCAACTTCATCGATACGGCGGACTCGTACGGACCCGAGGTGAGTGAGCGACTGATTGGCGAAGCGCTGGCTCCCTACCCCAAAGGGGTTGTGATTGCGACCAAGGCCGGCTTAACGCGCCAGGGGCCAAACGAATGGCTGCCGGTGGGCCGTCCAGAGTATCTCCAGCAGCAGGTGGAGATGAGCCTGCGCCGGCTGAAGCTCGAGCGAATCGATCTCTGGCAGCTTCATCGTATCGATCCGCAAGTGCCCGTCGAAGAATCGCTCGGCGTGATCAAGAAGCTGCAAGAGCAGGGAAAGATCCGCCACGTCGGCCTCAGCGAAGTAAATCCCCACGAGATCGACCAGGCTCGCAAAGTGATCGACATCGTGAGCGTGCAAAATCAGTACAACATCGGCGACAGGAAGCACGACGATGTTGTGGAATATTGCACTCGCCACAAGCTGGCATTTATTCCGTGGTTCCCCGTCGCCGCCGGTAAGCTCGCACAGCCGGGCGGCAAACTCGACGGAGCCGCAAAGGCGCACGGCGCGACCGTCTCGCAGCTATCCCTAGCTTGGCTGCTACACCGTTCTCCTGTCATTTTGCCGATTCCCGGAACCTCTTCAGTGAAACATCTCGAAGAAAACATCGCGGCCGCCAACGTGACTCTCACCGACGCCGAGTGGAAAAAAATTGAAGATGCCGCAAAGTAATTAAGCACCTTTAGCGAATAAAGGGCCACGCGATCAGCGGCCCTTTTTTTGTGCATCTCACTGAACCACGAAACCACGCCACTAAACGACATCAAGTCTTCGGCGATCCCATATCCAGAGGCTTCGTAGTGAGGTCGCCATTGACACCATCCCGCACGTCCCATCCGGGCAACTCTTGCGACCCAGTGATCAATCGAGCCCCGTTACTGAAGGTAATGTAAGTCCAAGCCCACTGCCGAAAGACACCAAGCCGGTTGCGAAAGCCGATTAGAAAAAAAACGTGCACCACCAGCCAGATCATCCACGCCGGAAAGCCGCTCCAGTGCGCCTTGAACGGCCATACAACGTTGGCCACAGCGGCCTTGCGCCCAATCGTCGCCATGTCCCCCTTGTCGAAGTAGCGGAATGTTTCGCTCACGCCGGAGCCATCGCTGCCCAGCGTCGCACCCACCAGCCGTCCAATCCGTTTCGCTGCATAGTTACCCATCTGCATAGCAGGTTGAGCCACCCCTGGAACCTGCTTGCCATCCTGCTCAACATGAGCAAGGTCGCCGCAGATGAATATCTCCGGATGACCCGGCGGATTGAGATGTCCGTCCACAAGAACGCTTCCCTTCTTGTCGGTCTCGACGCCCAGCAGCTTGCCCAGCGGCGAAGCCTGCACCCCTGCGGCCCATAGCGTCACAACCGCATCGATGCGCTCGTCCCCCACCATCACGTACCCCGGCTGAACATCGGTGACACGCGCTCCGGTCCGGACCTTTACACCAAGCGCATTAAGCTGTTCCCAAGCCTTCCTCTGCAGATCCTCCGGATACGCGCTCAGCAGCTGCGGCGAGCCTTCAAGAATGAGCACCTGCGCCATCGACGGATCGATGTGGCGAAAGTTCTTCTTCATATATAGCTTTGCGGTATCGCTGATAGCGCCGGCAAGTTCAACTCCGGTGGGACCCGCACCAATCAGCACAAAATTCAACGCAGGATGTACCCCGGTCTCCATCATCTGGCGCTCGGCCAGCTCGAAGGCCAACAGCACGCGCCGCCGTATCTCGATCGCATCTTCGAGAGTCTTCAGACCAGGAGCAAGCTTGGCCCATTCGTCGTTGCCGAAGTAGGAGTGGGTCGAGCCTGTCGCCACGATCAGATAGTCATACTCCAGCCGCGAGCCTGTCTTCAGGTGAACTACCCGTTGCGCCAGATCGAATCCGATCGCCTCATCCATCAGGACTTCAATATTCTGATAGTTCTTCACCAGCGAGCGAATAGGTTGTGCAATGTCGGCCGGCGACAACACCGCCAGCGCGATCTGATACAGCAAAGGCTGAAAAGTGTGATGGTTTTTGCGGTCCACCACGGTCACGTCGACCGGCAGCTTCCCTAGTCCAAACGCTGCATTGATTCCCGCAAACCCGCCACCCAGCACAACGACCCTCTTGCGCACGCCTCCGCTTCCAGTCGCTGCTCCTGCCATTCTTCGAACTCCTGGGCTTTCGCGCCGATAGCCTGACTCCGGAATATATTCCTGCGGCGTACCTTGTCCCGTCGGCCCGCGCCGTTCTTTTGGGCCCTTCCTCTGTTAGATGCGTAACCGCACATGGAGTTACAACATCATCGTGTCATCGACAATCCGGCCCTGGTCAGGCGGCATCCAGCCTAGGGTTGTACCTGCAACGCCAGCGAAACAAACCCCTGTGTCCCCGTCGCCGCGGCAATATTTGTAACACCTGCCACTCCTCCAATCTGCTGCGGAGTCACAGTAATCATCCCATTCGCATCCGAAGTGATTGACGATGCCGAGGAAACCTCCACCGGAGATATCGGACAACGCCCCCTCACCGGACAAGCCGGCCCCCAGGCATTCACCGTCTGATAAACCTGCACGACAGCTCCCGCAACGGGGTGAGAGGAAGTATCGGTCACCTGCAAAACGACCGGCACAAGAGTGCTACTGGCGCCGACGATTTGACCGGCACCGCTCACTACCACCAGCCGAAAATCCGCCGCAGCCACACCGTACGCCGTGAAACTCCCACAAACCGTCGTCCATGCGCACCCGGACGCCACGGCCTGCCCATCCGCCGTGAGCGGACCGATCGTCGCCACTGTCTCCGCGATGCCCTGCGCACTCGCCTGCGTCTGACTAGGAGTGAGCACCATCGGCCCGGACGTTGTCGCCCAGTTCACCAGCACACCTGCCGTCGATGCAGAGTTATCCGTCAGGCCGAGCTGTGGAGTCCACACGGTCGTCGCTCCCTCCGCAACATACTCCGATGCCTGCAACGGCGTCGCCGTCCTTACCAGCACAACTGCGGTAAAGGAGGCCACCTGCGTTCCCGCAGAGCCCACGGCTGACAACGCGATCGCACCCGCGGTCAACGGCGTCACCGTCGTCGAAGCAACCCCCGACGCATTCGTCAGCACGGTGCAACTCCCCGCTCCACAGTCCCCAAACTGAACCGTGCCGCCGGTAGCAGTAAACACGATCGGCTGACCCGCAACCGGCGTTACTCCATCGGCGGCAAGCATCTGCACCGCGAACGGTACGCCGGCCACCTGCGACACGATGACGGTTCCCGACGGTGCAGTCACCAGATTCAACACCGGTGCCGGTGTCCCATAGGTCAGCACCTGCGTCATCACAGTCGAGCCTCCGCTCGATAGATCATCCACCTCGACATCAGCAACCAGCCCGGTGCTCGAACCCAGAGCGTGCAGAGAAGGTACAGTCGCCACAATCGTGTTCGAGCTCCAGCTTGAGACCGTAGCCTGTACTCCATCGACCGTAACCGTATTACCGGGACGAAAGCCCATTCCCGTAATCGTGATCGTGCCGCCCGCAGCGGGCAGGATCGCGGGAGTAAGCGAATCCGCATAAAGCACCCGCGCTCCGTAGTTGAAATCCGGCCGGCCGGCTCCTCGTTGATCGGCAATAACAATTCGTAACTGATTAGGTTGCGTACTCTGGCCGCCCAACGTTGTCATGCCGGATGCTTCCCCATTGAAGGCCTCGCCTGCCGCAGCCACTGTCGGCAACGAACCGGGCGCGTCAGTCGCATTCCATATGCCAATCACCGGCATCGCCTTCGCCGTCGAAACATTACCCTGCTCATCCTCCGCCGTGACCTCGATTGTGTACGAGCGATTCCCCTTCACCGAAAACGTCGACCACGCCGTATGTCCATCCGAACACAGCAGCCCCGTCCACCAGCCTGTCGCGTCCACTGCAGCCGGCGCACCCTGGGTTCCATCCCCTGCTGTATTGCATGTGCTAGCCGCATTATCGGTGGAAAGGAACACCAACGCCACGTAGTAGCTGGCCATAACGGTGGCCCAGGCTGGCACATCCGTCCCTGAAGGGTTCACGGTGTTCGATAAGTATGGCCCCACCGAATATGGCCCCGTGTAGAGCGGATTCACCGGCTCGGTATCGACGAGAATATCTTGCCAGTTGCCGGGGAGCATAGGGATGCGCGTCAGATCGTAAAACCCCTCGTGGTCCAGAGAAGTAGTGCCCATGCTGCCGGCCTCGGAGGTGTCGGTTCCCGTCACAGGGTTGCCGTTCACGCGCCGGTAAACAAAGCCGGTGACCGACGAAACGCTCTCCCAGGCCTCCAACTGCGAAGGTGCCGTGTACTGGGCCCAACGCCGCGAAACCACATTCACCCCCTGCATGCCCTGTCCTGTCGGAAACTTCAGAAACCCATAAACCTCGTTGGAGTTATAGAGTGAATCGATCTTCCCCGGCGCAGATTGCCCTTGCGGGTTGGTATACAACTCCGCAAGCGTGGAGAGATCGTCCGATCGCAACGTAAAAGGCTGCGGCAGACACTGATAGCTATACGGCCCGCAGATGATGTCGATCGGGTGCATGATCGGCCAGTTCAGCGCCTGGTTATAGGTCGGCGCAGGGCTCCCCGTAAAGACATTGTCATTGGCTTGCGACCAACCCAGCCCCAGCACCCTTCCGAACGCACGCATCAACTGGTACTGCATCTCCATCTGCATCGCAGGATCGGCTCCCGTGCAAAGGCCGTTGAGCACAAGAACGGCATGCTCGATCAAGCCCGCCGGAACGATCGAATCGACGCTTTCCGTCACAGCGTTCTGCCGGCAGCCACTCGGATCGCTCGCTCCATTACCCAGCAGCAAGTCCGTCACCGAACCATCCGTGTCATAAATAACCGCGATCTGAATCGCCAGATAATTACTGCTCTGCACGTCGGCAGGAAAGATCACGCCATTTTCACTGGCAAACGCATTTGTCCCGTTCACATGCTCGGCAAGCTCACCGCCTTGGGAGAGCACAAGGCTGGCCGTAGGCACATTCCAAACTCCCGCCGCTGCCGCCACCATAGCGTCTGCTGCGGCATGGTTTACACTCGCGCTCAGGTCACCCGGGTCGGTAAAGTACAGTGGCTGGGTCGTGTACCAAACCACCGGCACGCCCTCATTCGTGAAGTAGGGATAACCCGTTACCCAGCGTGGATTCCCAGCCCACAGCGTCGCCGCGCCGGCAAACCAGCACGCCGCAACCGCGATAGCCGTTCGTAAAAATCTGGCGAAGCTTAGCCGCGGCGCGCTCTCAACGAACTTCATCGCGAGCTTTCTGCCACGACATCAACATGCTGACAACATCATCGACAGAGACCTGCCGAGCCGCTACGGAAGCCGCACCTTGGCCATCGGAAGCAGACAACCCCGTGACGGGTCCCGTAGGGCCCTGCGCATCAGCATGTGCCGGCAGGCTTTCAGAGTGATCTGCCCGCGCCGTCCCCCTGGCGTACGAAACAGGACGCTGCACCTTCGTTCCCACCCAGCGCAGGTCGACTGCCGGCCGCGCCTGTCGAGCCGCGCTATTTGCCGTAAGCGGAGCGCTTCCGCCTCGCACAATCGGAATTGCCCCATCCATCCCGTCCACCGGCGAACTCAGCCCCGCCGCGTTCGGTGCATGAAGTAGCATCAACAGGCGCTGACCCGCCCGATAGCGCTGATTGTCGCCCTCCCATAGCCCCGCCCACTCCCGCAAAACGTAGCCGCCCGCACTACAGCCGCGCACCGCCTGCTCCACCTCAAACCTGATCTCCACCACCCCTGCGGCGACGTTCCCGCTCACCCCGCGCCGCACCTCGCTAACCTTCCCAACAAAGATGACGCCAGCCTTATCCGACATCTGGTGCAGCGCCGTCACGACGTCTTGCGGACTTGCCGCGCCGTCATTGACGCTGGCAATTGCCTGCCCCTGCGCCGCCAACGCCAGTAT
>FSYS01002481.1_pt1 | contig 11272 bp, 10 predicted proteins | sample 1638491 | NCBI WGS metagenome assembly FSYS01 (sample SAMEA3914788, study PRJEB12502) | metagenome | biome: forest; material: soil | place: Canada | collected 2011-07-03 | depth 0.1 m | reverse complement strand
GTATTAAGACTGGGGCTTACATCTTTGTGCATCTCAAAGTTCCCGAGGGCGCGCACTCTTCAACCCAATCGCTCATGATCCCGTCTAACACCCTGCTCTTTCGCTCGGAGGGCTTGCGTGTCGGTGTGGTTCGCAATGGCCGCGCTGAGCTTGTTCCGATCACAATCGGTCGTGACTTTGGGCCACCGTCGAAGTGGTGCAAGGCCTGCAGTCGACCGATCAGGTCATCGTCAACCCCTCGGATTCTCTCGCCAGTGGAAGTCCGGTCCAGGTGAGTGCACTTCAGACTGGAGGCGCAAAGTGAACCGCCCTCTTACCTTCGCCACAATCTGTTCTCTCAGTCTTCTTAGTGGATGCATGATCGGTCCGAAGTATACGAAGCCAACGCCCCCCATGGCCCCGGCCTTCAAAGAACAGCCTCCTGAAGCCTTCAAGGAATCGGGTATCTGGAAGACAGCGCAGCCAGCCGACCAGGCGATTCGCAGCAAACGGTGGGAGATGTTTGGCGATGCACAACTCAATGGACTCGAAGACCAGCTGACCGTTTCCAACCAGAGCCTGAAGGTATCCGAGGCCCGGTTCCGGCAGGCCCGCGAGGTGATCAAGTACAACCGGTCATCGCTGTATCCGACCATCGGTACCAGCTCGGGCATCACCAACGAACGGGTGTCTCCCAATCAGCCCTACTTTCCTTCCTATGCTGCAAATAACGGCACCGGGGATTTCACCATGCCTCCATCGTCCTGGCGCTGACCGGTATCTTGTTGACATCGAACGGCACTACATTTTGTTGCATACCCCTGGGGGGTAGGGGCATCATATAGTACAGAAGGAGTTCGAACATGGAAAACACGCTCAATCTGGCAATCGAAGGTATGCACTGCGGAGCTTGTGTCCGCAGGGTCACAACCGCGCTTCAAGGCGTTGAAGGGGTAACGGTGAAGTCGGTAGAAGTTGGCTCGGCAAAGGTCGCCTTCAACACCGCAGAGACGAACCCACAGGATATTACGGCTGCGTTAGACCGCAATGGCTTTCCGGCACGCGTCCAGTCCTAGAAACAGGAGCGATCAAATGTCCACCACTCTATTAAGTAAGGCGGCGGCTGATGACGCTGCCGCTTCTTCCCAGACCCTGGAACGGGTCACGATCCCGATCAGTGGTATGACGTGTGCCGCATGTCAGTCCTTTATTCAGCGGACCCTCGCCGGCGAAGCTGGGGTGCAGGATGCCAGCGTCAATCTCATGCTGAACAATGCCACCGTCACCTTTGACAAAAGCGTTGTTTCGACCCCGAACCTGGTCGACAAGATACGCGCTACAGGCTACGGAGCCGAGCTCCCATCTCTCGATCAATCCATTCTGGAAGAGCAGGAAAAGCATGACGAGGGCCAGTTGCTCGAATACAAACAACTGCGCCTGAAAGCTGGCGTCAGCCTCGTGGCCGGTAGTGTTGCCATGATTCTGTCGATGCCACTCATGAGTAGGACCAGCGTGGGCGGCATGGAGCGTATGAAGGACCCGTTAATGAGCTGGTCCATGCGTGTCCTCGATCCGGCCTTGCGTCAAGCGCTTCCGTGGATGTATTCGATCAGCGCCGACACCATTCGCTGGTTCCTCTTTGCTCTCTCGGCCTTCATCATCGCCTGGGCTGGACGGCGCTTTTACGTCAAGGCATGGTCGGCGCTGCTGCACAAGACGGCCGACATGAATACGCTGGTCGCACTCGGTACCGGAACCGCATTTCTCTACTCCGCCGCCACGACCATCGCGCCCAGCTTTTTTATCGCCCACGGCATCGCTCCGGATACATACTTTGAAGCCGGCATTTTGATCATCGGCCTTGTGCTGACCGGCAACACCCTTGAGAGTCGCGCCAAAGGCCAGACTGCCGTCGCACTGCGCAAGCTCGTCCAGATGCAACCGAAGACCGCACGCGTCCTGCGGGACGGCGCGGAATATGATGTGCCGCTGGAGGCCATTCAGCGCGATGACCTCATCCTGGTGCGCCCCGGCGAACGCATTCCAACCGACGGCGAAGTTGTCTCCGGAAAGAGCAGCGTGGATGAATCCATGCTGACCGGCGAATCCCTGCCCGTTGAAAAAATCGCCAGCGACCGCGTCATGGGAGGCACGCTCAACCAGACCGGCTCCTTCCAATATCACGCCACAACCCTTGGTGCGGACAGCACCCTGGCGCAGATTGTCCGGCTCCTCCGTGAAGCGCAAGGATCGCGCGCGCCCATCCAGCGCCTTGCCGACCGCATCAGTGCCATCTTCGTGCCCACCGTGCTGGGCATCGCGATCATCACGTTCTTCGCATGGCATCTCTTCGCTCCTGGCTTAGGAATCATGCAGGGCTTTGCCGCAGCTGTCACGGTGCTGGTGATCGCCTGCCCCTGCGCCATGGGCTTAGCCGTCCCCACGGCTGTGATGGTGGCGACCGGGCGTGGCGCCACCTTTGGCCTCCTCATCAAAGGTGGCGAAGCCCTTCAAAAGCTCGAAACCATTGATACCGTAGTGCTTGATAAAACCGGCACCATCACAGCCGGTCGCCCCGAGGTCACGGACATTCTCCTCGCACCCGAAAGCAGCATCGACATCATCGGAGACGATGCACATACCTCGGAGGATCGTGTCCTCCGCCTTGCAGCCGCACTCGAACGCGCCAGCGAACATCCTCTGGCTTCGGCCGTAGTTCGACACGCTCAACAGCGCGGTCTCAATCTTCCGCAGCCAGAGAGCTTTGAATCGCAGACGGGCCATGGTGTCGTCGGCATCGTCGACGGAAATTTGACGTCGATCGGCAACGTCGCGTTGATGAAGACCAACAATATCTCCGTGCAGGCTCTGACAGCCGCGGCAGAACAGCTTTCAGGAGAGGGCAAGACGCCGCTCTGGATCGCGATCAACGGCTCGCTCGCCGGCATCATCGCCGTCGCTGACGCGGTAAAGCCCACCTCGATACAGGCCATTCGTCAGTTCCATAAAGAAGGTCTCCGAGTTGTCATGCTGACCGGCGACAACGAACGAACGGCACGCGCCATCGCCAAGCAGGTCGGCGTAGACGACGTGATCGCCGGTGTTCTTCCAGCGGGCAAGGTTGATGCGATCAAGCGCCTCCAGGCAGAACATCGCATCGTCGCCATGGTGGGCGATGGCGTCAACGACGCACCCGCATTGGCGCAGGCCGAAGTCGGCATCACGATGGCCACTGGCTCCGACATAGCCATGGAAGCCGGCGATGTCACCCTCATGCGCAGCGAGTTGACCGGCGTTGCGGCCGCCATTATTCTCTCGCGCGGAACCATGCGTGTGATTCGCCAGAATTTGTTCTGGGCCTTCATCTACAACGTGATCGGCATCCCACTCGCCGCGGGAGTTCTATATCCGGTCTTCGGCCTGCTGCTCAGTCCGGTGATTGCCAGTGCAGCCATGGCTCTCAGCTCCTTCAGCGTTGTCACCAACAGCCTGCGGCTTCGCGGACTAAAGCTCTCATGAGGAAGAATATGACCACGAAGAAAAGCACGCTTAAGACCGCAACCGTCACCGAAGATGCCTGCCCTTGTGAGCCGGCCATCAACGGCCGCAAAGCCATCGGAGTCGATAGCGAGATCAAGGCCTCCAACCTGCGCCGCCTCGGCCGGATTGAAGGCCAGATCCGCGGCATCCAGCGCATGGTGGAAGACGACCGCTACTGCGCCGACATTCTCACCCAGGTTACATCGGCGCAGGAGGCCCTCCGCGCCGTTGCCCGAGCCCTCATGCGCAATCACCTCTCCCACTGCGCAACCCACGCCATTCGTAGCGGGTCCTCCGACGAGCGGCACGCGATGTACGACGAGCTACTCGAGATGATCTACAAGAATGCCCGCTGACAACTGATTCTGGCTGTCGAAAACGGGTTGCTTTTCTCCGCCGTGCTCGATCGAGTTTCAATTGCCCAGCAGCTACCCCAGGACTCCAAATGATGGACCCCATGCAAACCACACAACACAAATCGGCGGCCAGATTTCTGGCGGAAGTGCTGGTGGTGAGCTACATGGGTGCCGTCGCGCTCGCAGCACATCTCACCGGGATTCATCTGCTTCTCTTCCCCGAACTGGCAGCCTTATCCCATGATGTAATGACCAGGCCTCAGGGAAAGTGGGCAAGCCAGCCGGGACGGATCGTCCTTACCCCGACATTGACGGCCGCGGTCGGTCTCTTCGCCACACGGCATACCCACTACGGCGCAATTTCAATCGCGCTGATCGTACTCGCGAGCCTGGTCATCATCAAGTTGCTGGGATCCGCAATTGGCCCGGCACTCTCCGCAGGCGCGCTCCCGATGGTGTTGGGCGAACGAAGCTGGATGTATCCCGCCGCAATCTTCCTGGGGCTCACAGGTCTAGTAGCGATCTTGTGGATCTGGCAGCGCTACGGCCCGCGCTTCGGTCCGCCATCCCGGTATTCCAGGAACGATTCCGATGTAATCAATGAACTCGAGAGCGCTCCCCATAGTCGTTTCTGGGTTGTCACTCTGCTTGCCTTCGTGTTGCTCCTGGGTGTTCCTGCCCAGTTCACTGGCCTCCGCTTTATCCTCTTCCCGCCGCTCATCGTGATGGCCTATGAGCTCTTTGGCCATCCCGAGATTCCGGGCTGGATGGAGCGTCCTGCTTTGTTCCCCCTGGTTTGCGTGCTCACTGCATCCGTTGGCGTCATCGCATGCCACATGTGCCGATCGAGCGTGGTTGGAGTCATGCTGACCGTGCTGTGCTCCATCGCGATCCTACGGGCATTCAAGGTGCATATGCCACCTGCGCTTGCAGTGGGCTTGTTGCCGTTTGTGATGACCGCTCCGAACATGCGATATGCGATATCCGTAGGCATCGGTACAGTCGCACTTACTTTGTGTTTTTGTTGCCGTGGATCCCTCCGAAAGATATCCGCGCGGATGGCAAACCAAATCGGCGCGGCGAACCAATGGAAGGCTACGCCTCAGAACGAAGACTTCACAGGAGCCGACTCGCTCAGCATTTCGGGTGAATCCGCCCAGCCGAGGAAGCGCATCAAGCACGTATGACTACTCGACCCGGCGCCACAAGGAGGCGTTATGTACAAAGTGAAGACCAGGGAAGCCATGCAAAGTTTATCTCTTACCCGTCGCCGCTTCGTTCAAGGGCTAGCTGCCGGAGGAGCCCTCGCCGCTCTCAATTGGGGCGCAAGTCCACTCTTCGGAGAGACAGGGCATCACGCGCCGGACGCGCTCACGGGGAATCACTTCGATCTGACGATTGACTATCTGCCCGTGAACTTTACCGGGAGGCACCGTATGGCGACCGCCGTCAACGGCTCTGTCCCCGGACCGATACTGCGTTGGCGCGAAGGCGAGACCGTGACTCTGGCGGTGACGAATCGCCTGAAAGAGATGACATCCATTCATTGGCACGCCATCCGTTTGCCGTCGGATATGGATGGCGTGCCCGGTTTGAGTTTTCCCGGAATCAAGCCCGGCGAGACATTTGTGTACAAGATTCCCGTCGTGCAGAATGGCACCTACTGGTATCACAGCCATAGCCGATTCCAGGAGCAGACGGGTGTAGCTGGCGCGATCGTCATCGAGCCACGATACAAGGACCTTGTCACCTTTGACCGCGAATATGTGGTGCTGCTCACGGACTGGACCGACACCAATCCTGAGACTATCTTCAGCAACCTGAAGGAAGACAGCGACTACTACAACTACCACCAACGTACTGCCGGCACCTTCTTCTCCGACGCGAGGAAGAATGGACTGCGGCCGACGATCTCCGATCGCATGATGTGGGGACGCATGAATATGTCTCCGACGGATATTGCTGACGTCACCGGCGCGACCTACACCTACCTGATGAACGGAAATACTCCTCATGGGAATTGGACCGGCCTGTTCGAGCCGGGCGAGCGTGTTCGTCTTCGCTTCATCAATGGCTCTGCAATGACGTTCTTCGATGTCCGCGTGCCAGGCTTGCCGATGACGGTGGTACAAGCCGATGGCAATGACGTCGAACCCGTGACCGTCGACGAGTTCCGCATCAGCCCCGCCGAGACCTATGACGTGGTCGTGCAACCGCATGATCATGCCGCCTACACCATCTTTGCGCAGTCCGAAGATCGCAGCGGCTATGCGCGCGGCACGCTCACTCCACATCCCGGCATGGTGGCCGCAATCCCGCCGATGGACCCACGCCCCATGCGCACCATGGCAGACATGGGCATGGCCATGGCGGGAATGGCAGGCATGAACATGAACGGGATCGATGGCATGAAGGCCAACGATATGCCGGGGATGACAAAGAGCGGCACCACACAGGATGGCATGAAGGGCATGGCAGGGATGAAGATGGGCGACGCAAGTATGCCCTCCATGACAGCGATGGACAAGGCCAAATCCCCCGGCGCCCACCAGCAGCGTGTGCCCGGCATGAACATGGGGAACCCGATTGCCATGTCGAAGACGATGGACACTCCGAAACATTCCATGGCGGGAATGCTGATGGGCGATGCCACGGGCACGACCCCGTTTCCGCAACCGCGCCCGAACACCATGCCCGTCCCCGGTGCAGCCGACCTCGCTGTCAAGCTCACACCCTCAAGCCCCGTGCCCATGCGCGTCGGGCCGCAGGTTGCGGAGGTCGCGATGCACCCAACCGAACAGCTGAATGACCCCGGCAGCGGCCTTCAGCGAAACGGCCGCCGCGTTCTTACCTACGCCGATCTGCGTGCCCGTTATCGTGGAGTGGATGCCCGGCCACCCAGCCGCGAAATCGTCCTCCATCTCTCCGGCAACATGGAGCGCTTCATCTGGGGCTTCAACGGCAAGAAATTCTCAGACGCCGAACCCATCGAGCTGAAACTGGGTGAGCGCGTACGCATCGTCCTCATCAACGACACCATGATGGAACATCCGATCCACCTCCACGGCGTATGGAGCGAGCTCGAAAACGGACACGGAGCATTCAATCCCTACAAGCACACCATCACCGTCAAGCCGGCGGAACGCCTCAGCTATCTGGTCAGTGCCGACACACCAGGCCAATGGGCCTACCACTGCCATCTGCTGTACCACATGGAAGCCGGCATGTTCAGAACGGTCGTGATTGCATGAGGTTCAACCAAACGTCGAAACGTTCGCCTGCAATTCACCTCTGCATGGCAATTGCCATCGGTCTGCTCTCCACCCTGGTCGCACGAGTGAGCGCACAAATGACGGTCCAGCCGAGCGCCCAATCGGCAGCATCGCAGACAATGGCGACCCCTCCCATGATGGACGGCAAGGTCTACGTGCACGCCCTCTTCGATCAGTTCGAAGGACGCACCAACGGATCAGATAGCGAATTTCGCTGGGACGGCGAGGCATGGGCAGGTACGGATATGAGCAAGCTCTGGCTTAAGTCGGAAGGCTTCGTGAATAACGGAGAGATGACCGATGGCGATCACGAAGCCTTGTATGACCGCCCCATCCCGCGCATGCGGTACTTCGACGCCCAGGCAGGTGTACGCGCGGATCTCGATTCGGGCCCGAAGCGCGTCTGGGGAGCGATCGGCATCGAGGGTCTTGCACCGCATTTCTTTGAATTTGAGCCAACCTTCTACTTCCGTGACGGAGGCCACCTGGCAGCCAGGGTACAGGGTTCTTATGACCTGATGCTGACCCAGCGGCTGATCGCCCAACCCGAGCTCGAGATGAACTTCTACACCAAGCAGGACCCCGCACGCGAGATTGGAACGGGGCTCTCGGACATCGACACGGGCATACGTCTGCGCTACGAGTTCACCCGCAAATTCGCCCCGTACGTCGGCTTTGCCTACGACGGAACGTACGGCAGCACAGCAACCTTCGCCCGTCAGGCCAAAGAATCCGTAGCCAACCCGAGATTCGTCTTCGGGATACGCCTCTGGTATTAAGCCTTCCCACGATCAGTAGTTCCGACTCATCCATGCCCGTTGCAGACTTACTCGGTGTCAACCTTTCGACAGCCATGTCCGGCTACTGACGTCCCTCTCACGTACCTGAAATCAGTCGCGCGGAAACCTCCGAAAACTGCAGGTTCATATAGTCCTCGAATGGCACGTGGTTTGCACCTCAGGGATGTCGCGTGCTCCGTGCAAGCTCTGAGCAGGAGCTCGTGCGGCACGACTTGCATGAAGAGTGTGATCACCGGAAAGGGAAGAAAATGTCGATATCAAAGGCTTCGGCAGACGCTCTTACGATCAAGCAACTTATCTGTATCGGTGCGCTCGCGGTCTTCAGCATCCTTCTCTCCGTCCTCGTGTTGTTCTACCCTAGCGCTACCAAAACGACGAGCAGGGGATTTCCCTACGAGCCCTTGTCGCCGATCGCCTACGCGGGATCAGCCCGGACATGACTGCCGCGGGCAACTCATCTGTCGCAACAGCATGGTGGATTCCTGCCGCATTGTTCTGCGTCTTAGCAACCGGCTGCGCCCGGCAAAGCATCCATGCGAACAGTGCGAAGCAGACTTCGAACGCTGACGATCAAGCCGCCCTCATCCATCAGGGCAAGCTGATCTTCGATGAAACTCCGAAGTATGCGTCACAATATGTTGGCAGCAGCCTTGCCTGCACGGACTGCCATATCGCAAGCGGTACTGCCGCCTACGCCGCTCCCATGATCGATATGGCAGGCTTGTTTCCAATGTTCAATAAGCGTGCAGGGCATACGATCTCCCTCCAAAATCGCATCCAGGAGTGCTTTTCAAGAAGCGAAGCAGGAAGTCCCCCGCCGTCGGATAGTCCTCAGATGAAATCTCTAGTTGCCTATATCGATTACCTCTCCAAGGATCAGGTCCGAGGCCAACCCTATCCGGGCCGCGGTTTCGTTAAGCTGCCACCGCTTACCGGCGATCCGGTGCACGGGAAAGCCGTGTATACAACCCAGTGCGCCCAGTGTCACGCAGTCGATGGAGCCGGCGTGCTACCTATGTTTCCCGCCCTGTGGGGACCAAAATCCTTCAACGATGGGGCCAGTATGGACGACCCCAGGACCATGGCGGCGTTCATCGTACACAATATGCCGCAGAATCACCCCGGCACGCTCGAGCCACAAGACGCGTACGACGTCTCGGAGTATATCGACACCAGGCCAAGACCGAAGTTCAACGAGGTCTACAAGGATTACTAATCCATGGGCAGCAGGTTGCCGCGCATGGATCAACTTACCGGAGGCTTTCCAATGAATGCTCTTCCGTTTGCAGCCATCCTTTTCAGCGCAGCATTCACCGTCTACTTGAACCTGCCCCTCGCCCCTGCTGCGGCCGATCGACCCACAGTTGTACTCAATGTATATGGGCCAGGAGGACCGCTTCCGGCGATGAAGGACGCAGCAGCGACCTTCGGGAGGCAGCACCACCTGCAGATAAATGTCATCGGCGGACCACCTCCTCACTGGCTTCCCAAGGCCACGCAGGATGCGGACATGATCTTCAGTGGGTCTGAAGACATGATGAGCACCCTCGAGCTTGCCATGCAGGGTGCTATCGATCCGTCGACCATTCGGCCACTCTACCTCCGAAAAGCCGCCATCCTGGTGCGCCCCGGCAATCCCAGCCACATCAAGGGACTCGACGATCTCCTCCAGCCCGGCCACCATATCCTTGTCGTCAATGGAGCTGGTCAGCAAGGCCTTTGGGAAGACATCGCCGCGCGCCACGGTCGCATCACCTCCGTCGCGAAGCTGCGGGCGAACATCGCGACCGTCGCTCCAAACAGTGGCGTCGCGCGCGACGACTGGGTCAAGGACACCTCGCTGGACGCATGGCTCACCTGGACGATCTGGCAGGTATCCAATCCAACGTTAGCCGACCAGGTTCCCATCGAGGAGAGTTCGCAGATCTATCGCGACGTCGGCATCGGCTTAACCACGAAGGGAAAAGCTCGCCCGGAGGCAAGTCAGTTCCTGGATTTTCTCCAGTCATCCGAGGGAGAACAAATCTTTCGTCACTGGGGTTGGGAGCCGGTGAGGTAATCGCGTTGCCCATCATCCGCAGTGAGCCGGCGCTTTCAGCAATTGCGGATAGGACGGAAGATGTCGTCGGGTGAGGTCTGCGCGGTGCGGATTGCCGCTCGGGTCCTTCAGAATGACGCTCCCAACATCACCAGCAATCTTTACCATCTAGAATCGTTGCGACACCAAACTCACCCACTTGCAATATCCTAGCCTCAGGTATGTATAACCATTCTAGAGGACAGCACCGTAGCGTTCGCGCAGCGGCCTCCGACGATCAGTCCACCGAATATTGAAATAAGGGCAACGCGCCTTTGTTGTCGTTCCTCCGCAATGTTCTCTGGTTTTTCATTCATGGGTTCTTTCCGATCACTCGCCGCTCTTCCGCTCGCCCTGTTCTGCATCGTCAGCGCAGCCTCGGCCCAGCGCCACGATCTCGGGTCTTCCCCACCCACAGCGCCTCCCCCCAAACCCATCGCCGCACCGCAAGCGCTCCCGCCCGCGGGTCCGATCCTGGGCGCACTCCAATTCTTTACGGTGAACTCTGCCGTCTCCGCGCCTCAGTCTCTCGCCAGCCAGCTCCAAACCTCTGACGACCGCACCCGCACCGCGGCGCTTGCAGCCATCGGCGCGCCCGCGCAGTATCTGGACCACGGCCACATCCCCTTCCCGCACTCGGTCCGCCTCGATCTCGTCGCCCTCGGCACCTCGAATGATCTCGACGCGATTCTCACCGTTGAACTCGACCAGCACCTGGTCAGTGCCATCCTCATACCGCAGGACGAACAGTGGCATCGCATCGCCACGATCGTTTATCCAACCAACTTCAGCAACCCTTCCGTCACTCCCTATACCTACCTTCGCGCCGACCGCTCGCTGCAGGAGCCGCAGCGTTACACCGCCATCTTCCACACCACCACCACCGGCGCCAACGGAGACTTCACCGAAACCGAAGTCCACCTCCGCATCCTTAACGGCCACGCCACCGTCACCGTCGGCTTCGCCTCTAACGAACGCACCTGTGATCCCACCCATCACAATCCTTGCGAGATCACCCAGCGCTGGCTCCAGCCCGATGCCACCGACCCCGAGCATCGCCTCCTGCTCGTCACCGCCACCGGTCACGATAAGCCCAACGACGCCGGCGATCCCATCGCCCACGCCGAGACCTTCGAAGAATCCCACCTTCGCGACTTTACCTGCCAGCCCTTCGCCTTCTCCGATACCACCCTGCACTTCGAACCCACCGCCCCCCCCGTCGCCTGCTTCACCCCTCACGACCAGCAG
>FSYS01001011.1_pt1 | contig 11373 bp, 7 predicted proteins | sample 1638491 | NCBI WGS metagenome assembly FSYS01 (sample SAMEA3914788, study PRJEB12502) | metagenome | biome: forest; material: soil | place: Canada | collected 2011-07-03 | depth 0.1 m | reverse complement strand
TTTTGGTAGTGGATCAGTTTGAATCCACAGTAGGAGCCAGCGGGGAGCCCCGTGTCAATTTCCGGGCACGCGACATCTCACCGTGGCCCGCTATTTGATGGTTAGTCCGTCTGCACGAGTGCATAGACCTGATATGGAGTGACCGTGTCAACCTGCGCGATCTGTGGGGTTGTTTTTGTTGTTGTCGTTGTTTTCCCGAGTACAGAGCGAGCAGCAGCCAGGGCAGAGATGGCGACGATTGATCAGTCTGATATTCGCGGGTCGGAACCGCATAATCATGATCCGTCGGGAGCTGCCTCTGACTGTTATCGCGAGTCCGGTCGAGCCTGTCGCATAGGCCAAGCGAGGATTCTCCTTCGTGCTTGCCCTGGCTGCTGCTTGCTCTGTGCTCGAGATGGTTGACATTGTTCATAGGTGAAGGTCTTTTGCCTTTGGTTTCCGTCAAGCGGCTTGCTGCCTAACGACCGTTTCCGCTCTGCTTCCAATAGCCCAGATGAAACCCAGTAGTTCCCGAGCGACCGCGGTGACGATCTTTCTTTGGTCCTTGCCGGCTGCACCCAATTTCATATAGCGCTTATGCAGCCTGTGTTGCGCCTTCCACGCAATCTCCTTGGTCTCTTCTGAAATGCTCTCCTGTCGTCTGCGCAATCCGTACCAGACACCTGGTGGCCGGCGATAGCTCCATGCTGCTTCGACTACGATTCGTCGCAAGTGTGCGTTGCCGGTTTTAGTGATACCTCCGCGTCTTGTTCGCTTGCCGCTGGAGTCTTCGCTGGGTACAACCCCGCAATAGCCCATCAGCTGTCGAGGACTATCGAAACGGGATACCTGGCCCAACTCGGCAGCAATCGTCACAGCAGAGATGTCCGCGATTCCGCGCAGTGCCTGCAGATCGTTGATGACTTGCTGTAACTCGGGCGCGGCCAGCTTTACAGCCTATGTGATGGCTTGCTCCAGACGCGCCACTCGTTCGCGCATATGCTCGACCTCGTGCAGATAATCCTGTCGCGTGAACTCTTGAGCTATCTGCGGGAAACGTAGCTGCGCAACCCAGCTCAGGTAAGGGCGCGTCCATGATCGCACTCCGGACGGCGGACGCTGGCCTGAGCGTAGAAGGAACTTGCTCAACCGATGCCGCGCTCTCGTCTGATCCTGCTTGGCTGCTTCTCGAGCACGCACCAAGTCTCGCAAGGCCTCGGAACCCTCATCCGGCACCCACACCGCCGTCAGGTCTCCGGATCGGTAACAACGTGTCAGCTTCTCTGCATCCCGCCGATCCGTCTTTACTCGGTCGCCTGCCTTGACAGGCACCAGCGTGGGCGCCACAACCTCGCACTCGATGCCCAACTCCGCCAACTGCCAATACACAACGTAGCCCGTCGGTCCTGCTTCGTAACACGCTCGCAACTTGTCTGCTGGACCAAGCTTCTTGATCAACTTGCGGATAGACTCAGCGCGGTTCTCCATACTGACTGTTCGCAACAACTGAGATTCGAAGTCGCCGATATGCGGGCTCTCAAGGCATCTGCGCGTTGTGCAGACTCGAGCGCAAATTACGCAGTACTCCGATAATGGATCCAGTGCTTGACTGAGGAGGAGTCCGAATGGGTGTCAGGGTGGCGGAAAAGACGGATGAAGGCGCAGTGGTGACTTTGTGGCGCTCGTGTGAACTGATTGTCAGCTACAACGATCCCTCATCCGATTTCCAAGAGGCGATCTCCGGTCCATGCTCCGATGTACTTGTGAACGAAAACGAGCTTGGGCAGGTAGATGGGACCGTGATGGTCGGATACGATGGCCATCGAGGCTGGCTCTATTATGTTGCCGCCGCCCCTACTGCTCAGGGAACGGGCATTGGCCGAAAGATGGTGGAAGCGGCAGAGAGGTGGCTGCGTGACAGAGGCGTAGTCAAGGCGCAGCTTCTCGTTCGAGAGACGAATACTAAAGTGGTCAGATTTTACGAGCACCTTGGATACGAGGCGGTTCCTCGAGTTGTTATGGGCAAGCGGTTGAAGTGACGCCGATGCTCTTTCAATCCTGCGAATGCGGATCTTCCAAGCAAATCCTCAATAGGGGATTCGGGGGGGGGCCGACTAAGCAGGCATCTGTCTCCGCAAAATGAGGTCTCCGCCAATATAAATAGTTGGGCCTACGTTCGACGCAAGTCAATTGGTGATCAATCGCCAATTGACTTGCGATGAGTACCGAAGGGCATCTCGTGGCGAGTGCGGCATATTGCGCTCGGTTTTTCCCAGCATTTGTCGAGCGAAAGCAGGCCATGGAAATGACAGAGCATGGAAAGCATGGGAAGCCATAAAGACGGCTCCGCATAGCGATTGGAGTGGCTTGGGATGTATTTCGAGATGCAGGGGAGCAATGAATACAACTCTCAGTTTGAGGCTGGACTAGCTTCACTCGATGACCTCATATCCAGCGGACGCTCAACATAGACCTCCTTTCGCTCTGCTGCTGATGTGAAGACCATCGGACCGGCAGATCTTACAGCCGCGAAGGCCTTTGGAGGGAAAGGTCATGAATGGCAGCCCGCCTTCATCGCAGAGGTCAGGTAGGATCTCTCGATGCGCCGCAAGAAGAACACGGCAGCTGCTCGGATATCCGAAGATTGCCCGGCTAACGAGTCTCAGTGAGTGAAAGCCTCCAAAGCGCAGGAACAGCGGCGAGAAGCCCGAGACTTCGTTAGATGGGTGGATTGTAGATGAAACTGCGAGGTCTGCCAGCCGTGGTGGATATTCGATTAGTGACGGTGGCAACCAGGTTGCTAAATGGGCTCACGCCGTAGACGCGGTGACTACAGTTCGGCATCGGGCTATATCGAAGTAGATCTGCTCGATCAGGCTCGCGGCGATGAGATGTGCGGCGCCTCGTGCGCCGGCATTGCCTTCGAGGATCGAGGCCTGGATTTGCACGTCATTAGCGGACTTCTCGAGCGCGCGGTGGCGAATGGTGGCGCGGATGCGCTCGATCAGCAACCCGGGCACGGCGCGGGAGACGGCGCCGCCGAAGATCAAGGCCGCCGGGTTGAGCAGATTCACCAGGTCCGCAGCCGCGGCGCCGATGTGCGCGGCCGCTTCCGTGAGGATGCGGTAGGAGAGGCTGTCGTTCTTCTCGATCGCCGCGGCGATCATCTCGATGGTGATGTTTTCGAGGTCGAAGTCTTCCCGCTCGGTGATCTTCGAGGAGACGCCGCGGCGCAGTGCGATCTTCATCGACTCGATCATGGTCGCGCCGGAGGCGACGGCCTCGAGACAGCCGCTGCTACCGCAGCAACAGAGCGGACCCTCCTCGTCGACGGTGATGTGTCCGAACTCGCCGGCGCTGCCGCCGTGGCCGCGATAGAGCGAGCCGCCGATGAAGATGGCGGCGCCGATGCCGACCCCCACATCGACATAGACGAAGTTGGCAAAGCTGCGCCCGGCACCGAGGAATTTCTCCATGGTAGCGACCGCACGCACGCTGTCTTCGAGCAGGACGGGGACGCCAAACTCTTGCTCGATCCGCTGCCGCAGTGGGACGTTCTTCCACTGTTCCAGTTGGCCTGGGCGGGGGTAGGACAGCACCATGCCGCGGTCGACATCGATGACTCCAGAGAAGCCGATACCGATGCCGCGCAGCAGACCGGGATCGATCGCGGCGGTCTGCAGCATCTCGCGCAGTAGAGCGAAGAGTCGGGCGAGAACATCCTCTCGTCCCTTTGACATGAGGCTGGGCACCTCGCGGGCGATGAGGATCTCGCCGCTGAAGTTGGTGATGCAGATGCGCAGGTTGACGGTGCCGAGATCGATGCCCGCGACATAGGCGAGGGTGGGGACCATGGTCAGGCCGACGCGCTTGCGGCCGACGCCCTTGGCAGCGCCGTGTTCCTCAACCAGCAGGCCGCGCGCCACCAGCGCATTGACGATCCCGGTGATGGCGGCGGTCGAGAGGCCGGAGCGCTCAGCCAACTCGACGCGAGAGATATTGGGGGTCGCATGAATCAGACGGAGTATCGCAATCTCCGTCTTGGTCGCTTTCTTTGCGGTGGCGAACTCGTCAGTCATAACAGGAGAGTGAAGTACTTGGTCAGCGCCTACGGGGATCTGAGAAAGCTTTCTCATCATACAGATTTCTCCATCATCCTACCGTTTCGCGTGCTTGACGTTCGTTGTCTGGGCGGTCTACAAAATCTACACTCGGATTTTTTGGCGGAGCAGGTTCTGAATCCGGAAGATACTTGGGGGCCAGGAAAGGAAAGCTCTGTCAGATGCACGATATTGCCACATTCCATCCGATCAGAAAAGTTCCCTTGCCCGATGAGTTTCCGGGCGTCCACCGCATGGGTGACGAAGAAGAGGCCGCTGTGTTGCGGGTCTGCCGGAGCCGCTCGTTGTATCGCTACTACGGCGTGGATCCGCAGGGCGAGGTGGACGCTTTCGAGCGTGAGTTCAGCGCCTTTCTGAGCGTGCGGCATGTGCTCGCGGTGAGCAGCGGGACCTCCGCGCTGCATACTGCGCTTTCGGCACTGAAGGTTGGGCCCGGGCAGGAGGTGATCGTGCCGGCGTACATGTGGGTTTCGGTCATCGCCGCCGTGGTCAACCTGGGCGCGATTCCTGTGCTGGCGGAGATCGACGATACCTTCTGTCTCGATCCGGATTCGGTGCGGCGCAACATTACGCCGCGCACCGCGGGCATCGTGCTGGTGCATATGAGCGGTGCTCCGGGAGACGCCGTGCAGCTCTCTCGCCTGGCGCGCGAGCACGGCCTTTTTCTGCTGGAAGATTGCGCCCAGTGCGCCGGCGGCTCGATCGATGGAAGAATGGTGGGCACCTTCGGCGACATCGCTATCTTCAGCTTCCAGCTCAACAAGAACCTGAGCAGCGGCGAGGCCGGCTGCATCGCGACCAACGACGATCTGCTTTATCGCAGGGCGCTGGCCTGCCATGACTCGGGATACTCGCGTGGCGAGGATGGCCGTCTGCAGCTGCGCGATGAGAGCGCCTTCGGCTGGGGCAGAGGCTGCCGCCTGGACGAGCTGCGCGCAGCGATCCTTCGGGTGCAGCTGCGGCGCCTGCCCGAGGTGATCGGCAGCATGCAGCGGAGTAAGTGGCGCCTGCGCGCTTTGTTGCATATCTACCCACAGGTCTCGCTGCGGCGCATTCTGGACGCGAGTGGCGACACCTCCTGCTTCCTGCTGGCGAGCTTTCCCGATGCGGAGACCGCGCGGCTGGTGAACCAGCGCCTGCGCGCGCACGGCATCGCCACGCAATCGGCGGAGACGAGCAATGTGATCCTCGAGAACTATGGATTGCATATTTACTTCAATATTCCCGCGCTCCTGCAGAAGGTAGGGGCCGACCACCGCGGCTCGCCGTGGACGTTGCACGAGAATCGCGACTCCATCTACGACTACAGCCGGGGCGCCTGTCCGCAGTCCGACGATCTCTTCTCCCGCACGCAGCTGCTGACGATCCCCTCCTGCCTGTGCGCGCAGGATGAAGACGACATTCTGGCCGCGTTTCGCGATGCGCTGGACGCGGTCTTCTATCCAGGGCCGCAGCGCGGTTTGCGACTGGCGCCGGCAAACGGCATTCATCCGTAGACACCCATCCACCACCCGTTTCATCCCCATCGTTCGTCGCTCCTTCCTGATCCGGAACCGTTTCCCACGCCGCGCCGTTGCCTCGGCCGCGCGGCACGGGGCTGCGGTTGCCGGTGAGTGCCCTTTCCCCGCCGAGGCGCCCGAGTGAGGCGTTCCTTGCTTCGCCCAGTTGGTTAATAAATAAACCAAATGAAAGAGATTAATGCAACTATTCTGCCTTACAAGTTCAAAAGTTAACTAACGTCCCTTGACAATCGCGCTTGACGGCCGCTAGTGTCCTGTCTGCGTTATTTTCGGAGACCACACACATGTCCAAAAAACCTACGATTGGGGCGTTGACTCACCTTCTCTCTCGTGTCCTCGGCCTTAGGGTCGTCAGCCCTCTCCTCTCCCTCTCGCGACTTGGCGTCCTGGTTGCCTGCACGGTGCTGCTGGCCGGATACGGCTTTGGCCAGACCACCACCGGCTCCATCTTCGGCACCGTGACCGACCAAACCGGCAGCGTCGTCGCCAACGCGAACGTCACGGCGACAGACGTGGCCACTGGCATCGCCCGCAGCGCGCAGAGCAACGCCTCGGGCAACTACCTGTTCCCCTCCGTGCCGGCGGGCGATTACACCGTCACCGCGCAGGCCAAGGGCTTCGGCACCGAGACCCTGAACGGGCTGCATGTCGACGTCAATCAGAGCGCGGAAGCCCCATTTAAGCTGACGATCGGCGGCGAGAGTGAGAGCGTTACCGTGACCTCCGGCACCTCACTGGTGGACACCCGCGAGTCGCAGCTTGGCCAGACGGTCGATCAGAAGCGGATTGAAGATCTGCCGCTGAATGGCCGCGACGTATCCAGTCTGGTGCAGTTGGTTCCGGGCATCACCAGCTACAGCGGGCAGTCGGCGGGGGGCAACGAGTACGGCACCACCTTCAGCGTGAACGGCACGCGCACCAACCAGGACTCCTTCTACCTCGACGGCGCCTTCGACACCTCGCTGTTCATCACGGGCGGCGATCTGCTTCCGAATCCCGATGCGCTGCAGGAGTTCCGTCTGCTGACCAACAACTTCGACGCGGAGTTTGGCCGCTTTCCGGGCGGCGTGGTGAACGTGATCACACGTTCGGGTGGCAATGCTTTCCACGGCTCGGCGTACGACTACTTCCGCAACAGCGCGCTGAATCTGAAGAACTACTTCAACACCACCATCACGCCGCTAAAGCAGAATCAGTTCGGTGGAACCATCGGCGGTCCGATCATCCACGACAAAGCGTTCTTCTTCGGCTCCTATGAGGGCCTGCGCATTGTGACGCCGACCATCATCGCGTCGAACAGCCTGTCCACGCCCACGGCAGCGGAGGCGACGGGTAACTTCTCGGCGCTGAATCCCAGCCAGTACCCGATGATTAGCCCCGGTGTGCCGTATAGCTGCAACGGAGTGGCAGGCGTTATCTGTCCGAACCTACTGGACCCGGTCGCGCAGAACATCCTGAAGTCGGTTCCGCTGGCCGATCCGGCGACGGGTCTGACGCCGCAGCAGTCGGCCTCGGGCAACACCAGCGCCAACCAGTACCTGGTGCGCATCGACTACCAGGTGACGCCGAGCCACCAGGTCTCGGGAACCTTCTTCCAGTCGCTGAGCAACAACGTGAATCCCAACCAGGGCGGCAACCAGATCCTGAGCTACAGCGGCGGCCAGACCACCGATAACCAGACCAACGTCGCCATCAGCGATGTGTGGACGATCTCGGCCAACAAGCTCAACACCTTCCGTCCGTTCTATACGCTGAATCACTCGAACCTTACCAACCTCTACAACAACAACACCTGGGGCCAGCTCGGAAGTCAGATCGGACTCGGCGCCCTTCCCGCGACGCAGCCGCAGATTGCCATCAACGGCTACTGGACCATGGGTATGGGCTCGGGCGGCCCGGACGACCTGCACCAGCAGTCCTTCGGCGCGGAGGACACCTTCGACTGGAGCTTGGGCAACCACTCGATCAAGCTGGGCGGCTCGTTCTTCTGGAACCGCTATGCGGAGCAGGGCGAGTACCTCGGCACCGGCGAGGCCACCTTCACCGGCCAAGCCACCGGCAATGCGCTGGCGGACTTCTTGCTGGGCAAGGCGAACACCTTCCGCCAGAACAACGGCGCCAGCCACAGCCTGCATGAGCCCGCACCGTCGCTCTTCGCGCAGGACGATTGGAGAATCACCCACCGCCTGACGCTCGACCTCGGTCTGCGCTGGGAGGTCTATGCTCCCTTCTCCGGCCAGAATAACTTCGGCACCTTCGATCCCAATGTGCAATCGAAGCGCTTTCCGAACGCTCCGCTGGGCCTGCTCAGCTCGGGCGATCCGGGCGTGCCGGACGGCATCATGAAGACGCAGTGGACTGCGTTCGCTCCGCGGGTCGGCTTCGCCTATGATCTGTTCGGCAATGGCTTGACCTCGCTGCGCGGCGGATACGGAATCTTTTACGCTGCCCGTGCGGTGAGTCTGACGACCAACCCGGAGCAGCAGCCTTTCATCCTTGACAACACGATCGACGACATCCCGAACCTGGTCCAGCCCTATGGCCCGAACGCCGATCCGTTTCCCTATGTAGTGAATCTGCAGAATCCCACCTTCCACTCCGGCGGCACGCTCAGCGGCCTGCCGCCCAACGCCAGCTCGCCGTATGCGCAGGAGTACAACCTGACCATGGAGCAGCAGTTGGGACAGTCATGGGGTCTACGGCTGGCGTATGTGGGCAGTGTCTCGCGCAAGTTCTATCTGTCGCGCGACGAGAATGCACCGATCTACAGTCCGGGTGCGAGCACCACGACCGACGGCATCAATGCTCGCCGGCCGTATGAGCCGACGCCCTCGACCTACGTCTTCGGCGCCATCGTCGAGAACGATGATGCCAACAACGCCTCGTACAACGCGCTGCAGGCGACCCTGACGCACCGCTTCAGTCATGGCTTCTCGCTGCTGGCCAGCTACGTGTGGTCGAAGTCGATGGACATCGCGTCGGAGGATCCGTCGAACATTACGCTGACGCTCTCCAACCAGAACAACATTGGCGCCGACCGCGGCCGCTCTGACTATGACGTTCCGCAGCACTTCGTCGCGTCCTACCTGTGGGATTCGCCGAAGGTGCGGCGCTTCGGCATTATCGGGCAGGACGTGTTCAGCAACTGGCAGTTGAACGGTATCACCACGCTGAGCACCGGCGAGCCCTTCACCGTTACCTCCGGCGTCGACTCCAACCTCGACGGAACGCTCACGGATCGTCCGAATACCGTCGGCGACCCCATCCTCCCCGGAGGCAGAAGCCGCACCGAGAAGATCCACGAGTTCTTCAACACGGCTGCCTTCGCGCAGGTTCCCGCCGGTGTACCCTATGGCAACACCCGCAGGAACTCCTTGATCGGACCGGGGTTGATCAACACCGACTTCTCCGGCTTCAAGAACATCCCGGCTTGGAAGGAGTCGTACTTCCAGTTCCGCGCCGAGTTCTTCAACCTCTTCAACAACGTCAACCTCACCAACCCGAACGCCGTTCTCACCAGCCCGCTGTACGGTCAGATCAGCGGATCGGCGAATGCACGCATCATTCAATTCGCGCTGAAGTACAACTTCTAACTGCGAGCGCCCGGGAGCATCCCAAAACAGTCCCGGGCAAGCTCGACTCCGCATCACCAACTGAGTTTCATGCCGATTTGGAATGGAGGAACTGTACATTGAACTGCCGCAAACTTCTTGGGAATGCCTGTACGTCTTTTGCCCTTAGTGGCGCTAAAACTGGAATACTGCAGGCCGCTCTGCTGGTGCTGGCGCTGGGCGCGGCACCGCTTCTGCTTCAGGCGCAGACAACGCCGGAGGCTCCGGACTGGTCGCTGCCGGGCTCGCCGACGCACAAGCAGGTGCCTCCGCCGCCGGACTTTCATCGCGCCAGCCGGAACTTCGATACGCCGATCGGAATCTTTCAAGGCCAGTCGGACATCGGCGCGGCGCTGGTCCCGGGGAGCGCGAGCTATGACAGCGCGACCAAGACCTACACTGTCAACTCCGCCGGCTACAACATCTGGTACAACCGCGATGAGTTTCGCTTTCTGTGGAAGAAGATGTCGGGCGATGTCTCGTTGGCGGCCAATGTCAGCTTCCCGGTCGCCGAGCCGCCGCACGACCGCAAGGTGGTGGTGATCATTCGCCAGGACCTCGACGACGACTCGAAGGAGGTCATGGCCGGCGAGCATGGCACTGGCATGGTGCACATGGCCGCGCGCGCGGTGAAGAACACCTCCATGAAGGACATGCAGATTCGCGTGGGAGGCAGTCTGCTGCCCCAGGACGTACTGCCGCAACGCATCGGACTCGAGAAGCATGGCGATGAGGTTGCCATCTTCATCAGCGTGCAGGGAGAGCCGATGCATCAGTTTGGACAGCCGGTGAAGGTTCACTTCGACGGCCCCTTCTACGTCGGCATTGGCTTCTGCCCGCACTTCCCGACGACGGTGGATAGCGGCGCGTTCTCCGATGTGGTGCTCGTGAACAAGGCCGGCGAAGTCCACTAGCCAGCCAGGGGGAGGGAAGAGCGGAAGATCGCTCCTCCTCTCCTTCATCAACAGACTTGGAACACCTACCCAAAGGAGCTTCATCCAGATGAAGGTTTTGTCGATGTCCTCGTTGTTCTGCTGCACGTTCGCGCTCGCGGCGCTTAGCCTTGCGATTCCCCCACTCCACGCGCAGGCTGCGCATGCGGAGCAGCATCTGCGCAGCAAGGTCTACGTCTACGATCTGCGCGACGGCTCGTCGCACCTGGTCTATACGGCGGACCAGATCTGGGAGGCGCCGAACTGGTCGCCCGACGGCAAGTATCTGATCTCAAACTCGGGCGGCGCGATCTACAAGCTCGTCCTCAAGAAGGACGGCACCGCCGAGACGCCGCAGAAGCTCGCCATCCCGGCGAACTACCAGTGCAATAACGATAAAGCGATCTCGCCTAATGGCAGGATGATCGCCTTCTCGGCGAGCGCGGCCCCGCACAAGGGCTCGCAGGTATTCCTGGCGAACGCGGATGGCACGGGCGTGAAGCTGATGACGGAGGACTCGCCCAGCTATTTCCACGGCTGGTCTCCCAATAGCAAGACGCTGTCCTTCGTGGCCCAGCGCAACGGCAGCGGCCAGTACGACATCTATCGCGAGCCCGCGGCCGGCGGCACGGAGGAGCGGCTGACCTTCAATCCGCATCAGGACGACGGCCCGGATTACTCGCCCGACAGTAAGTGGATCTACATCAACTCCGACCGCTCCGGCAAAGAAGCCGCGTGGCGCTTTCCTGCGGACGGCGCCGGTCCCGACGATGTGAAGGCGGAGATGGTCGTCAGCGACGACCTCGAGGACTGGTTCCCGCACATCTCGCCGAACGGCAAGAAGCTGGTCTACATCGGCTATCCGGCCGGCACGCCCACACACAATCCGCGCAACGTGCACATCGCGATCAAACTGGCCGCCATCGATCACGACAAGGTCGCAAGCACGCAGAAAACGCTTGTCGAGGCCACCGGCGGACAGGGCACGATGAACGTCAACTCCTGGGCGCCGGACTCCATGCGCTTCGCCTACGTCACCTACGAGCCGATCCCGTAGCGAGGGAGGGCGCCACGCAGAAGAACGAAAAAGAACGAATCCTTTGTGATGGCGCCCACGATGACGATTCTGGCCTTGTCGATGCGCGCGTCCGAGCATCTTGCGGATGAGATGAACAGAAAGAATCTATAGGAGAAGAACGTTGACGATGAT
>FSYS01001703.1_pt1 | contig 11449 bp, 11 predicted proteins | sample 1638491 | NCBI WGS metagenome assembly FSYS01 (sample SAMEA3914788, study PRJEB12502) | metagenome | biome: forest; material: soil | place: Canada | collected 2011-07-03 | depth 0.1 m | reverse complement strand
TTGGCGTGGGTGGAGCGTCTACCAGCTTAACCATGACCTCAGGAGGCACCTGGTACCTCAACTCCGTCGAGGACGCGTTCTGTTGCGCTTGCAGCGATGCAACGGCAACGGAGATCACAACAGAAAGAAAAACGCAGCGAGAGAGAGCGCAGGACATGCTGAACCCCTTGTGTAGCGGGAGATTGAAAAGGCTTTGACCTCCGACTATAGCGGCTGGGGAAGAGCTATAGCAACGATTGATCGTTGCTATCCCTCGGCGCCAACAGGCTAAAGCGCGTTTCAAGATCGATCTGCATCGATCCATCATGAAAACGCTCAACCCACGAAGGCGTGGAGAACCTCCTGCGGGGGACGGCGCAGGATACTCTCGTTGATGAAGAGCGGCGTCAGGCCGTCGGGAGCGATGTGCGCGCGGATGTCGGCGGCGGCCAGGCGGGCTTCGAGGCCGGCAAGGCGCTCGGGTGCGACCTGCACGTGGTCAATGTTGCTGCCGTTCTCAACCCGGGTAAGGGTGAAGCCGCCAGCGGCCTGAAGGCCGGTGAGCAGTTGCTCGAAGTTGGCACGGGCCTGGAGAAAGCGATCGGAGAAGCCGGGCAACGCGTCCAGCGCGGGCAGGGCAGCCTGCCAGCCCTGGTAGATCATGCCGCCGTAGACATGGCGGAGCTCCCGCGCCTTGGCAACGAGATCCTTGTTGCCAGCGAGAACCGCACCGTAGGGGGCTCCGAGGTACTTGTAGAGCGAGACGTAAACGGTGTCGAACAGGGCGGCAGTGCGGCGCAGGTCGAAGTTCGGGGTTCCCGTGAGGAGAAACGAGCGGGCACCATCCCAGTGCATGCCAATATTTTTCTGTTTGGCGAGGCCGGCGATGCGCTCGAGCTCAGCGTAGGGAATGCTGGCGCCGTCCTGCCGGCGCACAGGGCTTTCGAGCGAGATGGCGCCGACCTTGACGGGGAAGCGGCCGTTCTCGGCCGCGTCAATGGCGGCAGCGATCTCGTCGTAACTGGGCGCAGTCTTGTTGTAGCCGAGGGGGACGAGATTGATGCCGCTGAGTACCTCGGCCGAGTCGCTTTCGTCGCGGTACAGGTGGCTTTGCTCCTGCACCAGGACGTGGCGATTTTCTCGAGCGAGCAGTCGGATTCCGAGGTTGTTGGCCAGAGTTCCAGTGGGCAGGAATGCGGCGTCCTGTTTGCCAAGAGTAGCGGCCATGGCGGCCTCCAGCTCCTGTACGGCGCCGTTCGCGAGATAGACATCGGTCGGGTTCGGAGACCTTTCCAGCAGATGCGCGAGCTGCTGGGTGCGTCCCTGCGCTGTGATGGGGACGGCGTCGCCAACCAGCGAGATGGTGCGTTCAGTGATGGGGGCAGCCGGTACGGGACGCCCGGCAGCCTGTGCCAGAAGCGCAGTCGAGCTCTGCAGAAAACTGAGTCCGGCGGCCGCAGCCGGCGCACCGGTGAGGAGGAAGTGACGGCGATTGAGCTTCATGGCTTCTCTCTGAAAGGAGGATCCGGGAGGCGAAGGTCTCCCCGCAAGAGAAAGAGGAGACGGGATGCCGTCCGGTTGGTTCTTATCTTAGGGGCAATCGGCGCAACCGCCAACCCGTCATGAGCACCCACCACGACCGCATGCCCCTTCTTTCACCCGCAAGTGATCACATCGATGAGAAGTCGCTCGATCGGCAATTGCTGGTTGCGCTTTTCTACGCCCTCAGCGGTTCTGGTCGGTGCTCGTCAGCGGCATGAGGGCATCGACCTCGCGGCTGGCGCGCGGGATGAACACGAGCCGGGCAACGGCGAAGTACACAACCAGCAGCCCGACGGCAGGCACCTGCGACCACAGGGACATCGCAAGGACACTGCTCGCCGGATGGGTGAAAACAGTCACGACACGGAGCACTGCTTCGGCGAGCAACATCACGGCGAAGCCGATGGTCATTGCCTGCTCCGCGCGACGGAAGCGCGACGACTCTCGCCCAGCCCGTTCGAAGGCTTCGGCCCGCACTGGATCACCGCCCGCAGCCATAGGTTTACTCACCTGCATCATGAAAGGCCGCGGAGTCCAGACCGTTGTAAGAACGTATATGGCGGCGATGAATGTGTAGAAGCTCGGCCGGATCAAGATGAATCGTGGGTTGGCACTGATCGATGTCAGCAGGATTGTAGCGGAGAGCTCCACCAGGACGAGGACTGCGAAGCCGTCCGGGCGACGACGGCTGCGGAGAAGATTGATGCTTTGACTCGCCGCCAGAACGCCGGTTCCAAGAGCAATCGCGAGCCGGTCCGAGCCGCTCACGTGGTGAACGATAACGGTCACAGCCGTGGACACAACGGCGATCAGGATGCCAATGAGCAACGAACTCCTGAATGCCGAATGACCCTCCGCCTCATCCGAAGCCGCGAAATGGCCGGCGGACGCCTTCGCCGCGACGAAGAAACCGCCTATAGTGAGGCGCACGACTTCCGACAGCCCGGTGGGAGAGAGTAGCGCGTAGATGGCCGTGGGCAGAAGCAGGTCGACACCGAAGTCGACGAGCGAGCTGACCAGCACCTTGGCTTTGGAAGGCAGCGGTTGTTGGGATGGGATGGGTGTCTCAAGCATGGATGGATACCTCCTGTGCAGTAGTTTTGCCATAATTCGCGGAACGGTTTAAAGCTTGTTGGGCGCGGCTGCGCAGGTCATGTACGTATGCGGGAAGGCCGCTCAGGCCGCCTTCCTTGAGACAGGAAACCAGCGATGCTGCGTCAGCGAAGGCCGTGTTCGCTCCTTCACCTCCAGCCGGGGACATGGCATGGATCGCGTCACCGAGAAAGGTGATCCGCTCGGCGCTCCATTCCGGTACCGAAGCCATCGCCCGCAACCTCACCCGGAACGTGTCTGGCACGATCGCCTCACGCACAAATCGGGTTGCGGCCGGGTTCCAACCGGACACGGCGGACAGAGCGAATTGCTGCAGCGCCTCTGGGCCGGACTCTGGCCCGGGCACGTCACCAACCGGGGAGAGCAGGACCCACATGACATAAGGCCTGGTCGCAGGCAATGTGAGACCCGGCACATGCGATCTCGCAACTTCGGCCGGGGCTCGGCGTGGGTACCAGGCGCCAAGGGCCAGCGTCTTGCCCTTGCCATCCGTCACACCGACGAACCGTTGTTCAACGACACCGCGCGGAAGCCAGGTGAGTGTACGGGGGTCCAGCGGGGTTCGACCGTAGATGCCTGCCGTGGAAAGCTCCGCCGGTTCCTGCCCCGGCAGCAAACGTCTGCGCAAAGTTGAAGTTGCGCCGTCCGCGGCGACCAGCAAATCGGCCTGGATCAGACTTCCATCGCTTAGGTGTACGTCCACTCGGTCTTGGTGCGACGACACGTCGGTGACTTCGCAGCCGAAGCACACGTCCGTTGCGGCGTCGAACAGAATCGCACGCAGAATGCCCCGGTCGACGGCCGCGGGAGTCGGCCCAACCTTCGCAACCTCGCCCTCGCGGTGAGACAGCTGCGTCAAGTCAATGCCAAAGATGTCTACTGACGCGTCGATCTGGCGGTGAGACGTGTCGCGGTAGAGTTCGAAATGCGACTCAGGCAGGCAGGCCCGCAACGCCGCATCGCCCGCGAGATTGATGTTGATGCGGTAGCCCTGTGGACGGCTGGCCAGACCGGCGTCGCGCTCCAGTACGAGAACCCGCAGACCCGCGCGTCTTAGCCCAGCGGCTGCACAAAGTCCGCCCAGCCCTGCTCCAGCCACGATGACGTCATAACCCTTCATGAAATAATCTTAGCATACTAAGATGATTAGCATAGTAAGATTATTTCCATGGCTCGTAATCCTCTGAAAAAGTCACGCGCCGCTTCGTCCACGACCGATGCAGAGGCAGGAACCCTGCTCGGCCGGGACTTCATCGCCGCTGTCGTTGTCTTCCACGATCTTGTTGGCCGTTGCCTCGGTGTGAGTGCCACGGACCGCAAGTGTCTCGATCTTCTCTCGCGGGGTCCGGTTACAGCGGGTGAGTTGGCCCGTTTCACAGGGCTGACCACAGGAGCCGTCACCGGAATCATCGATCGGCTTGTGAAGGCAGGTTATGCAGAACGAATCAGCGATCCAGAGGACCGACGCCGGGTTCTTGTTGCGCGAAAGCCGAACAGCCGGCTTGATGCGATTCTGCCCGCCATCTTTGGCCCGCTAGGCAACGACATGACCGCAGTGATGGCCAATTACACTCGGCAAGAGCAAGGCGTCATCGGCGATTTCCTCGCCCGCACACGCGAGGTCCTGATAGCGAATACGACGCGCGTGGAAGGTCAATTCGACAGCAAATGAATAGGAGCAACAGCCGACAGATGCAAGGCCCTCGGCCCGTTGGGGTCAGGAGGGGGTCTCCCGGCACCCTTCTTAAACTCTCGCCGTCCGCGCAGGACCCGTCCGCGCAGGGCCAGGACTTGCCACAACCCCAAGCTCCGGGTTACCATCAATTCCGATGAACCTGCGCCCCACCACCGGCCGATTTAGCTATTGCTACTGGTATCCCCAGCGGCCCGGCGGCGTTGTGCGCTTCTCTGATCATCCCTAAAAGAGAACCCAAGCCATCCACCGAGCCGCAGCCCACAAGGTCTGCGGTTTTTCTTTTGCCCCCAACATTCTTTGCTTCACCGAACCACCTACGGAGACGACAATGACTACAGCAACGCTCGACATGCCAGCCAAACCCAAACCCGCCACGAATCCATCTCCCGCTGGACGCGCAGTCTCCGGACGCCCTGTCCCCAAACCCGACACGCTCGATCGCATCGTCCTCACAGGCTTCATGGGCTCCGGCAAATCCACCGCCGGCGCTGTCCTCGCCGAGCGCCTCGGCTGGCGCTTCCTCGATCTCGACCATGAGATCGAAGCCCGCGACGGCCGCTCCGTCCCCCAGATCTTCGCCGAGCATGGCGAACCCCACTTCCGTCACATCGAGTCCGCCACCCTGGCCTCCCTGCTCGGCGAGCGCCGCGTCGTCATCGCCCTCGGCGGTGGCGCCCCCGAAGAGCTCGGCAACCGCCTCCTCCTCGAGCAGACGCCCCACACCGCCGTCATCTACCTCTCTGCCCCCTTCGACACCCTCATCGCCCGCTGCGCCGCCCAGGCCGCCGACCCCGCCACCACCGACCGCCCCAACCTCGCCGACCTCAACCTCGCCGAGCGCCGCTTCCGCCTCCGCCGTCCCCACTACGAGCGCATCGCCGCCCACATCATCCACACCATCGACCTCACCCCCAACCAAACCGTCGAAGCCGTCCTAGCCGCCATCCGCCAAACCAAAAGCCCCCGCTAATCCGGGGGCTTCAGGTCCTCTGCCCTTGTCCTTGCATTTCTGGCTGTCATCCCGCAGGGATCTGCTTCTGCTCTTGCCGTCGCCCTTGCTATTCCCCGATGCCCTCTAGCGCGGCCCCTCTCCGTTCACGATGTTCTTGTAAATCACGCCGTCCTTCATAATCACCAAAAAGTTCTTCTCCGGATCTTCAATCAACTTGATATTCGCCACCGGATCGCCATCCACCAGCAATAGATCCGCCAACGCTCCCTCTTCCACCACGCCCAGTTTCCCCGGATAAGGATTGCGTGGTCCCGACAGCGCCAACAGCTCAGCATTGTCCTCCGTCGCCATCTTCAACACCTCCGACGGCGTATACCACCGCACCAGCGATGCCAGTTGCTCACCCTGCCGTGTCGCCAGCTTCGCATCAAACAGCGTGTCCGTTCCCCACGCCGTCTTCACCTTGTACTTGATCGCCAGCTTGTACGCCGTATCGATCCCCGCTCGCATCTGCGCCCTCTTCTGTCCCGTCGGCGAGTCCGGCGCAACACCACCCGCACCCTCGTCCCCAAGAAACGGCTGCAGACTCCACCAGGTTCCCTTGTCCGCCATCAGCTTCGCGCTCGCATCATCCGCAAGCTGGCCGTGTTCAATGCACTTCACGCCTGCCGCAATCGCTGTCTGGATCGCCTTCGGCGTATACGCATGCACCGTCACATACGTGCCCCAGTTATCGGCAGCCAGGACCGCGGCATGCATCTCCGGTTCCGTGTACTGCGTCACGTCCAGAGGATCATAGGTAGACGTCACGCCACCACCCGCCATCAGCTTGATCTGCGAAGCTCCCTTCATCAGTTGTTCGCGTGCGCGCAATAGCACCTCATCAGGCCCATCCGCAATCGCCGCCACCCCAAGAACTTCCGCGTGGCTCAACGGTCCGCCAATCACCCGCGGAATCTCATAAGGCATCCGGAAATCCCCATGCCCACTGGTCTGCGAGATAAACGCCCCCGAAGGATAAATGCGCGGTCCCGGCAGCAGCCCCTGGTCAATCGCCATCTTCAGCCCAAACGTCGGGCCGCCAAGATCGCGAATGCTGGTAAATCCACGCATCAACGTATCCGTCGCCGCCTTGCCCGCAACCAGCGTCAGGTATCCAATGTCCGCCGTCATCGCCACGGACATTGGAACCTCCTGCATCATGATGTGCGTATGCGCGTCGATCATCCCCGGCATCAACGTCCGTCCGCCGCCCTCGATAATCTTCGTCGTCGCCATCCGGTCCGTCGGAATCGGCGACGCCGAGATGCGCTCAATCACATTCCCCCGCACCAACACATTCGTTGGCGCAGTAAGTTCTCCGCTCCTGTTCAGCACGCGCACATTATTGAACAGCGTCACCGAGCCTGGCCTACCCGCCGGCCCTTGTGCGTAAACCTGAAAACCCAAAACACCGCAAGAGAGAGCTACAAGAAGCCGGCAAATCCGCGTGTTCATAGTCACCTCGATACAACGTCTGCGCGCGAGTTTAGGGCGCGGGAGAACTTCAACATACTCCCCAACTCTCAGCCTGTCGACGCAGCAAAACGTGATTTTGCCGCGATCAAATTCGGCCGAGCAAAGTTCCACCAATCTCGCTCCCGCCCGCTGCGATATCCTCACCTTCATGCGCCGCGCTCTCCTCCTAGCCATCACCCTGCTCTTCGCCCTCCCAACCGCGCAGACCCAAACCACACCAACGCCCGTCTACGGTTACAAAGTAGTCGCCACCTTCCCCCATTCCACCTCCTCCTACACCGAAGGCTTCTTCTACCTCAACGGCCTCTTCTACGAAGGCACCGGCCTCAAAGGCCACTCCCAGATCCTAGTCACCGACCCCGCCACCGGCCGCGTCACCCAGCACATCGATCTCGCCCCGCAGTACTTCGGTGAAGGCATCGTCGACTGGGGCGCCAACCTCTACGAATGGACCTGGCAAACCAACCTCGGCTTCGTCTACAACCGCGCCTCCCTCCATCCCCTCGCCCAATTCACCTACACTGGCGAAGGCTGGGGCATGACCCACGACGCCACCCACATCATCACCTCCGACGGCACCGCAACCCTCCGCTTCCGCGACCCCAAAGACTTCCACGAAGTCCGCAACATCACCGTCACCGACCAGGGCTCACCCGTCACCTACCTCAACGAACTCGAATACATCCACAACGAGATCTACGCCAACGTCTGGCACACCAACCGCATCGCCCGCATCGATCCCCATGACGGCCACGTCATCGCCTGGATCGACCTCACCGGCCTCCTCTCCCCCATGCTCCACCTCGACGACGAAGCCGTCCTCAACGGCATCGCCTACGACGCCCAGCACGACCGCCTCTTCGTCACCGGCAAAGAATGGCCCACCATCTTCCAGATCAAACTCATCCCTCCCGCACCACACAAGTAACTCCGCGCGCTAACTCAAACCAGCCAGCCAAGTTGCGCCTGCCTGCATCCAAGTGAGAGCATCCGTTACAACCACACCCGCCCACTCAAGGAGCGTGCCCGCTGTCGCTAGAGCCCTACAACTCCCACGCTGTTGACGACCGCTCCAGCCAGGTCTCCACCGTGCGCGGCTACATCCTCTTCGCCTTCGCCGTCGCGCTCGCCCTCGCCCTCGCCTGGCGTCTCCGCCAGGTCCTCGAGATCATCTACGTCAGCGCCCTCTTCGCTGTCGTTCTTGGTCCCATCCTGCAGCGCATCATGTGCCTCCGCATCCAGAAGTACTCTCCCTCGCGCCCGGTCGCGATCGTCGCCCTCGTCTTCTCCGTGTTCGCTGCAATCACCGTCTTCCTCTATGTAGCGCTTCCCCCCGTAGCAAAAGACATCCAGCACTTCGCAAACGACCTTCCCCCACGTGTCCCCGGCCTCATTGCCAAACTCAAACACCTGCCCATGGCAGACAAATTCGGCGTCGACTCCCTCGCCGCAAAAAGCGAGACAGCCCTCGCCGCCACCGCGCAATACATCTTCGCCTCCGCTCCCCTTTGGCTCGGCCACTTCCTCGACCTCATCACCGCCTTCATCCTCTGCATCTACTTCATGCTCGAAGGCGACGCCGTCTACTACTACCTCCTCTCCTTCGTGCCCGACGCTTCTCGCGACCGCCTCGCCAAAACCCTCGTCATCGGCGAAGCCCGCATGAGCAGCTGGCTCATCGGTCAGCTCGCCCTCATGCTTATCCTCGGCGTCTGCAGCACCATCGTCTTCGGCATCCTCCATGTGAAATATTTCGTTCTCCTCGGCGTGCTCATGGGTTTACTCAACATCATTCCCATCGCCGGTGGCCTCATCACCATCGTGCTCGCCGCTGGCGTAGCCGCCACCGATTCCTGGAGCAAGATGGCCGGCGTCCTCATCTTCTACGTCATCTATATCCAAATAGAAAACGGCTTCCTCACTCCCCGCATCATGCGTAGCCGTGTCAACCTCCTCGGCCTCTCTGTAATCGTCGCCCTGCTCGTAGGCTCCGACCTCGCTGGCGTCGTAGGAGCTCTCGTCGCCATACCCACCGCTGCCCTCATCGCGGTCATCATCGACGAGTACTTCGTTCAGCAGGATGCCGCCGAAGCCGCGCAAGCCGCCGCACAGGCCGCCGCCGCCGCCTACACCGAATCCGTCGCCGCCGCCTCAGCCGCCCACTCCGCAGAAGCCTCAGCAGCCTCCGCAGCCCAATCCGCCACCCAGGCCGCGCACTCTGCCGAAGCCGCAGAAGCCGCTGACAAAGCATCCAGTTAGCCTTTGCCTTTGCGCCTGCCTTTGCCCTTGCCTTTCTGGCTGTCATTCCGCAGGAATCTGCTTCTCCCCGCGCAGCAAACGCCGCCTTGCCTTTAGCTAGAAGCTAAAAGCTAAAAGCTCCTCCCGCCCTCCCCCTGAAACTTCCCCTCGAAATACCTCATCTTTTATGTAACCTTGTGGAGAGGGTCGCACGTCTCCAACCATATGCAGCTAGCTCTGGATGCATCCATCGCCAATGTCCCCGCCACCGAGCGCACAGCCTCGGAGCTGGACGACATGGACACTCTGGTCCGCACCTACAGGCCACGCCTCCTGCGCTTTGTTGCCTTCTCCGTCGGCGACGCTGACCTCGCCGAGTCCATCACCCAGGATTGCTTCCTCAAGGCCTACAACGCCCGCGACCGCTTCCGCGGCGACTGCTCCATCAGCACCTGGCTCACCAGCATCGCCGTCAATCTCATCCGCGACCAGCAGCGCCTGCAGAAGTTCCGCTTCTGGCGTCAGGCCCGAGCCACCGCCATCGACATCACCGACGCCGCCAACTTCCTCCCCAGCCCCGAGAGCTCTCCCGAATCCCGCCTCCTCGTCAAGGAGAAGGCCGCCCAGGTCTACGCCGCCCTGCAGAACCTCTCGCCCAACCAGCGCAGCGTCTTCCTCATGCGCTTCTCTGAAGAGCTGGAGCTATCCGAGATCGCCGCCATCACCAACATCCCCGTCAACACCGTAAAGACTCACCTCCACCGCGCCCTCAAATCCGTGCGCACCCAGGTTCGCGCTGCCCAAACCGCCACTCCCGACGACGCGCGCAATCCCAAACCGCGCCGCCGGGCACGCAACCAGCAGCCCACCACACCACCTGCCTCACCTGAAAGCATTGCATCCCATCCTGCCGGAGAAACCCTATGAACTCCCATCCGGACCAACGCGCCACCATCTCCGCCGAGCTTTCCGCCGGCCATCTCACACCGGACCAGATCGACGACCACCTCATCGGCGATCTCGCCGCCGCCCCCGCCGCTCACCTCCTCGCCTGCTCTCTCTGCGCCGAGCGCGTCGCCCTCGCCCGCTCTCCCCTTGCCAGCTTCCAGCAAGTCTCCACCGCCTGGAGCGAGCGCCACTCCGCCACGCTGCCTATCCCCGTTCCCTCGGAGCGCCCCAGCTGGCAGCGCCACACAGCCTGGGCCACCGCCACGCTCTCCATGGCCCTCGGCTTCGCCTTCATCAATGCCACCCACCAGTTCTCCATCCTCAACACACCCCAGCCTGCGCCCGTTGCATCAACATCCACACAGTTGACTCCGGTTCAGCAATCTCTCGTCGCGCCCAAAGCCCCCGCGCTTACCGAGACCGCCAGCATCGCTCCCTCACCGCGCGCCGCCCGCATCTCCGCGGACAATCACACCCTTCGCGCCATCGACGCCTCGCTCGACCCTTCTACCGATTCACCCGCGGCCCTCGGCCTCCTGCCCGCTGCCGCACCCGACCCCGGGCCCTCGGCTCCGCTTCAAGATTAATCATTCACACCCACGAGGACGCTTGACCCACAACCTCACATCTCGACGCACCGTCGCCGGGCGCTTTGCCCTGCTGAACGTTGCATCGGTGTGTCTCTGGTTATGCGTCGTCTCCACGCCCGCCCTCGCCCAGCACGGCGGCGGCCACCCCATGGGCACCGGCCATCCCGGCGGCATGATGAGTGAGCGCGGCATGCACACCGGCGCACCCAACCACTTCGAGCGCCCCGGCGGCGACTTCCGCGGCCAGCCCCACATGGGCCTCCAGTTAGGCCTCGGCGGCCGCTGGTGGGACGACCACGGCACCGCCAAAAAGCTCAACCTCAACTCCGATCAGCAGCACCGCATGGACACCATCTTCGAGACCAATTGGCCCACCATCACCAACCTCTACACCAACCTCCAGCACGAAGAGATGGGCCTCGCCAGCCTCTCCCACGCCGACCTTCAGGACGAAACCAAGGTCTTCGCCGCCATCGACCGCGTCTCCCAGGCCCGCACCGATTTAGAAAAGGAATACGCCCACACCTTTCTCCAGATCCGCCAGCAGCTAGACCCCCAACAACTAGAAACCCTCGACAAGCAAATAGCCAGCTCCCACTAATCCAAAACCCCCAGCCGCACGTTTTTCGCCGTCATCCTGAGCGAAGCGCAAAGCGCGCAGCCGAAGGACCCCCGCATTTGTCGTTGCTCTTGCTCTTGCTCTTGCCCTTGCCCTTGCCGTTCTGGCTTGTTATCCCGCAGGGATCTGCTTCTGCCTTTTGCTCTTGCTTCTGCCTTTGCTCTTGCCTCTGCTTTTGCTTTTGCTTTTGCTTTTGCTCTCGCCGTTGTTTGTTTTACGTCGTCATCCTAGAGCGAAGCGAAGGATCCCTGTAT
>FSYS01001137.1_pt1 | contig 11458 bp, 8 predicted proteins | sample 1638491 | NCBI WGS metagenome assembly FSYS01 (sample SAMEA3914788, study PRJEB12502) | metagenome | biome: forest; material: soil | place: Canada | collected 2011-07-03 | depth 0.1 m | reverse complement strand
GCGCGACGCTGATCCGGCCGTAGGCGAGGCCAACGTCGGGATTATTTTCGGCGAGCTGTTGGTAGAGCTGGGCGTAATTCGCGGGCTTCGTCTCGTGCAATTCGGGACGATAAAGCTCGTTGCGGACGACGTGCAGATCGACGTCCAGGATGATGCCGAAGAGCCCGTAGCCGCCGAGGACGGCGGAGAAAAGCTCAGGGTTTTCCATGCGGCTGCAGCGCGTGATGGTCCCGGCCGCTGTAACCAGTCGGAAGGATTCCACCGTGCTCGCGATCGGCGGGGAATCGGGCTGCCAGCCGTGGCAATTGACCGAGATGGAGCCGCCGACGGAGAAATCGTTGTTCGATTGCATCACGGCGACAGCGAAGCCCTGCTTCTCCAGAAACGGAATGATGTCGGCCCACCTTGCCCCGGCGCCGACGGTGAGGATCCCGTTTTGCGCATCGAGCGACATGCGATTGAACGGCAGCATGTCGACCGCGATGCCGCCGGGATAGAGCGTGTGCCCGCCCATGGAATGCCGCGCACCGCTGATGGAAATCTGGAGCCCTTCCCTGGTTGCACGCGCGACAAGGGCGGATAGCTGAGCCTCGGCCTCGTTTGGATCGCTCGCGATGGGAACGATGTCATGCGGAGAACTGTGGTTGAAGCCGCCGAAATCGGCCTTGCCCGCGGCGGGATCGGGCAGGGGCGTCTTGCTGTCCTCGAGCCAAACCATTCCCAGAAAAAGCGCGGGGCGGCCGACGAAAAACAGCACGGCCAGGATGACCGCGGCTAACAGCAACAAGCGAAGACGGGCGGGCATTGGGTGGACGCCGAAGGATGGACTTTGCAGCCGTGCTTCGACAGACTGAGGATGGCATTGTCTTTAAACGCATGGCAACTCTCCTTGAATTATTGAACGAGCGCATCGTCCTCGGCGACGGCGCGACGGGCACGTACCTTTATGAACTCGGCGTGCCGCTGAATCATTGTCTGGAGGAGGTCAACCTGAGCCAGCCGGAGCTGGTGGCGCGCATCTATCGCGAGTATGTCGGGGCGGGCGCGCAGGTGATCGAGACGAACAGCTTTGGCGCGAACCGTGTGCGGCTGGCACGCTTCGGTCTCGACGACCAGGTGCGTGAGCTGAATCTGCGCGCGGCGCAGGTGGCGCGCGAGGCGGTTGCGGGCAAATCGGACGTTTTTGTTGGTGGCTCGGTCGGGCCGATCTCGTTACGCCCGGCAGATGGCGAATTTTCTGTTGATGATCGCAAGGCGATCTTTCGCGAGCAGATCGGCGCGTTGATCGAGGGAGGCGTCGACCTGATTTTTCTGGAGACGTTCACCGCGCTGGATGAATTGTTGCTGGCGTTGGGGGTGTTCAAGGAGTTGAGCAAGATTCAGGTCATTGCCTCGATGGCGGTGAGCGAAGAAGGGCGGCTGGTCTGCGGCCACACCTTCGCGGAATCGGTGGAAGCGCTGCGCGCGGCGGGCGCGGATATCGTTGGCGTGAATGGCACGGCCGGCCCGCAGGCGTGCGTGCATCTGCTGTCGAAGCTGTCGGTGGCGAAGGATGATTTGCTCTCTGTTTACCCGAGCGCGGGCAAGCCGGAGTTTTACGAGGGCCGTTTTAACTATGCGGCGAGCCCGGAATATTTTGCGGACACACTGCCGCGCTGGGTTGAAGAGGGCGCGCGACTGATCGGCGGCGATTACGGCACGCGGCCGGAACACATCGCGGCGATGGCGGCCGTTGCGCGCGGGCTGAAGCCGGTGCGGGTGAAGAAGGCCGTAGTGACGCCGACTCGTCCGCGCGTGGAAGTGGCGGCTGCCGGCACGCTTGGCGCGACCACACCGAACGAGGAGGTTTCGATTCTCGAAGTGATGAAGCAGAAGCCGGTTTCCATCGTCGAGCTCGACTCGCCGAAGGGGCTTTCGATGGACAAGTTTATTGCCGGGGCGAAGGCGCTCAAGGACGCGGGCGCGGAAGCGGTCACGCTGGCGGACAACTCACTGGCGATCCTGCGCGTAAGCAATTTCGCGGCGGCGATCCGCGTGCGGGACGAAGTCGGCCTGACCTCGCTGCTGCACCTGGCCTGTCGCGATCGCAACCTGCTGGGCCTGCAGTCGGAGATCATGGGCCTCGGCACACTGGGCTTCCGCCACGTGCTCGCGCTCACCGGAGACCCGGCGAAGGTCGGCGACCATCCCGGCGCGACGTCAGTCTACGATCTCAACTCGGTTGGCTTGATCAAGCTGCTGGCGGCCATGAACCGCGGCGTTAATCACGTGGGCCGCTCGCTCAACGGGCATACCAATTTCATCATCGGCTGCGCGTTCAATCCCAATGCGGTCAACTTCGAGTCGCAGGTGAAGAAGCTCGAAAGCAAGCTGGCCGCGGGCGCGCAATACGTGATGACGCAGCCGGTCTTCGACGTTGAGCTGGCGCGGCGCACGGCGGCCCGGCTCAAGCCGCTGGGCGTGCCGGTTTTTCTTGGCGTGATGCCGCTGATGAGCTCGCGCAACGCGGAGTTCCTGCACAACGAGGTGCCGGGCATCAAGATCGCCGACCCGCTGCGCGAACGCCTGCGCCATTGCGCGGATGACGCGGCGGCGGTGAAGATTGGCCTCGAGGTTGCGCGGGAGATCCGCGACGTGGCCTTGGAGGCCTACAACGGCGTCTATCTGATCACGCCGTTCCTGCGCTATGAAGTCAGCGTGGAGCTACTCAACCGGTGACCGTTACTGCGACGGCGACTGCGGTTTCGCAGGCACATGCTCGTCGGTCTGGACTTCCGTCGTGTAGTTGGGCTCGGGAGGAACCGCGTTGGGGTCCGGCGACGCGCCCGCGTAGTATTCCGCACCCCGCCAGTGGCCGTCTTCCCATTTCAGGGTTATCTGCTCCAACGCATTCTTGAGGTTCTTGAAATCGGTGTTGTAGGTGATGACCACGCACTCACCCTCGAGGCCCGTGACGCCGTTCGGCTTGTAGACATGGCTGAGCTGGTGGCGAGTCACAACGCTGCCCCAAGGTTCGCGCAGCACCTTCAAAATCTCGACCCATTGGTCCTCAGGAAATTTGTGGCGGGTTTCCTCACAGGCGAAATTGTAGCTGTCCTCGTACTTGGCAGCATCGATCTCCCCCACCCAGGCCTTGGCCACGACGACGGCATTGTCGACCTGGTCTGCGGCGGAGGCTTGCGTGCGGTTGGCAGCGAGAAGGGTGAAGCAGGCGAGAAACAGGAGGCAGACGGAGACAAATCTGTTTTTGTGGCCGGTTAGCATATTTGATAGTAGCCATCGCGGGCGATTTTGGGAATCTCATTCGCGATGCTTTTCACCAATCTCACCCGCGGCAACGAGATCGGCGCCAACTCGTACCTGCTTGATTTCGAGGGCGATGGCCGCATCGTGCTCGACTCCGGTATGCACCCGCGCGGCGAGGGCAACGAGTCGCTGCCGATGCTGGAGAAGCTCCGCTATGATTCGGTCGATACGATCCTGGTCAGCCACGCACACCACGATCACACCGGCTCGCTGCCGCTGCTCATGCGCGAGCAACCCGGCGCGCGCGTTTTTCTCAGCGAGGCGACGTACTACCTCGCCGAGCCGCTTTTGCACAATTCTGTGCAGGTGATGCTTCGGCAGAAAGAGGAGAAGGGCATCGCGGAGTATCCGCTGTTCACGCATCGCGAGCTCGACCAGTTGGTGAAGGTCTGGCAGGCGTGTGGCCTGAACCGGCCTTGGTCGCCGAAGGGCTACCCCGACCCGGATAACGAACTGCTCACATTCGATTTCCATGACGCCGGGCACATCCTCGGCTCGGTCGGGACAGCCATCCGCCATCGCGGGCGCATGATCTTTTACGCCGGCGACGTGAACTTCGCCGACCAGACGATCATGCGCGGGGCGGATTTCCCGCGCCAGGACATCGACGTGCTCATCACCGAGACGACGCGTGGCGCGCAGCCGCGGCCGCCGGATTTCTCCCGCGAAACGGTGGTCGAGCGACTGGCCGCGGCGCTGGAGGAAACATTCGCCAAGGGCGGCGCCGTGCTGATGCCCGTCTTCGCCATGGGCAAGACGCAGGAATTGCTCGCGCAACTGCACTTCCTGCAGAAGATGCGCCGTTTGCCGCAGACGCCGATTTATATTGGTGGGCTGGGCCGCTCGTTCTCCGACATCTACGACCGGCTCGCCGCGCGCTCGCGCCGCAAGCACCCGAAGCTGCAACTGCTCGACGACATCCAACCGCAGGTGATGGACGGCCGCCGCGCGCGCGATTTCAGCCCGAAAAAGGGACACATCTACTTGATCTCCTCGGGCATGATGACGGAGAACACGCTCTCGAACATCTTCGCGCAGGAATTCCTAGCGCACGACCGGCACAGCATTTTCTTCGTCGGCTACTGCGATCCCAATTCGCCGGCAGGGAAGCTGCGCGCGACCAAGCGGGGCGACTCGGTGACGTTGAATGCCGCGCAGGGCCCGCAGCCCGTGCGTTGCCGCGTCGAGCATTTCGACTTCACCGCCCACGCGCAGCGCGAGGATTTGCTCAGCTACATCCTCGACGTGAAGCCGCGCGTCTGCGTCCTCGTCCACGGCGACAAGCCCGCGCTGGAGTGGTTTAAGCAGGAACTGGCCACGCAGGCGCCGGGAATGAAAGTGGTCATTCCCACGCCGGGTGAGGGGATTGAGCTATAGCGGCGATCTATGGCCGTCGGCCTGACGAACCCGCGACGCTGATGCAATCGGTTTCCTAGCCCCGTACCCGGTCGTCACGGGCTACCTTTACTCAGCGCGCGTTTCCGATAACTTGAGTCATGCACGCATGGAAAGCTTGCGCGGTGGGACTGGGAATTTTCCTGGCGGGAGGCGTGTCGAGTCCGGTGGACGCGCAGGAATCCAACTTCATGACGTTGTCCTCGCCGGAATTCGAGCAGGGGCAGCCGATGCCGGCGAAGAGCGCGATGAAGGGCGACAACAAATCCCCGCAGTTGTTGCTCGGCAGCATTCCACTCAACGCGAAGACTCTGGTGCTGATCGTGGATGATCCGGATTCGCCTGCCGGGTTGTGGACCCACTGGCTGCTGTGGAACATCCCGCCTGCCGCCGCCGTGATCGCCGAGGGCAAAGTGCCGCAGGGCGCGATCGAGGGAAAAAACAGCTTCGGCAATACGCACTACGACGGCCCGGTGCCGCCGAGCGGCAAGCATCGCTACGTTTTCCACGCCTATGCGCTCGATACGAGCCTGGAGGTCAAGCCTGGCGCTTCTCGCGACGAGCTGGTATCAGCGATGAAGGGCCATGTCGTCGGGACCGCGCAGTTCTACGGCACGTACTCGACAAGTCCGTGAGGAATCATGGAAGGAATTCATTCGCCGGAGCAACCATCTGGGCGTCCCACCTACTGGCTGACCCGCTTTGTCCTTCTGCGGTGGATGGGCTTCGTCTACGTCGTCGCCTTCTACGTCGCGGTGCGACAACTCGTGCCGCTCGTCGGTGAACATGGCCTGACGCCCGCGCCGCTGTTCCAGCAGGAGATGCGCGAATACCTCGGCGCGCATGTGGAAGACGGCCAGATCGTGCGCACGCCGGCGTCGACGATCGAGGCCTTCCTCGACCAGCCATCGCTCTTCTGGTTCGACTGCTCCGACACGATGCTGCGCGTCGTTCCATGGATCGGGCTCATCTTCTCCATCGCGCTCCTGCTCGGCTACAGCAACGGGATCGTGATGGCCCTCCTCTGGTTTTTCTATCTTTCGATCGTGCAGATCGGGCAGGACTGGTACGGCTACGGCTGGGAAATCCAGATGTCGGAGACCGGCTTTCTCTGCATTTTTCTCTGCCCGCTGCTCGATCCGCGCCCGTTCCCATCGCGGCCGCCGCCGATTGCGATCATCTGGCTTTTCCGCTGGCTCATCGTGCGGATCATGCTCGGCTCGGCGCTGATCAAATGGCGCTCGGATGATCGCCTCATCGCGGTGGGGCATTCGGAGGACATAGTCTGGCAAAACCTCAGCGCGCTTTTCTATCACTTCGAGACGCAGCCCATCCCGAACCCGTTCAGCCGCTATTTCCATTTCCTACCGCACGCCGCCCTGCAGTTCGGCGTGATCTGGACTTTCATCGTCGAGGGCATCGCGCCGCTTTTCGCGTTCTGGCCGCGCTGGGGCCGATACATCGCCGGCCTGCTGATCATCTCGTTCCAGTTCACGCTGATCGTCTCGGGCAATCTCTCGTTTTTCAACTGGCTGACGATTCTCCCAGCGTGGGCCTGCTTCGACGACCGCTTCTGGCGCTGGATCATGCCGACCTGGCTCAAGAGCAACGCCACGGAAGCGCAGCTTGTCGCGAAGCCGAGCCTGCCGATGACGGTGACGGCCTGGCTCGCCTTCGCGGTGATCGCGTTCCTGAGTCTTTATCCACAGACCTTCCAGACCCGCGGCGGTGACGGTGAGATCGTCCAATATCTCTCGAATCCAGTGCTGAACCTGGTCGCGCCGCAAGGTCCGAATGGGCAGGACATGAACCGCAACTACGATCGTCTGCACCTCGTCAACACCTACGGCGCGTTCGGCACGGTCGGTAAGGAGCGCGATGTGATTGTCTTCGAGGGCACGGACAGCGCCACTCCCGACAACTCCGCCGACTGGAAGGAATATCCCTACGTTGGCTCGCCGTGGGACCCGATGCGTCGGCCTCCGTTTGTCGCGCCGTACCAACCGCACCTCGACTGGCAGCTTTGGTTCGCCGCGATGGCTGGGCCGGAGCAGTACACGTGGACCTACAACCTTGTCTGGAAACTCCTGCACAATGATGCCGATGCCTTGAGCCTCTTCGCCGGTAATCCTTTTCCGGATCATCCGCCGAAGTACGTCCGTGCGGTGCTCTACATTTATCACTTCGCGCCGCTCAACGATCCGCAGCACCGCTATTGGATTCGCGACCGGCAATTTCTCTGGCTACCGGCTTATTCCGTCGACAGCACCGGATTGCTGGACGTGCTGAAGCAGGAGGGATGGCTCGAGACGGCGGACAAGCCGTAACCGCGACGTTGCTTACTTCTCCCAAGGCGTGCCGGAGAGATCGGTGAGGGGGCTTGTCCGTCGGCGCGGCTGTTCTGGCGCGACCGGCGAGACGAACCAATAAAGCAAGATGCCGAAAAACGGAACGAAGATCAGGACGATCACCCAAGTAAGACGCGTGATCGGGTCAAAGTCGGAACGTTTGAGCGCGTGCCCCAGACTCACGAGCCAAGTCGTCAGCCACACACAAAAGACCACCGGCAGCCAATCGCCACGGCTGCCGTCAGCAAGGTAGGCAAACGTGAAGTTCATCCGAAGGAATGGATAGCAGGGCAACGCTGATCTGGCGACTTCCGAATGGTTAAGCAGCTTGGGCCGATCTTTTTAGGCTACCGAGTCCAAACAGGCGATACAGCGCTAACGCTCCTGCCGCAGTTGTGGGAAAATGGACTCATGAATCCTCACTCGGCTTTCCTGCGATGCTTGACGAAACCTCGGGACGCGAAAAGCGAATTTCAAAACGCCTGACACGCCCCATACGCCTGATACGGTTATTTTTTGCGTTTGCTGCCTCCGTTGTTTTCGAAGGCTCTGGATTACTCACAGGTTCAATGGTTTGGTCTTCCGAAGCTAGATTTATTAGAAATGCCGATAATACCTTGCAGAAGCCTCGTCGTTTAAGAATGTTACGAAAGCGCGGGTTCGTCACAGGATCGTAACGTTTTCGCGCTTGCCTCAATCTTATTCACAAGTTATTCACAGGGGTGGCGGGCAATACCACCGGGGCGCGTGAAAAAGATCCTCATCCTTACTGCCGGATTCGGCGAAGGGGAAGATGCCGCCGCGTGGAACGTCCATTCGGCCCTTGAGCATCTCGCTCCCACTGCCGCCCGGGTTGAGGTGCTCGACCTGCTCGACTCGTGCTACGGCCGCTTTCACGACCTGCTGCGCCACACCTTCGAGGCCGCGATCACCAAGGCGCCGCGGCTGTGGCACGGCTTCTACCAGCTTCTCGGCCACGCGCAGTTTGTCGAGGGCCAGATCGACGGGCTCGCCCGCCTGCGCAACACCCTGCGCGATGTGCTGCGGACGACGCAGCCCGACGTGGTCGTTGCCACCTGCCCGATCTACAGCTTCCTCGTTGAAGAGATCTATCGAGACGGCCGGACGCGCGACTTCTGCCTCATCTCGCTGGTGACGGAGGCCTCGGTCAACGATTCCCCTTGGCCGAGGACGTCGAGCGACTTCTTTGCCGTGGCCAACGAGAACGCGGCGCGGGCCCTGACTGCCTCCGGCGTGCCGGAAGCGAAAGTGCGCGTCTTTGGTTTCCCGGTCCAGTTCCGCGGCAAGCGCGAGAAGACCGCGCCGCTGCCCGACCTCGCCGGCGGCGGACGCCCCCGCATCCTTTATGTCATCAACAGCGCGCGCAAGAAGGCGCCGAAGGTGCTCGATCGTCTGCTGGAGCATCCCGGGTGGGACGTGACCGTCTGCGTCGGGCGCGATACCGAGCTCGATGAGATGGCGCGCACCAAGGCGGCGACGGCGTCGGAGCGCATGGAGGTCATCGGCCACTCGCGTCGTCTGCCGCAGTTGTTGCGCGAACATCATGTCGTCATCAGCCGCGCCGAGGCGGGGGTGGTGCAGGAGGCCATTGCCGCGCGCTGCCCGATGATCATCAACAAGCTCGGTTCCGGGCAGGAGGAAGGCAGCTTCGCGCTGCTGAAAGAGGCCAACGCCGGCGTGCTGGCGGAGAAGCCGAAGGACATCATCGACTGGCTGGAGCGTGCCTTCAACGAACAGGGCCGCCTGCTCGAGTTGTGGCGGCAAAACCTCGAGCCGCTGGGCCGCCCCGACAGCTCGGTGAATCTCGCCCGGTTTGTCTTGGAACAGGCCGCGACGACGTCAGACGTGCCTGTGCCAAAGCTGCGCGCTTTACCCGCACCGACGCAGGATGACGCGGCCAACGGGCGCAAGATTCTCCGGCACATTCCCAAGAAGCTCCTCCTTTGCGATCTGCACACGCACACGACGTGGTCCGACGGCAAGTTGAGCATCGCGGAGATGGTCGATTTCTACGGCCAGCGCGGGTTCGACTGCCTTTGCATTACCGACCACCTGTGCGATCCCAAGCGGCTCATCGGCAAGCTGGTGAATCTGACCGGGCTGGTCATTCCGCCGGGCGAGATTGAGGCTTACTTTGAGGACATCGAGCGCGAGAAGAAACGCGCGTGGGCGAAGTACGACCTGCTGCTGCTTTCCGGCGTCGAGTTCAACAAGGACGGCTACACGCCCAAGTCATCGACGCACCTGCTCGGGGTCGACCTCAAGCAGCCGATCGATCCGTCGCTGGGGATCAAGGAGCTGATCGCCCAGATCCACGCGCAAGGCGCCTTGGCCATCGCGTCGCATCCGCACGAGTTCAAGAGCGAGTGGGGCAAGAATACGCTCTACCTGTGGGAGCACGTTGACGAATACGCGCCGTTGCTCGATGCGTGGGAGGTGGCGAATCGCGACGACATCTTCAATCCAATTGGTCTCAAGAAACTGCCGTTCATTGCCAGCAGCGATTTCCACAAGCCGAAGCACATCCACTCGTGGAAGACGCTCCTCTATTGCGAGAAGGAGGCGGAGGCGATCAAGCATTGCATCCGCGTGAACCGGGATGTCTCCATCACACTCTATCGCGACCACCGGTTCGCCCTCGACGAGCAGGCGCCGCTGGTGCCAGCGTTGGCCAAGGATGCAGAGTTGGTCAACTTCGCTGGCGAGCTGCCGATGGCCAAGCGCGGCTAGTCAATAAGTGTCAATCGCGATCAAAATTTCTTTGGCTTATTAAGGTTTATCCTTAAGCTTCTAAAGCGATGGAAACGCCGTCGGTTGTCACACCGTATCTCATTCTCCTCGGAGTCCTACTCGTGCCAGCGCTGATCTTTGTGATCGGCTTTACCGTTATGCGCACGCGCCGGGGCAAGTTCCGGCACCAGCACCGCAGGTCTCACTCCCGGAGCCAGCGTTAGTTCTTGCTCCAATCGAGCATCCGCTGCATGGGGATGAGGGCTTTCTCGCGGAGGTCGCTTGGCATAACAAGCTCGGGCGTCTCGTCGCGCAGCGCCTCGTAAGCCTTTTCCAGCGTGTTCATTTTCATGTAACGGCAATCGGCGCAGGCGCATTTCTCGGTCGGGCCGGGAATGAAGATCTTGTCCGGCAACTCGCGGCGCAGGCGATGGAGCATGCCCGACTCGGTCGCGATGATGAAGCTCTTGGAGGGATTGGTGCGGCAGAAGGTGACCATCTTCTCGGTCGAGCAGACTTCATCGGCGAGCATCCGCACGGCGCGGGTACACTCGGGATGCGCGACCAGCGGCGCGTCCGGGTATTCGCCGCGAATCTTGGAGAGGCTCTGATGGGTGAACTCGATATGGATGTAACAGTTGCCCTGCCAGAGCCGCATCTTGCGGCCGGTCTTTTCCATGACCCACTCGCCGAGGTTCTGGTCCGGGACGAAGAGGATCTCGCGGTCGGCCGGGACGTGCTCGACCATCTTCTGCGCGTTGCCCGAGGTGCAAATCACGTCGCTCAGCGCCTTCACCTCTGCGGTGCAATTGATATAGGCCACGACGTAGATGCCCGGGTGGCGCTCCTTGTACGCAGCGAGCTCGGCGGCGTCGCATGACTCGGCCAGCGAGCAGCCGGCGTCCATGTCGGGCAGCAGTACCTTCTTCTCCGGATTCACGATTTTCGCCGTCTCGGCCATGAAATGGACGCCGCAGAAGAGGATGATGTCCGCCTTCGACGCCTGCGCCTGGTAGGCAAGCCCGAGCGAATCGCCGACGTAATCGGCGACTTCCTGGATTTCGCGCACCTGGTAGTTGTGCGCAAGGATCACGGCGTTCTTCTTCTTCTTCAGCGCTAGGATTTCCTCCTGGAGGGGACTCATGAGTGCAATCTAACGCATCCAGCCGGTACGGTCTACCGCAAGCGGAAAGTATAAGGGCACAGTACTGGCGAAAATCCTGCTTTGCCCGCGCGCCCGCTTCGCTTAGTGTAGCAATCTTTCCGCTCTCGCGAAGGCGAGGGGACCTGGGACAGGTCGCATAGTGGTTTAGTGCGCTCGCCTGGAAAGCGGGTGTGGGGTTAAACCCACCGAGGGTTCGAATCTTACGCAATCTTCTTTAAGCCGCTCTCTTGATTGTGAGCAACTTAGAGGGTAGCGGGACGGTGATTTACTGATTTTCAGAGGGAAATGTCAGAGAAATCGCCAGGGATTTGCCCCCAGCTATCGGAGTAACAAACTACTCTGGAAGAATTTTGGACTACTCGATGTCCGCTCGCTTACGGGTGGAGGCGAGAGCCAGATAGACTGCTTGTCGGAAAGGTAAAACCGACATGAAGGACCGTTACTGGATGTTTCTCAGAAAAGGCGTTTTCTACGTTGAAGACAAGCAGAGTGG
>FSYS01000034.1_pt1 | contig 11458 bp, 11 predicted proteins | sample 1638491 | NCBI WGS metagenome assembly FSYS01 (sample SAMEA3914788, study PRJEB12502) | metagenome | biome: forest; material: soil | place: Canada | collected 2011-07-03 | depth 0.1 m | reverse complement strand
GGCCGCTGACGTTTGTCGTAAGGGCGGGGAGAAAGCTGCCGCGGGGGGTAACCGCCAATACCGGCAACGTCGCGCTGCGCGTGCCGGAGATGGCCATCTGCCGCGCCGTGGTGAAGAAGCTGGGGCTGCCGATCACGGCGACGTCGGCGAATTTGCGCGGGCTGCCCGAGTGCACCTATGCGAGGGGCGTGCTCGAGCAGTTTGGCGACAAGATTCCGCTGATCGTTGATGGCGGGCCTACGGCGCGGTCTGTGGCAACGACTATCGTCGACCTGAGCGGTGGGAATAACTCGTGGATGATCCTGCGGGAAGGTGCGATTCCGACGCATGAGATTGCGCTGGCGCTGCAACGCTGACCGGCTGACTGGATTTTGCAGGCCCTCTCGCGGCATACTAAGAGACCACGCAGACCAAAGATGAGCACAGCAGACAGATCACAGCCGAAGCTCCAGCACGGAAGCACGGCCGGCAGGCTGTTTCGCTCGTGCGTGCTGACGCTGCTGTTGCTGGCGCTTGGGTGGTTTGGGTGGGTGTATCACCAGATCAATGCCACGGCGCAGATTGACAATGCACAGCCGGCCGATGCTATCGCCGTGTTCGGCGCAGCGGAGTATGCGGGTCGGCCTTCGCCGGTGCTGCACGCGCGGCTGGATAAAGCGGTTTCGCTCTATGAGCGGGGGATGGCGCCGGTTATTGTGACGCTTGGCGGCGGGTCCGATAAGGACTCGGGTAAGACCGAGGGCGGAGTGGGACGGGATTATCTGCTGGCCAATGGTGTGCCGTTCGATCGGATCATCGCGGAGACGAACTCCATTGACACGGAGCAGCAGGTGCAACATCTTGCCGGGATTGCGGAACGGCAGCACTTTCAGCACATCATCGTCGTGAGCGATGGGACGCATTTGTTTCGTATTGCGCTGCTGTGCCGCCGGGCCGGGCTGGATGTTTATACGTCGCCGCGAGCAGCGCTGGGGCACATCGATGACCTCGATGCAGCCGAGCGCATGACGCACGAGATGCTTAGCTATACTTCGCTGCGGCTGGACCTGCATATCAGCTGGCTGCATCGGTGGCTGGAAGGCAAGAACGGCTAGAGCGTATCCATAGCCGTCGCTGGAACGCTTTATTTCTCGCCTGAAATGAGCCAACGGTTTGCGGGTACGACCAGCGTGGCGCGTCCTTCGACTACGTTTGGCGCAAAATGCCGCGCCAAACTTCGCTCAGGACGACAATTTGTTAGTAACTCAAAAACATCGCTCAAGCTGTAGGTGGATGCCGGTTAGAGCGGCCTGCGCGCGATGACGATTCGCAAGGGTGGGAATGTCGTTGCGAAACTGCCCCACTGGAGCCGCACGTCGAAGCCGAGTTCGCGTAGCTGTCCGGCGTATTCGGCCGTGAGCTTGTAGTCGGAAAGCAGTGCCAGACCGCCGGGCTTCAGCACGCGGGCTATCTCTGCGAGTGCGCGCTGCCGCGTGGGTTTGTCGTAGATGTTATGCAGGCAAAGGTTGGAGACGATGACGTCGAAGGTTGCGTTTTCGAACGGCATCTGCTGCGCTCCGCCACTGACCAGCGTGCAGATGCCGGTAACTTTTTCGAGCTCAAGGTTGTGCAGCGTAGCAGCTTCCGAGTTGCCGCCCATGTCGACGTTCGACCAGATATCGATGCCCGTTGCGTGACCGTGAGCGCCCAGCGCAACGAGCTTCTTCGCAGCGCCGGCGAGCAGTAGGCCGCGTCCGCAACCTACGTCGAGAACCTGCTCGTCGCCACGCCACTGGTGCAAGGAAAGAATGAAATCCCGGTGGCGAAACTTCCCGTATTTCACGTACAGCAGGAAGAGACAGCCTTCCAGCAGCAGCAATACCCCGAGTCCCGCAAACATGGTGTGCCCCAGGAAGGTGACCTTTCCAATGTGCACCACTGGTGGAGTTACGTAGACGAGCAGGATCGACAATGCTCCAAACACAAACAGGTTCCGCATGACGTTCGGCGCGTCGACGCCATAGTCCGGTTTTGTTGCGATCGCTGAAGCCACAGATTCCCTCCAGAGCAATACGTTGCTACTGAGACAAGTATCCCGGACTGCATGCTACCGAACTAGTGTGTCATGTCACTTTTCAGGGTGACACATGTCACGCGAGATCGTCGTCGGTTGCGGCGGCTGGAACGCCGCCCTCGCGGCGCATCTTCAAATATCCGCGAATAAATGGCTCTAACTCGCCGTCCAGAACTTTGTCGACGTCGCCAACTTCCACGCGGGTGCGAAGATCTTTCGCAATGCGATAGGGCTGCAACACGTAGCTGCGAATTTGCGAGCCGAAATTAATTTCCAGCTTTGAATCTTCCAGCTTCCGGCTGACAGCCTTCTTTTTATCCAGTTCGTATTCGTAGAGTCGAGAGCGCAGCATCTTCATCGCCTTCTCTTTGTTCTTATGCTGCGAGCGCTCGTTCTGGCAGCCGGCAACAATTCCGGTCGGAAGATGCGTGATGCGTACCGCGGAGTCCGTCGTGTTGACGTGCTGGCCGCCCTTGCCGCCGGAGCGATACGTGTCGATGCGCAGATCGTCGGGCTTGATGTCGATGACGATGGAGTCGTCGATCTCGGGCGAGACGAACACGCTCGCAAAGCTGGTATGGCGACGCTTGGCCTGGTCGAACGGAGAGATGCGGACGAGACGATGCACGCCGGTTTCACCCTGGATAAGGCCGAAAGCGAAATCGCCGCTGATGGTGAAGGTTGCCGATTTGATGCCGGCTTCATCGCCGTCCTGAAGCTCGTTGATTTCCGTTTTGAAGCCTTGCCGCTCGGCCCAGCGCAGATACATGCGCATGAGCATCTCGGCCCAGTCCTGGCTTTCGGTGCCCCCGGCGCCGGGGTGTACGGTGACGATCGCATTCAGCGTGTCGTTTTCTTCCGACAGCATGGTGCGGGATTCCAGCGCCTCGGAGAATGCTACGAGCGAATCGATCTCGCGCTTGAGGTCGGGCTCGACCGAGGCTTCGCCTTCACGCATCAGGTCGAAGTAAGCTTCGATATCGTCACCGCGACGCGCGAGATCGGCATCGTCTGCAAGCTGCGATTCGAGACGCTTGCGTTCGCGCATCAGCGGCTGCGATCTTGCGGCATCGGCCCATACGGCGGGGTCGGAAATTTTCTCTTCAATGACGGCGAGTTCTTTTTTCAGGCGGGGCGAGTCAAAGATACTCCCGCAGATCGCGTACTTTCTCGCGGACCGGGGAGTACATAAATTCAAGGTCGTTCAACATGATTCTCTATTCCTGTTCTTTCAGCTACTCCTAGTTTACTGCTCTTCGCCTCGCGTGACCTATCACCAGCATTGCGGCGCTTACGATTGCGCAAAGCCAGCCAAACCAATCGCCGTAACGCGTGTAGAGAGTTTCATGGCTGAGGTAGCCGAAATGTACCAGCGTAGAGCCTCGAATGTGCCTTGGCATGCTTGCGGTGATGCGGCCGTAGGGGTCGATTGCAGCCGTGATGCCGGTATTGGTGGCGCGCAGAACCCAGCGGCCATTTTCGATGGCGCGCATGCGCACCATGTCGAGGTGCTCCCACGGTGCGCTGCTGTCGCCGTACCAGCCGTCGTCGGAGATGTTGACCAACACCTCCGCGCCATCGGCGACGAAGCGTCTTATGTCGTCGCCGAAGATCGACTCATAGCAGATGAAGATGCCGTACTGCTTTTCGCCGGAAGCAAATAATCTGCGCTGAAGGCCGGGAACGAAAGGCAGGCTGCCGAGCAGGTCGCCGGCAAAAAAGAAAAGAGGCTTATAGGGAACATACTCGCCGAAAGGAACCAGGCGCATTTTGTCGTAATGGCCGGCATAGGTGCCATCGGGCTGGAAAAAATCTGCTGAATTGTATTCGTCGTAATGACCGTTTGGGTTCCTCGGTCCGAAGCTGATGGAGTTCACAACTACCGGCGTTTGCGCACGTACTGCAAGCGCGCCAAGTGTGCCGCGAAAGGCGGGATCGGCGTCAACAAATTCTGTTGGAGCTTCGGGCCAGGCGATGATATCCGGCTTTGTCGCGGGCATCGGCGTTGTTGTAGTTGCCGGATTCGATGAGGTGTTAGTGAGAAAACCGGGATGCAGACTTAGTTCTGTGAAAGAAGCCAGCATCTGCTCTTTCGATTCGATGACTCCAGTTGCCTGTGCGCCAACGTTGATATTTTCCTGCAACAACACGGCAGAGGCAGCGGTGGGAGATTTTGACGGAGTTCGATAAATCAAGAGCAAAGTGAACGTGAGCACCAACAGAAACGCGGCTGCGATGCCTGCACTTAGAGATTTTCCGCGTGGGAGTGGGAGGCGGGACAGCCACAGAATATTTACGAACGCCACGACAAAGGACAACCCCATGACCCCGGTGAAGGGCGCGAGCCGGCTGATCGCGAGGTTATCTACCTGTGTGTAGCCAAGCAGATCCCATGGAAATCCGGTAATGAGCGCGCGGGCTAATTCGACGGCAACCCACAAAAAAGGGGCGCACCACAAGACCGTTTGGACCGTGAATTTCTTCCTCAATATTCCAATCAACGCGCCGAACAGTGCGTGATAGAGAGCGACATATAAGGAAAATAGAACGAGAATTCCTATCGAGGCGAGACGAGGAATATCTCCGTAGAGATGCATGGTCTGGTAGATCCAGTAACAATTTCCCATGTACCAGAAGAAGCCGCAAACATAAGCAAGCAGAGCAGTTTGCGTTGGTCGCAGGTGACGTCCGCTTTTATCTGTGCCTAACATCGCCAGCAGCAGCGGCGTCAGGCAGAACCAGCAGAACAGCCTGCGCCACAAAGGTGCAGGGCCGGCAATTGGAAACGGGAGCACCTGCAACAGCGACGATAGAATGGCGAGCGCCCAAAGACGCAAAGGGATGGATCGCATCGGCTCTGAGTCTAGCATTCTCAGAATTCAAGGGCGCTAACTACTCTGCGCAGAGCGAGACGTGCGAACCGGCTCATTCGAGTGGGGATCGTTGTTGAATAAAGTTGCTTCAAATAGGTGAAAAATAAGCGTAAAGCAGATTTGCAATAAGAAATGACAAGCTATATCGTTAGATTTCCATCGTATTTATCTTGCAATCAAATTCGATGGAGTTAGAAAGAATAGAATTGGAGAAATACATGGATGTCGATCGCATTGTGTCGGAGCTTGATGCTGAAATCGCCCGGCTGCAAGAAATTCGCACTGCACTCACGGGCCTAGGCGCAGTTGCTTCGGCTCCTGCCACCGGAAAGCGCGGCCGGCCCAAGGGAAGCAAGAATCTTCCCAAAGGAGCAGCACCCGTTGCAGCTAAGCCTGTTGCCGCAAAGACGATTGCAGCCAAGTCTGTCGTAACCAAGTCTGTTGCACCCAAGACCGTCGCGAAGAAGGGCAAGCGTAAGCTCAGCCCCGAGGGCCGCAAGCGCATTGCCGATGCGATGAAGAAGCGCTGGGCGGAACACCGGAAAGATGCTTCAAAGTAGTTCGCTTTCGAGAAGCGAATTCGCTAAGAGATAAAACAAGGGGGAGCCGAAATTGGCTCCCCCTTTCAGATTTAACGAATATTCATCTTTGCTCAGCGAACTGCGGTGACCTCTCGAACGTTATCGTTGCCCAGGAAAAACCGGGTTCTGCTATAGCCTTGCAGAAACTTTTCTATCTGGCGTGTTTGATAGATAGCCTGCACGGGATAATGCCCGGAGCTCAACATGATGAGGTTTTCACTGTCGGTCAGTTGATACCGCGAGAAAGCCGTTCCCGGGCCGTCGGCGCGGCCGTGAAAAAATGCCAGCAGCCGGCCATCGGGACGAAGCACCTGACTTAAGCGGTCGAAAAGCGCGGGGACCACAGACGGCGGCATGTAGTTCGCCGTATCCCACAGCAGAATGATGTCGAAGTCGCGTTGCGAGAAATCGAAGTTCGCCGTGGCAAAGCGCTCGTTATCGAACTCGGGCTTGGCTCCGAGCGGCGCATTGGGATCGGAAGGTCGCAGCCATTCGGGGCGGGCAGCGTCCTGCACGATGTTTGCCATGTAAACGCTATGCCCCAGAGCGGTGAGGTAATTGATATTCGCGGGCGACGTGGCGCCGAAATCGAGGACGCGCAAACCGTCGCTCTGCTTCAAATGATCGAGAATATCCTTCCAGCCGCGCGAGTGCCGCTGAGATCGTTCGCCAGGTCCGGTGTCGCCGTCGGCCTTGTCCTTCTTGAATATGCTGAACATTGCTGCTTCCGCGCTCCAGAGATGTTTCAGTCTTCCGCTGTGCTAATGCGATGAGCCGCCGTCTTCCCCTTCATTGCGCGATGTTGCATTCTCCGGGCCGCTGTCCTGCCTGCCAGCGACGGCGAAGGCTGCCAAGGCCGAAGGCATCTGCCGGCCCGGGTTGATCGAAGACCCTGTCTGCGAATTGAAAAGATCGGGGTTCCGCGGGGCAGCCAAAGTCCCGGTTGCGGGAAGTGCTGCGGCCCGCGTGGCGCCGGACGGATGACTTCCGCTCGGGGTAGCGGCAACTGGCGGCGCGGTTTCGGCGGCGCGGGAGGGATCGACCTGGCCACGCAGCGAACAGTTTTCTTCCATGGAAAGACGGCCGGCAAAAATATCGCCGAGAACGACGGCGGTCGAACGCAGGTCGACGCGGCCAGTGGCGCGGATATCGCCTTCCACCCTGCCGAATATGATGACCTCGGGAGCCACGATGCTGGCATAAACCCTTGCTTCGGCGCCGATTGTCAAACGGCCGCTGGTCTGACGGATGGTGCCTTCAAAAGATCCGTCGATCTGTAAGTCGTCCGTGCTGGAAAGATCGCCGCGAAACGTTGCCGACCGACCGATTACGGTAGTAATTTCCCCTGGCCTCATGATCACTTGCCCTTCTTGCAGTTTCTCCGCGACGGAATCCCGCGATGGATACTGAGCCGAACTATACCCAAGCGAGTCCTACAGCACAATCTTCTTCTATAACGGGTCGTTCGTCTAATCTTATAAGCGAGGCGCGTCAGAATTGAATTTTTCTCGGAGAACTTTGTTGCAGACAGCTTTCTGCAGGGGCGCGCGCCCGTTGACGGGTCTGGTGGCGGCAGGCGTTACCGCGCTGCTGTGTGGCTTTGCGGCTCCAAATACGGTGCGCAGTGGCCAGTCGGGGGCACAAACCAGTGGACTTCCGGCCGGAACGCCCCGGTCCTGGGTGGAAGCGGCCACCACCAACGAGCTGCATATTATCGACGACGACGGCAGCGCTCCTCTCCGCTATCGGATGCGAAAGATCGACGAGCGCAGTGACACTACCCGCGAAGAGATTGAAACCAGGCAGGGGGACGTTGCTCGCCTGATTGAGCGCAACGGCCAGCCCATCACAGCCAGTGAAGACGACGCAGAAAAGGAACGGCTGAACGCTATTCTTCGCTCACCGTCCGAGTTCATCAGACATCACAAGCGCGATTCGGCCACACGCAAAGACGTAATGCCGATTGTCGGCCTGATGCCGCAGGCGATGATCTACAGCTATGTGCCGGGTCAGCCGCAACAACCGGGAGTCAAGTCGCCGCAGGTCGTTATCGATTTCAAACCCGACCCGAAGTTCAAGCCGCCGACAATGTTCGCAGACTTGCTGACGGGGGTCGAAGGCCGGATGTGGATTGACGCCGAATCGCACCGGCTCACGCGCATCGAAGGGCACGTGCTGCAGCCGATCAACTTTGGGTTTGGGCTAGTCGGCCACATTTATCCGGGGGGCACGATCGAGCTTGAACAGGCCAACGCAGGCGGCGACCGCTGGGTCTACTCCCACCTCGCACTGCATCTTTCGCTGCGCGCGATGATGGTGAAGACGATCCCGGAAGATAACCAGATGACAGCGAGCGACTTCCGCCCACTGCCCGCCCCGGTTAGCTTCCAGGATGCGGTTCGCTTGCTGCTGGCGATGCCGGTTCCCCTGCGCTAGCGCAAATTTCGTGAGGGTATAGAGTTCGCAAAAGGCAGGGCTGAACAGGCTGCGGGAAAGGTCCCCGGTCATCCCGGACAGCACCCTCAGCGGCTGAAGCCGCAAGGCAAATGCTGCAGATACGGCACAGCTGAAGCCGTGCCCTTAAGCAAAACGGAGTTTAGCAGCAGCCTCTAAAGCCCCTGTGTTGCTATCTCCAACGCGCGGGCTAAAGCTCGTTGCTAATTCCGGTAAGACGAAATGCACACAGACTCTATGCCGGCGGGGATTTTGCGCGAAAGGCTCCCCGCCGGCACTTTGTTGGTCATTACCGAATGGTCTGGCGTCTCACCGTGAACTTATCGACGCGCTCGCGGACGACTTCGTATCCGCGGCCCGGTACCGTTGGGATTGGAATCTCGCCCGATGGGCTAACCACGACTTCTGGCTCGATGATGTCTTCGGTCCAGTATCGCTTGGACGCTGAGACGTCGCCGGGCAGCGAGAAGTTCGGCAGCGATGACAGCGCAATATTGTGTGAGCGGCCAATGCCGGTTTCCAACATGCCACCGCACCAGACCGGAATGCCGAACTCCTGGCAGACGTTGTGAATAGCGATCGCTTCGGTAAAGCCGCCAACGCGACCGACCTTGATGTTGATGATTCGGCCGCTGTTCAGCTCCAACGCGGCGCGAGCGTCGCGGCGGCTGCGGATGCACTCGTCCAGGCAGATTGGCGTGGCAAGGCGCTGCTGCAAGCGGGCGTGGAAGTAGAAGTCGTCGTACCACATGGGCTGCTCGATCATCAGCAGATTGAAGCGGTCCCAGGTTGCGATATGGTCGGCGTCTTCCATTCTGTAGGCAGAGTTGGCGTCGCAGCTCAGCAGGATATCCGGCCAGCGTGCGCGCACTTCTTCGAAGATCGCGACGTCCCAGCCTGGCTTGCACTTCAGCTTGATGCGCTGATAGCCCGCAGCTACTTCGGTCGCGATCTTGTCCATCAAGGCGGCCGGCGTCGGTTGAATGCCGATCGATACGCCGCACGGAATTATCTTGCGTGTGCCGCCAAGCAGCGTTGCCAGCGAAAGCCCCTGCCGCTGGGCGTCCATGTCCCACACAGCATTTTCAAGCGCGGCCTTAGCCATGCGATGTCCGCGGACCTGCTCAAACAGCGCGGGGCAATTCCGGCCGCTCTCGATCTCCTCGTTCAACAGGCGCGGTGCGAGTTCCGTCTCCGTGACGTGCCAGGCCGTCTCTACGTCTTCATCCGAAAAGTAAGGGTGCTCGCCAGCAACGCATTCGCCCCACGAGCTGATGCCCTCCGCTTCGAGCTCCACAAGCAGGATGCGACGCGCAGTTGTTACGCCAAAGCTGGTCTCAAACGGAAACGCGAGCGGCATGTTCACTTCGCGCATGTGAATGGCTTCAATCTTCATCAACTACCCTCTTATTTCCTAATATTTGTAAGCTTCATCCCAAACGCCGAGCAGAAACGTTCCATTGTCCTGCTCACTTCGTTGATATCCCACTATAGAAAGGCCGCGCGCAAACGCTGCTTCCAATGCGGCTGCATTGCGAGCCTGAACCTCAAGCGCCTTGGGGCGGTCAGCTTCTGAAGACTTCCAGGCGTAGACCGACGCCGGAACCTCAACGCGCTCCTCTACCTGCATCCTCGGAGTTCCACCGGCGAGTGCGGTCTTCACACGGTCCGAGTTCAGCCACCACTCGGCGTAGATGCGGTCCGTCGGAAGGCCGCCATGCAGCGGCGAGTTCGAAGCTCCGTAGAAATTGTGCCGATAGCGCCGCGAGATGGCGCCCAGCTTTGCAAAGTTCAAGTGCGAGTTCTTGATCTCGAGCGGATCGAAGGTCCACTCCATCAGCTCGAAGCCGCGAGCTAACGCGTCGTCGCGCTGCGCCAGCTTCAAGCGGCGGCCAACGCCTGCATTACGCCAATCGGGCAGTACAGCCAGATGATGCGAATGAAGATACGCATGTCCATTGCGCACGCCCGGGAGCGACATCGCATAGCCAACCAGCGTGTCTCCATCAAAAGCCCCAAGCACCTGGCCGCCGATTTGAGACGCAAGCAGAAAAACTTTCTGCGTCATCATTCCGGAAAGCTCGTAGGCCCAAACGTCGTTCTGCAACTCTACACAGCGATCGAACTGCTCCAGCTCGGTAAGTGCCTCAATACGGATTCTGCTTTTTACTTCCTGTGTGATGCTTGTAGTCAAACCTGCTTCCCTTCCATAGCTTTTGCTTCAGCCCATAATTCTTCCAACTCAGCGGGAGGTTTGTTCTCCAGGCCGCTCTGTCCCGCAGCGGCTTCCATTGCAGCAAAACGGCGGCGAAACTTCGCATTGCTGCGACGCAGCGCCGACTCTGCATCGACCTTCAAATGACGCGCTAAATTCATCGCTGTAAACAACAAGTCGCCAAACTCTTCTTCTATGCTTTCGGCGGTGCCGTGCCGAAACTCATTATGAAGCTCGCCGATTTCTTCGTCCATTTTCTCGAATAGCCCATATGCATCGGGCCAATCGAAGCCCACCTTTGCTGCCTTCGAGCCAAGCTTGCTCGCCTCGAGATTCGCAGGCATGGAGCGCGGGATCTCGTCCAGCATAGACGCCGATGCCGGCTTCGCTTTCTTTTCTTCGAGCTTGATCTGCTCCCAGTTGCGCAGGACGGCGCTCGAATCGGCAGCCTCGACATTGCCAAAGATGTGAGGATGGCGCCGGATCAACTTCGCGTTGAGGTTTTCCGCCACGTCCTGTAGGTCGAAGTGCCCGGCCTCGGTTGCCATCTGGGCGTAAAACAGAACCTGCAGCAGAAGATCGCCGAGTTCATCCTTCAAATCCGGCCAGGCGCGGCGCTCAATTGCGTCGAAGACTTCGTAGGTTTCCTCGAGCGTGTGCCGCTTGATCGTGTCGAACGTCTGTTCGCGATCCCACGGGCATCCGCCCGGGCCGCGCAGCCGCGCCATGATCGCCACCGCCTTCTGCAGGCTTGCGGCTGTCGCGCTCAGGGCTTGCTCCTGATCGATGCTCGTCGAGTCGTCCACACTTCCAGCTTACTTGACGCGCGCCAAAGTGATAGCATCCTGCCCATGGACTCCATCTCCAGGCCCGCGCGCTCGACCACGACAAAACGCCCCTGGTGGGTTGTAGTTCTGCTTGCGATGCCCTACCTGGGGCTGTGTTTTCCCAGCATTTACGCCCGCGCCACGCCGGCGCTGCTCGGCTTCCCGTTTTTCTACTGGTACCAGTTCGGCTGGGTGATTTTGACCTCGATCCTGCTATACGTGGTCTATCGCCAGTTGAAATCGCGCTAAATTCGCCCTGCGCATCCTCGCCTTGATTTGAGCGTCCAATCCCCTGGAGCGGCGTCAGGCCGTCGCGCGCTCTAAACTTGATACAGACGCATGGACCTCCTCGCCAAAATCCGAACGCTGCCCACTGGCGCGGGCTGCTACCTCTACAAGAACGCTGAGGGCGAGGTGATCTACGTCGGCAAGGCGAAGAACCTGCGGTCGCGCGT
>FSYS01002178.1_pt1 | contig 11507 bp, 15 predicted proteins | sample 1638491 | NCBI WGS metagenome assembly FSYS01 (sample SAMEA3914788, study PRJEB12502) | metagenome | biome: forest; material: soil | place: Canada | collected 2011-07-03 | depth 0.1 m | reverse complement strand
TGCAATTCTTCCTGGTTGAAGCCGTGGTCGAATTCCCTGGTCGGGGGAATGCCGAGCCACATCAGCAGTGTGTTCGCGGTGCGGTTCAGCAGCCAGATGAAAGGGTAGGCCGCGTTGTAAAAGAGGACGAGCGGCGCGACGAACCAGCGCACAACCCAGCGCGGCCGGCGGATCGCGAAATATTTCGGCACCAGCTCGCCGAAGACGATGTCGATGAAGCTGATGACCGCGAAGGCCAGGCCGTAGGCGATCGAGACCGTGGCGGGTTGGCTGATGATGCCGATGTCGGTCAGCGGACCCTCGATCCATCGAGCCACCACCGGCTCGCCGACCCAGCCGAGGCCGAGGCCGGTGAGGGTGATGCCGAGCTGCGTCGCGGAAAGATAGCGGTCGAGGTGCTTGGTAACGCGAAGGGCCAAGCCCAGGCGCCAGTCCTTCTTTCCCTTCTGCTGCATCGACTTAAGCTGGGACTCGCGAATCTTGACGAAGGCGAATTCGGTCGCGACGAAGAAGGCGTTAGCCGCGATGAGCAAGACGATGGCCACGCCTTGCATGGGCACCTGATACCAAAGCAGCGCGAACATCCTTTCAAGTTAGTAAAGTTCGCCCGTCATGGCTATGCGGAATCTGGGCGCGATAAGTGCAAAGGGATCGGTGCTTGCGCCATTTCTTTCTGCGGCGCAAGGGAGTACACTACGACGCATGCAAACGCCACTCGCCTACGCCACCTACAAAAATCTGCCGCCACTGGCGGGGCTGACCGATTTCGCGCACGCGACCCAGCCGGGACTTTCGGTGGAGGACTGCGTCCGCCGGCTCAAGCGTTTTCACTACGCTTTTTGGCGGTTGCACCAGGCCTTCATCGCGCACTTGGCCGACGAGCCGGTCTACGAACTCAAGATGGCGTGGAGCCTTCACGGCCATCTTGCGGCGGAGAACGACACTAATCTTCGTAACCGCGTCGGCGAGATGCGCGAGCCGCCGCTGGGCTTCGAGAAAATCCCGCATCCGGCGCTGGCCGTCTTCTTCGACGAGATCCTGTGCACGCCCTCGACTGAGGAGCGCGTGCTCGGCTTCTACGAGAAGGCCGTGCCCGCATTGATCGAGGCGATGCGTCGTTACATAGCGCAGACGCATCCACTCGCGGACGCGCCTTCGATCCGCCTCTGCCGCATCGCCGTGATGGACCTCGAGGACATCGCGAAGTACGGCGTGCAGGCGGTCAAGGCGCTTGTCTCGCCGGAACAGCGTCAGGCTTCCGCGCAGTGGTTGGCTTTGCTCGATGTCTGCCTCGCCGCGGCTGGTGGCCTCGATGGGAGTGCGAAGGCGATTGAGTCCGAGCCGACGCGGCACTATTCCTCGCGGGCCTTCGTTTACAACGGCGAGCCGAAGCGCGACGCGCGTTTTTCTGATCCCTACAACATGGGCGTCAACGCCGAGGTGTTCCTCTACGACGAGAACCAGCCGGCGGAATTGAAGGTGCTGCTGATGTTCTACAAGCGTATTCGCGAGATCGACGTGCCGGAGATGATGTCGAGCATCATCACCGAGACCAAGGGTAAGCCGTGGGGCTACTACCGCGACATGACGCGCCAGCTTTGGGACGAGGCACGCCACGCCATGATGGGCGAGGTGGGCTTCGTCAGCCTCGGCCTCGATTGGCCCAAGCTGGTCATGGTCAACTCGACATGGTCCCGCTGCCTGAACCAGCAATTGAAAGCGAAGGAGCGCCACGCGGTGCTCTATTATATTGAGCAGGGCCTCATGCCTAAGACGGGCAAGCGCCACGAATGGGAAGTGAGCCGCGAGGCGCACTCGCCGCTCGCCACCACGTTCCAGGACTTTGATTGGGCCGACGAAGTGCTTCACGCCCGCGTCGGCCGCGACTGGTATGTCGCCGACATGCCGACCGCCGCTGAGGCTGTGCACTACGGTGACGAATGCTGGAGCAAGGTGCTGGTCGGCTGGAAGAACTGGAAGGACGAGGGCCTGACCGAGCATCGCAACTGGTGGCCGGACCTCTACCGCGCCTACTGCCTGCGCAAGGGCATCGAGCCTGATCCGAAGGTGATGGCCTACACCACCACCTATGAGGTTATGCGCGCTGACCTGAAGCAGGTGGCCGTTTCGACGTAAGGTGTAGCCCGCGAGTGGGCTACCCGATTGACAACCCCGAAGTTTGAAATAACCTGAACGATCGACTCTTATGGCGACGACGTTTGAAAGCAGCGCTTGGGCGCAGGTGAAGGAAGGCTGGCGACAGCTCTACGGTTCCTTCTCGCGCGAGGGCGTCAGCGTCGAGAACCACGAGTTCGAGGCCACGGCGCCACTCAACTGGGGCCGCAGCTTTCACCGCAACAGCGTCGAGCTCTGCCTCAACCTGCGCGGCAACGGCACGGTCGACGATGGCCGCACGCAGGCCCGTTACCAGCCGCACACCGTCGGCTTCTACTGCAACGCCAACGCCGATCTCAAGGCCGAGCGCAACAAGGGTGAGGTCCACTCCTTCATTACCGTCGAGCTTTCGCGCGAGTACGTCGAGTCGCAGGTCGATTCGATGGAGGACGACCTGCATCCCGCTCTGCGGCGCTGGCTGATCAACAGCGGCGGTTCCGCGGCCAACGTCGGCATGATGGCGCCCGGCATGGAGGTCATTTTCCAGGCGCTGCGCCAGCCGCCCGTTCCCGCCGCGGCCCTGAAGCTCTGGTACCAGGCTAAAACGCTCGAGCTCCTCTCGCAGATCCTTTTCCAGCCGCTGCCGAAGGAGGAATTCTTCTGCCAGCGCCAAAAGCGCGTCGCCCGCGAGCGCGTCGAGCGCACCACGGCCATCCTGCGCAGCCATCTCGTCGAGCCGCCCGACATCGAGGCGCTCGGCGCGCAGGTCGGCTGCAGCTCGTTCTACCTGAGCCGCCTTTTCTCCAAGGAGATGGGCATGACCATTCCGCAGTACGTCCGGCAAATCCGGATGGAGCGCGCTGCCGAGTTGCTCCTCGCCGGCCGCCACAATGTGACCGAGGCCGCGATGGAAGTCGGCTACTCCTCGCTGAGCCATTTCAGCAAGGCCTTCTGCACCACCATCGGCTGCTGCCCGGTCCTGTTCCCGAAGGCCACCGCTCTGGTGGAGAAGTTCAAGGCGCAGCGGAAGCTTTGAGGTGAGGTCATGCGGCGAACGGCATTTCGCCTCGGTGCCTTCGTTCTATTTTTGGCCATGGCGCCCTTAATTAGGGCGTTTCCGCTCTACTCGCACGATGCGGTCATGCAGTGGGAAGACGCTAGGATCAAATCCGATGTGCCCGAGGCTTACCGCATCTACGTCCTATGGCCTAGCGGAATTGGAATCTCTGGCGGCCCGTATGGCAGTCCAATTCTTGTTCCATCGACGGCCTGCCACATCATACTTTTTAAGCCCGGCATGACGACGGGTGATGTGTTCCGCCAGGTGCCAGCCGATCCAAAGAAGGTTCTTGGCGTGAATGTCTACCGGGCCGGCGCGAAGCCTGATGACAAGCCCGTTTTCACTGCGTGGCGAGGGAATTGGTCGATGGGCTCGTTCGCTCTGCGGCCGCACGATGTCGTCCATCTCTTCTACCGGCATCAACCGCTGATGCCGAATAACTGAGGGCGCGTCCACGCATCGGCTTCTGCGGATCGTTAAATTCCGCTTCCCCTTCTCGGAGTTCCATGGGCCATCCCGGCGTGGGACTTGGCCTCTCCTCAAGCTGACGCATTAACGCCGAGACTGCTCGTTTGAACCAAAGTCCCGTCTTCGGAGAACCCTTGCCAAACCATAATTCCGGAAGATGTTAATCTCACGCCTCTCTTCCCAATCGCCGGAAATGAAAGTGGAAAATACGTCTCAACCAGATCGTTCGGCAGGCCGTGCTTGGGCACGCGAAAAGCGCTTTGCCAACGTGCTCGGTCGCCGGATGGCCTATATCGAACGCGGCGTGGGGCACCCGATTGTGTTCCTTCACGGCAACCCGACCTCTTCATTTCTATGGCGAGGTATCCTGCCGCATGTCGAGGCTCGCGGACGCCGGTTGATCGCCCCTGATCTTATCGGCATGGGTGACTCGGACAAGATCCCTGCCGGCGCCGAGCCCGACCGCTACCGCTTCGCTTGCCACGCTCGCTACCTTGACGCCTTTATGGATGAGGTGGTCGGAACGGACCCCGTGACGCTCGTCCTGCATGACTGGGGAGGGGCCTTGGGCTTTGACTGGGCGTACCGCCATCAGCAGCGCATCCGCGCGATAGCCTATATGGAGACGTTCGTTGCGCCGCTCACCCTGGAGGATCTGCCGGAAAGCTTTCACGCGACGCTGAAGGCCGTGCGTTCGCCGGAGGGCGAAGTTCTGGTACTTAACGAGAACATGTTCATCGAGAAGATGCTGCCCGGTGTCACGCAACGGGAGCTTTCAGAGGACGAGATGGCAGAATATCGGCGACCGTTCATGAAGCCGGGCGATGATCGCTGGCCGACATTGCAGTGGCCGCGCGAAGTACCGTTGTCAGGCGAGCCGGCCGATGTTCACGATCGGATTGACGCCTACTCCGAATGGCTGAAAACCGCGCCGTTGCCAAAGCTCTTTATCGACGCGGAGCCGGGTGTATTCGTCACGGGCCGAATCAGGAGCCTGGCGAGCAGCTTCCCTAATCAGGGCCGCGTCCCTGTCAAGGGGCTCCATTTCGTGCAAGAGGATAGTCCCAGCGAGATTGGAGAAGCGATCAGCGGCTGGCTCGAACGCATTTGATGACGTTTGCTCGGCTGGCCACTATGTGGAGAGAAGCATTCCAAGGGAAATGATTCAGCATTCTCAACAAGCGCTGCGTGTCTCACCTACGCCCATGTATCAGATGCTGTGCGCGGTCTTGCTGCTTGGTCTCACCGGAAGCGGAGCGATGCGCGCCGATTCGGTCAACCTGAAGCTTGATGAGGAAAAAACTTCGTTTCCGCGGTTCCACCCGACCATGCGGATTGAAGACGACACCATTCACTGGGTTGTGGCGTCGTCAAAGCCCCGCGCACAATGGGTACAGGTTATCCTGCCTCAAATGCCACGGCAAAGCCTGGCATTTCGGAGCGAGCTGACTCTCGAATTGGCCTACCGTGAGGCCGCATCCGAAATTCACGGCGCGATGCTCATTCGGATTCGCGGACCACAGCGAGACTGGCCTATCACGATTGTCCTTTGGCGCAGCTTGGAGCCTGGCAGCCGGGGATTTGCATTGCATCCCGGCGACCGCATCTACATTTACCCCTTACTCCATCCTGCGGCGGCGATGGACACCACTGATTTGGTTAAAGCCGAGTATTAAAGCTGAATAAACTCGCCGACTTTCGGCAGCGCTTGAAGCTCCGCCGCCTGCTTCTCGTCGGGCCGCTGCGGACGGTCGCGCTCGACGTTGACGAGGCAGAGGAAGCCGAGCGGCTCGCCTTGGTTGGCTTGGAATTGATGCCACGTCATGGTTGGCACATAGACGAGATCATTGCCCGTGATGTCGTAGATGGCATCGCCGACGAGACACTGCCCGCGCCCGCGGATGACGATGACGGAATGGATATGGTCGTGCCGCTCCAATGTCGAGTGCCCGCCGGGCTCGATCTCGAAGTAGCGCAGTTCGGCTCCAAGCTTCGGCCCGCCCTCGAAAAGAATCTGGCGCGAGATCGCCTTGAAGTGCGTTCCGTCTTCCTTGTAATTGAGCACCGGCACGCCATCCCAGCGATGCCCGCCAATGTGCCGCACGATCGAGTTCATTTAGCGGAGGAATCTATCATACTCGGAATGATGGCCAATCCAAAACTAGTGGATTGTATCTCCATGTTGTCGCGCGAGGGTGCGATAGTGCAAGCCGGCTCGTGCCGACCAGAGGCTGCGAACTTACTTGAACCGGACTGAGGGATGTTCACTGTTGGCCTGCAAAAGCTCGAAGTTTTTATCGGCGACTTTCCGAACGTCTTCGGGCAAGGCGTTGTAACAGTCCCAAAATTCAGGTAAGGCCTGATGCTTCACAGGGGCTTTGATCGCCCAGCATTAATGTCCGCATCTACCTTCTGGATAATCTTATCGAATTTTCCATCGGCAACATCCTGCTCAATCTTCCGATCCCACTCGTCAGCCATGAATTCCTCGAACCACTTGGAAAACTGAGACAGCTCTTCCGCAGTCATTTTCGTAAATGGCCTGCTCGATTTCGAGAACGCTCATACGCGAAGTGTACTCAGTATTCACCTTGCGGGCAAGCTAGGGCGACGGACGCCATCACCGCTCCTCAGCCGCCCGCTCGATCGCGGCGATATCGATCTTCACCATGGTGCACATTGCCTCGAAGGCGCGCCTGGCCTTGGCTGGATCGGGATCGTTGGTCAACTCCAGCAGGCGGCGCGGGGTGATCTGCCACCTCAGACCCCAGCGGTCCTGGAGCCAGCCGCACGCGATCTCCTCGCCGCCCTTGCTCAAGGCTGCCCAAAGGCGGTCGACTTCCTCCTGCGTGTCGCAGTTGATGATGAACGAGACCGCCTCGTTGAATTGAAACTTCGGGCCGCCGTTGAGGCCCAGATAACTTGTCCCCGCCAGCGTGAAATCGACGGTGAGCACTTCGCCTTTCGGGCAACCGGGCGTGTCCACTGGCGCGCGCAGGATGCGGTCGATGCGCGAATCGGGCAGCAGGGTGACGTAGAAGCGCGCGGCTTCCTCGGCTTGGCCGTCGAACCAAAGACAGGGCGTTATCTTTTGCATGAGCTCTCCTTTTTTTGAAGCTAGCTCGCTGTGCTACGGCTCGCCACTTCGTATGCCAGCTTTTCAAGCCGCTTCGCGTGCTGAGCAGAGGTGAGCGATTCGGGCCGTGGGCCGGGATTTTCCGGCGTGCTGAGGCCGGCCAATTGCGCGAAGGGCGACTTGCCCCGGAAATCGACGCGGCCGCAGAGGGCCCAGACGGAGCGCTTGAGTTGCTGCGCGAGTGTGGCCAGTTGCGACGGTGCCTTGCCATGGAGCGACGTGCGGTCGAACGCGCCTTCGCCCGTGATGACGAGGTCATGCTTGCGGACGATGTCGTCGAGCTTGGTCAGGCGGCGCACAAGCTGGAAGCCATCCTCGCGCCGGGCGTTAAAGAAGGTCATGAGCCCATAGCCGCAACCTCCAGCGGCGCCGGCGCCCGGCTCGTTGGCGAAATCGTAGCCAAGGTCGCGCTTCGCGATGCGGGCGAGATGGCGCAGGCCCTTGTCGAGGCGTTTGACCATGGCCGGACTGGCCCCCTTCTGCGGGCCAAACTGATAGGCCGCGCCGCGTGGGCCAAAAAGGGGATTCTCGACGTCGGTCGCGACGACGAAGTGGGACTTGTAATTGTGGGCAGAAGGAAGGATTCGGGCGATCTTGAGGAGATTTTCGCCAATAGGTGTGACTTGACGATGATCTTTATCGATATAGATAAAGCCGATGGGCGCGGCAAGGGAAATTCCCCCTTCGGTCGTCGCGCTTCCGCCGAGGCCGATCAATATCTCGTCGAAGCCCTCTTCCGCAGCAAAAGCCAACAGGTTGCCGGTGCCGAGATTGGTTGTCTTTTCTGGATTGCGCAGCTTCGTCGGCAGGTGCGCGAGACCAGACGCCTCGGTCAGGCCGATGACCGCTGTTTTGCCGCCTCCTAGCACGCCCCACTTCGCACGGATGGGCCGACCGGCAGCGTCGATGGTGCTGGCAACGCGGAGCCTGCCCTTCGTCTGGCGCACCATGAAATCGACGAAACCATCGCCGCCATCGGTCAGCGTGAAGCGCGTCGTCTTCACGCCCGGCCACGCGCGACGCAGGCCGCGCTCGATGGCACGTGCGGCTTGATCTGACGTCAGCGTGCCTTTGAACTTGTCCGGCGCGATAAGGACACGACGGGGATGCGATGCGCGGAACTTGGCCATCTTCGTTACTACCCGGCGCGGCGCACCGCGGGCAATGGCGAAATTCACCGTGCTATTTTCCACGCGACAAAACGTGCGGGGTGCGTATCTTGCCTTCCCTGCATGTCCACACCTCGTCCCTTTCTCTACGTCAAGTCCGGCTGCCCATGGTGTGATGAGGCGGAGGATTATCTCAAGGGGCGCGGTATCGCCTATGGCAAGGCCGACGTGATCTCCGACCGTGCCGCATTCGACGAGATGGTGCGCCTCTCCGGCCAGTCCAAGGCGCCGACCATGCGCTGGGACGATGAGATCCTCGCCGACTTCGGCGCGGATGAGCTCGACGCCTTCCTGCGCGAGCGCAACGTGGTCAAGTAACCGCTGCGCCGCCCGACTACCGGAATGGCCACGCACAAGTCTCCTAAGATCGACGCGCTGCTGAGCCGCTTCCCGGACCTGCCCGATTTCAACCGGCATTACGTCGGCTTTTTTCGCTGCTTCAACGAGCAGCTTTACTACGAGGCGCATGACGTCCTCGAGGAAGTGTGGCTGCCAATCCGCGGCACCGAACAGGCAAAGTTTTACCAGGGCTTGATCCAGATGGCGGGTGGTTTCGTGCACCTGCAGAAAGGCCGGCTCGGTCCCGCCGCGCGACTCTTCGCGCTCGCGCTGGCGAATTTCGAGGGTTATTCCACGCGCCATGCCGGCATCGACCTCGATGTTATCCGCGCGATCTGCAGCGACTACCGCAAGGCCATCCTTGATTCCGGCGAGGCGGTAAACCCGTGGTCGACCGAGAAGCCGCCGCAACTCGCGCTGCCGACCATGGGCCTGACCACAACCACGACGCGCCTCACCGCGCCGCTGGCCAAGTGGGAGACCGCGCCGTCTGCGCCGAAGAAGACAGGCGAGAAGAAGCCGCGCGAGTAAAGCCGGCTAGTGCGTCGAGCGGTACCAGATCGCCAGGATCACCATCAGCCCGATCAGCGCCGATGCCGCGCCGATAAAAAGGCGCACCGGCCGGGGTAGGGGAGCGCGTTGGTTCATGAGAAAACGTACACCGCCCGCTGCGATGCGAAATGGGAAGGCGGGGAACCGCCGTCCCTACCTTAGACGAGGAACCCGCTCGCGGCGTAGTCGTCGATGCCGGTCTCGAGGGTGAACTTGGGCGTGTAGCGCAGCGCCTTGGTGGTCTCGGTGAGGTCGGCCTCGGTGTGGGGCTGGTAGTGGGCGTGCGGGTTGTCGATGTAGTACGGCTGCCAGTTGGTGCTGAGGACGCGGTTCAGGTTCGTGACGATGTCGTTGAACGAGCGCGGCACGCCGCTGCCCGCGTTGTAGATGCCCGATTTGCGCGCACGCGCGGCGAGGATGGTGCAGTTGACGATGTCCTTCACGTAGACGAAGTCGCGAATTTGCTCGCCGTTCTTGAAGATGCGCGGGGCCTCGCCGCGGCGGATTTGCTGCGCGAGCTGCAGGATCATGCTGGAGGCCGCGCCCTTGTGCGTCTCGCGCGGGCCGTAGACGTTGAAGTAGCGCAGGCCGACGACGATCTGCGACGGATTCTGTGCGGCGAAGAGGCGCGCGAGGTTGTCGAGCTGCACTTTGGAAAACGCGTAGACGTTGGCTGGCTTCGGTGCCTGGTCGACCTTGTTGACGCCGGCGGCGATGCCGTAGGTCGCGGCGCTGGAGGCGTAGACGAGGCGCGTCTTGCGGCCCTCGAAGTAGTTGAGCAGGTTGCGCCACGACTCGACGTTGTCGTGCACCTGGCGGAACTGGTTGTGGTCGGTCGTGTCGGTGATCGAGGCGAGGTGGAAAATCAGGTCGACTTTCCGGCCGCCGAGGTGATGCTTCACGTCGAAGTCGGCGAGGTTCGCCGCGATGATGTCGCCCTTGAAGCCTTCGAGATTCTTGAAGTTGCCGGAGCGGAAATCGTCCACCACGGTGAGCCCGGCCTCCGGGTAGCGTTTGGCCAGTTCGAGAACGAGGTTGGAACCAACGAAGCCGGCGCCGCCGGTCACAACGATGTGCTTATACATGGGAGGGCAACCTTACAATGGCTGCGCCCCGAGGGCGAGAGCTTCCTTCGCCGTGACGCCTAGAGCTTGCGCTTCACCAGCCAGACGATGTAGGCCAGGGTCGAGCCGAGGATCATGACGCCGATGAGGATGGTGCCGATTGCGGACATAAGAGGATTATCGGCTAATATCGCGCTGAGTCAAAAGCTTGAATTGGGTGGCTTGCAGCACGGAGCAGGCAACCTCGCTGTCCTCAACGTGTAGCGCCAGCGCCGCCTTGCCGCGTGGGCGGGTGAGCAACGAGTAGGCGGAGTGGATGTTGCACTCGGCCTGAAGCAGCGCCGTGAGCACGGACTGCAAATCGGTCGCGCTGCTGCTCAGTTCGACGACAACGAGCGAGACCTCGGTGAAGGCGAGGCCGTGTTCCTGGAAAAGCACGCGGGCCCGTTCAGGATCGTCGGTGACGAGGCGCACGATGGCGGCGTCGGCGGTGTCGAGGATGCTCAGCGCCACGACGTGAATCTGAGCCTGCGTAAAAATCTTCACGATATCGAGAAGTCGCCCGACCTTGTTCTCAACGAAAACCGAGAATTGCCTCACTACGTCCTCGAGCGGTCCCTTGGCCGTCTGGAGTTCCGGGGTATCCATGTCCATATGCGTCATCAAACTGTCTCAAAAATCGCCCACGGTCACGCGGAAAGGGCTGTAAATACTGCCATCCGCAGGACAAAGAGATTTGAGTAGCCACCCAAGAAACCTTCTGGCCTCATTGCGTGCTGCCATGCCTCCGGTCAAGAAGCTCCCCGCGCCCAAGGCGCAGACCCCGAAAGCGCTCGGGGCCGTCGCGCGCCAGCAGCTTTTGCTCGTCAACGGGCTGCTGGACGAAGTGGCGCGCAATTACGTCGCGCGGCTGCATCGGGAGATCGCCGAGTTGCTCCGTTTCATCGAGAAAAAGCAGGCCGAGCCCGACTTCTCGCGGCGCAAGCTGAAGGAATTTCGCGATATGCTCAAGCTCATCGCGCACCTGCAGATCAACCCCGAGCGCGGACGGCGCAAGGACCTCAAGAAGATCGACGCGCTCATCGGCGACCTGCAGTCCGTCGTCGACAAGTGGTAGACAAGGTGGCCGACTGCGCCGAAGTTGCTGGCTTATGCGTTACGCCATCTTCGATCTCGGCAGCAACTCCATCAAGTGCGTGATGGTGGATACACGCGCCAATGGAGTGCGCGTCTTGTTTGAGGAAAGCATCGGCACACGGCTGGCCGAAAACCTGATCGACACGGCCGAGCTGAAGCCCGAGGCGATCGAGCGCACGCTCGACGCGCTGCGTTACCTGCGCGCGCAGGCCGACAAACTGAAAGTCCAGCATTTCCGCGCCGTGGCCACCAGCGCCGTGCGCGACAGCCGCAACCGGCGCGAATTCCTGCGTGCGGCGAGGGCGGTACTCGGCTTCCCGGTGCGGCTGCTCTCCGGCACGGAGGAGGCCGAAACTATTTTCTCCGGTGTGATGGCCGATCCGCACTGGCGCGGGCGCGACCTCTTCATCGTCGACATCGGCGGCGGCAGTGCGGAATGGGTGCAGGGCCGTCACGGCAAGCTGGAG
>FSYS01003106.1_pt1 | contig 11521 bp, 6 predicted proteins | sample 1638491 | NCBI WGS metagenome assembly FSYS01 (sample SAMEA3914788, study PRJEB12502) | metagenome | biome: forest; material: soil | place: Canada | collected 2011-07-03 | depth 0.1 m | reverse complement strand
TGGCCTCGATCTCGTGGCAGGTGCTGACCGACCTGCAAAGCCAAACCAACTTCAAGGCCGCCGCCATCGCCTCCAGCGCCTCGACCAATTACATCTTCGACTACACCGGCCAGCCCACCAATTCCGAGACGCAGCCCTACTTCACCTGCAACGTCACGGCGCGCAACCCAACCTCCAGCGAGGTCACGGCCACGGGCCAGTCGCTCGACTCCGGCCTTGTCCTCACCAAGCTCACCATCACGTGGCCCTCCACCGTCCACCCCGCGCCGAACACCAACTACGTCTATGCGACTCTTACGCCCTAGTCTCGCCATGCCGTCGGCCGGGAAAAACTCCGCGCGTGGCTTCACGCTCTTGGAAATGCTCGTCACGCTGGCCATCCTCTCGCTCATCAGCGTGGTGCTGGCCGGGATGTCCGCCGAGGTCGGCCGCGGCTACGGCATCTCGCAGAACGAGACCGACCGGCGCATGGCCATCCGCACCGTGCTCGACTACATGGCCAAGGAATTGCGCATCGCCTCGCTCGCGCTCAACCAAAACTCCGCGATCAGCCAGGGCAAGGGCACGCTGGAGATGCTCATCTCGCCGGCGGTGCTCGGCACGCCGCCAAACTCGATGAACTGCCCGGACAGCGTTTTCTGGCAGGCGCCGATCGCCACCGACGGCCAAGCCAAGGGCGAGATGGCCGAGGTCGGCTACTTCATCCGCTGGAGCTCCGGCCAAGCCAGCCTCTGCCGCTTCTTCGTCAACCCGAGCGACACGACCAACTACCTCGTCTACTCGAATCCGTCCAACTGGCTCTCGGTCGGCCTCCTCAATTCCGTCGCGCCCTCGGACCACGCCGACAGCTACCGCGGCCTGTTCCTCGACAACGTCCTCGGCCTCTGGGTGCAAGCGTCGCCTGACCCCAACCTTTCCGGAACGGCCTACACCAAGCCCTACGACTCATCGCTGCCCCAGACGCCCGGCCATCCCCTGCCCGCCTCGATCACCATTTCCCTCGTCGTCCTCGACGCACCCAGCGCCATCCGGTTCCAGAACGCCAACGCGGGCGCCGGCTCCTCGCCGCCTGCGGCCATCTCGACCCTTTACGGCGATACGCCCCAAACATTTGCGGACGACGTCAACGCGATGTCGCTGGTCAAGGGCGGGGCTACCGTCGTGAGCACCAGCGTGAGCATGGCGAACTATCGCTAGACGCCGAGTCCGCTACTTCGAACCGACATGAGCCCAGCACTTGGCGAAAGAAGGCGCGTATTCGCCTCGCAACAAAGCTCCGTCCTGATCATCACGCTCTTCTTCGTGGCGCTGATCACGATCATCATCGCCGGCTTCCTGACCAACATGCGGATCGAGAAGAACACCGCCCGCTCGCACCTCAACGGCGTCCTGGCCGGCCTTTATGCCGAGGCTGGCATCGACACGGCGCTCACTCGTCTCCACGGCGTCATGGGCGACACGAACCGCTTCTGGGCGACAGAAGGCGGCCGGATTTACGCGTCCAACGCGGGCACGAACGCCTTCGTGACCAACGTCGTCGATCTCAGTTCCGGACCCTGGACCAATGCCGCCGCGCCGGCCAGCCAGGACCAGGGCGTCGACCTCAACCCGCCCACCCTGCAGAATTCCGCGGTCAACCTTGTCACCTCGTCGACGCTGCCGATGTACCTCCATTGGATCTACCAGCACCAAAGCGGCCAGCTCGACACCACCGCGCCGCCCACCTTCAACTCGAGCGACCCCGTCATCGGCCGCTTCGCCTTCTGGGTCGATGACGAGAGCGGCAAGATCAATATCAACACCGCATGGGCGCGCGAGGCGGCCAACACCAACGGGCTCACGCATCCCTCACGCATCAACCTCGCCGCCGTCACGAGCCTTACCTCGGCGGACGTTGACGCGATCAACGCCTACCGCGGCGCGAACAACTATTTCAATTCGCTCAACGAGGCGCGGCAGGTCAACACCGACGTCAACGCGGCCGTCACCAACAACGCCTTCGCCTTCACTGCCTACAACCACTCGCCCGAGCTCAACATGTTCGGCGAACCGCGCATCCTGCTGACCACGCAGAAGACCAATGCCGATCTTTGCGGCACAACCAACTTCATCGACATCCTCACCACACCGAACACCGACCCGGGAAATCTCAGCGCTCTCAACGCCACCAAGCTCAACACGGTGTTCACAAAAATCGTCACGGAGCTCAGCCGCAGCAACTGGCCGATCATGGAAGGTCAGAGCTTCGCCTCCAAGTACTCCGGGCAAACCGACCCGGCGCAACTCGCCATGAACATCATCGACTACGTCCGCAGCGCCGAGTCGACCAACGAGGTCGTCGAGCCCCTGCGCGGCACCGTCCCAGCCGACAACAGCAGCTTCACCTTGACCCAGAATGGCACCCGGATGGGAGTCGCGCGCCAGCCCTTCATCACCGAGTTCGCCTTCTTCCCAACCCAGGCTCCGGTGGCGGACACGGGCACGGACGGCCTCTATAATTTCACCGGCACGGCCATCATCAAAATTTGTCTGCCTCCCAACTACGGCTTGAAGCAGATCGACGTCGGCAAGCTTTACGTCTACTTCCACGCCTGGCTGACGGGGTCCGGGGCGCAGACTGCGTTTTCCTTTCCCGAGATACTGATCAACAGCTCAATGACCTCAACAGGCGCGACGATCCTGCCCGCGGGTCAATCCATGACGGTCACTTACTCAACGCGGATCACCGGCTATTCCGGCTCCGGCGGGCTCACCAAGGTAACGTTTGAGCCGGTTCTCGAAAGCTCGAACAAAAATTCCCTCGAGGTGGCCGACCTTGGTGGTGCCGGTCTTACCCTGAAGACTCCGCTCGATGGCATCACCACCACGCCAGCCACGGCAACCGGTTATTCCATCAACGACCCGCGAGTCGGCGCCACCGACAACGACTGGCAGAGAGTGGGAACAGGCAGCAACACGTTCAGCGCCACCCAGCCCTACGGAGCGCCCGGCATCTGCACGACGAACGGCGTGCAGAGCAGCCTCAATTATCCGCCGCAAGACACGACGATAGCGTGGAGTCCCGGCCACGCACACATCACCGACATGGGCATCCAGATGCCCGCCCCCAAGGCGACATCACCAGCAGACGCCAACGCGCTGACGACCAATCCGCTCGGCATGGTCTATTCCGTCGGCGAGCTCGGCTACATTCACACCGGCGTCGACGACAAGGCGAACTCGGTCACGTGTACCGGCATGCCATGGCGGTCACTGCGCCTGCAACCCGACCCTTCCAAATCGGGAACGACCGCGCCGACGTTGCCGGACTGGGCCATCCTCGACCTCTTTTCCGCGCCTATCGCCGCCGCGCAGATCGACACGCCGTTTGTCTTTCCCGGCAACACCAACGCCAACACCTACATCAATTCCGGTGGCAAGGTGAACATCAATGCCGCCATCGCCCCGTTCACCAACGCGGCCAGTTCCTCGCCGCTCTACACGCGCACGCAGCCGCTGCAGGCCCTGCTGCTTGGTGCCAGCTTGACCGGTACGACCACGGTCTCGAGTTCCAGCACGCCCTCCCTCTCCCCGCTGGTGACCGCCCTCACCAACCAAACTCTGGCCACAGGCGGGCGCTCTTTCAGCTCGGGTTTCTATTCCACTCCCGCCCAAGTGGCAGAGATCTTGGGCGTGGCCGATACCGGCGAGGCCAGTGAGGCACTCGTGCGCGAGATCGCCGCGCAGGGTGCCGTGCGCGGCGACGTCTTCTCCATCTATTCCATCGGCCAGTCGCTCAAGCAGGATGCCACCGGCATTCACGTCCTCGCCGAGCGCCGGGAGCAAAAAGTCTTCGAGCGCGTCTGCACCGGCGGCACGGTCGCCTTCCAGCCGGTCTTCTCTAAGGACATCGAACCCTGACGCATGATTTCCCTCTCGAACACCGACTACCTCGTCATCGCCGTCTTTCTCGCTGTCATCCTTTTCGTCGGGCTGGCCATGTCGCGGAGCGCGGCGAAAAACCTGGAAAGCTATTTCCTCGGCGGACGCAAGCTCCCCTGGTACCTGCTCGGCATCTGCGGCATGTCGAACTGGTTCGACCTCACCGGCACGATGATCATCACGTCGTTCCTCTACATGCTCGGGCCGCGCGGGCTCTACATCGAGTTTCGCGGCGGCGCCGTCCTCGTGCTCGCCTTCATGCTCGCCTACACCGGCAAGTGGCACCGGCGTTCCGGCTGCATGACGCCGGCGGAATGGATCACCTACCGCTTCGGCACCGGCTTTTCCGGCGAGGCGCTGCGATTGGTCAGCGCGATCATGGGCATCATCATGACGCTCGGCCTGCTGGCCTATCTCGTGCGTGGCGCGACGCTCTTCATGGGCATGGTCTTTCCCTTCGATCCCGTCCTGCTCACGGTGGTCATCCTCTGCTTCGCGTCGATCTACACCGTGCTCGCGGGCTTTTATGGCGTGGTGCTGACCGATCTCGTGCAGGGCACGATCATGGTGATCGGCTGCATCGTCACCAGCGTGATCACATGGCACGCTGTGCCCGACGCGGCGACGCTCAACGCCGTCGCGCAAAAGGTCACCGGCAACGCGCAGTGGATTTCCTCCGCGCCGACGTGGCACACGACGATGCCGAAAGGCTACGAGGCCTATGAGTCGCTCGTCGTCGTGGCGGCGTTCTATTTTGTCCGCAATGTGCTCGGCGGACTCGGCACCGGCGCGGAATCGCGTTTCTTCGCCGCGCGTAATTCCCGCGAGGCGAGCCTGCAGTGCCTGATGCAGGGACTGGTCGTCATGTTCCGCTGGCCGCTGATGATCGGCTTCGCGATCATGGGCATCTTTCTCGTCAGCCGGGTGATGCCGGACGCGAGTGACGCCGCTCGTGCCGCCGACTTGATCCACGCCGCGCAACCCACGCTCTCCGACGGCGAGTGGCACGGCTTCATCAGCCATCTCGCGCATCACCCCGAGAGTGAGCCGCCCGCGCTGGTCCACGGACTGACCGATGTGCTCGGCGCCAACTGGCAATCGCGCCTCCTGCTGGTCAGCCCGCGCGGCACGGTCAATCCCGAGCTGATCCTGCCCGCCGTGCTGCTCAACGATTTTCATTCCGGCGTGCGCGGCCTGCTGATCGTCTCGCTGCTCTCGGCCCTGATGGGCGTTCTTTCCAGCAACGTCAACGCGGCCAGCGCGCTTTTCGTGCGCGACATCTACCAGAATTTTCTGCGGCCACAGGCGAAGAACTGGGAGCTGATCCTCGGCGCCTATGTTTCCTCGATCGTCATCGTCATCGCCAGCTTCCTGCTCGGGATGGCGGCGCCGAGCATCAACGATCTCTGGAGCTGGCTGGTGATGGGCCTCAGCGCGGGCGGCCTTGGGCCCGGGCTGCTGCGCCTTTACTGGTGGCGCACGAACGCCTGGGGCATGGCGGCGGGCATTTTCCTCGGCGGCTTGGCCGCGCTTCTCCAGCGCTGCCTTGATCCGCAAATGGCGGAGTGGATGCAGTTCACCCTGATGACATCGATTTCATTCGGCGCCACGATCATCGGCTCGCTTCTTTCCGGCCCGACCTCGCCGGAAATCGTCCGCCATTTTTACCAGACGACTCGGCCCTTCGGCGCGTGGGGGCCGTTCTGGCGCGAATTGCCCGCGGCGACGAAACAGATGTGGGGGCGCGAGCACAAGTTCGATCTTCTTTCCGTCGCGTCAGCGCTGGTCTGGCAGATCTGCCTGTTCCTCGTGCCAATGCAAATTCTCACGCACAACTGGACGGGCGTCGCCTGCACGCTGCCGGTCTTCCTGTGCGGCTGCGTGGCGCTCTACTTCTTTTGGTGGCGTCATCTCCCCTCACCCAACGAGCCGATGGACGATCAGCTTCGCTCCGGCATCGCCACGTCTCCGATTCCGCCCTCCAAAGAGGAATCACGTCCAGCGCTGAGCCACTAGCAATCAGGCTAATCGCAACAAACAGAACCCCTCTGAAGCTCCCTTTTCGATTTCTACATGTATTTTTTGAAATACGTCCTTGACTAGAATCGACCTACCGTTTAAAAAATAGCAACCGTTGGCACTCCCATTCTAACATTTAACCCCTGCAAATTGAGCTCTGCTATGAAAAACAGCCTACGCCCCACCTCCGGTCGCCGTTCATTCAGTCGAATGCTTCTGGCTGGTATTATGATCGCAACCAGTTTGGGTATGGCCCACGCGACGAATTACTATTGGGATGTGAATGGCACAACGGCGGGATCTGGAGCAAACGGCTCCACGAAGACGTGGTCGAGCGGAACGAATACTTGGAACACCGATCCACTTGGTGGAAGCGCGGGAACCACCCCTGCCGTCCCCACCAGCTCGGATGATGCCTATTTCGCCGCAGGATCAGATGTCACAACCGGATTAACGGTGAATGTTAGCGGTGCTGTTTCGATAAAAGGTTTTACGTTCAATACCAACGGTACGGCCACCATGACCCTCGGCGGCAGCACCGGCAATCTGACGATCGGCTCTGATGGCATCACCGTTACCGGTGGAGCGGCGACAGGTACGACGGACGTTTTGAACATCACGACAGGCTCTAACGCAACCGCTACGCTGACGATCGGGGCCGCTCAAACGTGGAACATTGCTAACGGTGTGCTCTACCTCTCGACCTCGAACATCAACTATGCCAACCAACTCACATTTGGAGGCGGCACCTTCATTCTCGGTTCGACCGGCAGCGGCGAAGGCACGTACACCGGAACGGGTGGCGTGCGGATCAACGGGGGCAATGTCCAGCTCGGCGACCCGCCCAGCAATCCGGCGACCAACCCCTTCGGCAGTGGTGCACTTGAACTGAGTGCAGGCTCGCTGGCAAAATGGGGATCCAATACCGGCACCGTATCGATCTCGAATACAACGACGGTCGACGGCAACTTCACCTTAGGCGTTACTGGGACGGTCCCGATGAATTTCACCGGTAGCGTGACCTTTTCGAATACGCCGACGGTCACGCTCAATAACGGCGGCGGTCTCAACTTCAACGGAGTGACCACACTGGGCAGCAACGTGAGTTTCAACGGCACTGGCACGACGACCTTCACCACGGGCATCGGCGACGGCGGCGGCAATCACGGGGTGACCTACGGCGGCACCGGCCGATACAATCTCGTCACGGGCAGTACCTATACCGGAGGCACGACCATCTCCGGCGGCGCGGTTGTCGCGACCAATACCGTCGGCTCGGCCACCGGCACCGGTTCGCTCACGGTGAGCGGCACCGGCGTCCTGGTCGGTTCGGGTATCATCGGCACTTCCGGTGTCACCAGTGGCACGGCGGTCACCATCGCCTCCGGCGGCACGCTCGACCCCGGCGGCTCCACCGGCACCTTCACGGCCCCCGCGACGGTCCTGACCTTCAATCTCCATAGCGGCTCCTCGATGCAGTTGAATTCCGGCGCGAACTTCGTCTTCGATCTCGGCGCCATGAATCTCAACGATTCGGTCACGCCCGGCACGGCGACGAGCGACTTGATCCGGATCAGCGGCGGCACGCTGAACCTGAACAGCATCGACCTCTCCGACTTCACCATCAAGACGCTGGCCGGCTTCAACGTGGGCGACTACAACCTCTTCGCCGCCGACGCCCCCGGCGACATCACGGGCACGCTCGGGCCCTTGCTCACGCAGGCCTTCACGTTCAACGGCTCGCCCTACTCCTACACCCTGGCCATCACCAACGGCGGGCAGGATCTGACGCTGGAAGTCGTGCCCGAGCCCAGCACGTGGGCAATGATGCTCGGCGGCTTGGGCGTCCTCATCTTTTGCGTGCGCCGCCGGAACCTTTCCGACAAGTCCCGGGTTTAATCGTCACCCCCTGTGTCTCAGTTCTTCTTCAGCGCCGCCGAACCCCTCGGCGGCGCAAGCCCTTTCTCGTCGTACTATGAATCGTCGTGATTTTCTCAAGGCCGGGACCGCCGCCACGGTGATGGCGAAGTTCGGTTTCCTGCTCGTCTCCGCGGAAACCACCGCCGCCGCCCAGCCGCTTCCCGCAGGCGCCATCACCGGCGACGTGCTGGTCTACGGCTCGACGCCCAGCGGCATCGCGGCGGCCGTCTCCGCCGCGCGCCAGGGCTGCAACGTCGTCCTCGCCTGCCCGAAAAAGCATCCCGGCGGCGCGCTGGCCAGCGGCCTGTGCACGCTCGATTCGCGCCGCAGCGACGTCCACAGCAGCTTCGTCTTCGAGTTCAAGAAGGGCATGAAAGACGCCTACGACGAGATCAAGAAACAGGAGCCGCCCGATCAATTCTCCAAGGGCCACGGTCACGAGCCCTCCGTCGCGGAGGCCTTTTTTCTCAAGCTCATCCAAACGCAGACCCCCTCCATCACGTACCTGCCCGGCCATTACCTCACCGGAGTCACGGTCGTCGGCGGCCGCATCCGCGACATCCAGCTTGAAGCACTCGACGGCTCCACGAAGACCGTCGCCACGACCACCTACATCGACGCCACCTACGAGGGCGACCTCGCCGCCGAGGCCAAAGTCCCTTACCGCGTGGGCCGCGAGTCCGCCGCCGAATTCAACGAGCCGCTCGCCGGCATCCGCTACGTCAATTTCCACACCGGTGAAGTGGTGCCGACCGCCGACACCGGCGACGCCTCGCCCTACATCCAGGCCTACTGCGCGCGCTGCGTCTTCACCACCGACCCGGCCAAGCTCGTTCCCTTCACCAAGCCCGACACCTACGAGCAGCACCTGCCCGATCTCCTGCCGCTCATCGAGGACTTCAACAGCAACCGCATCCACAACCGCAACCTCGGCTCCGCGCTGCATCGCTCGAAGTGGGAGCTCAACGGCTCGATCGACCAGCTCACCAGCCTCGACTGCCCCGGCATGAATTTCGACTGGCCGGAAGCCGACCGCAAACACCGCGCCGAGCTGGAGAAATTCCACATCGACCACGCGGCCAGCTACGTTTGGTTCCTGCAAAACGATCCGCGCATACCGGACCGCGTGCGCGCCGTCTGGGCCACCGCCGGCCTGCACCAGGAGGAGTTCACCGACAACAACCACTGGCCGTGGCAAATCTACGTGCGTCAGGGCCGGCGCATCGAGGGCCGCGCCAAGGTCACGCAGTTCAATTTTCTCGTCGACCCGAAGATCAACCGCACGCCGCTCGTCGAGCATCCCATCGGCGTCGGCGAATTCGCCTTCGACGTGCATGCCTGCCGCGACCGCCGCTTCTCCGTCAACGGCTTCATGGACGGCGTCCTCTGGTACCCCAAGTCAACGCCCTGCCCGGCGGAAGCCGGCCAGATTCCCTACGCCGCGCTGTTGCCGAAGAACATCGACAACCTGCTCGTCCCGGTCGCCCTTTCCGCGACGCACATGGGCATGTCGGTCATCCGCATGGAGCCGTGCTGGATGGGCACCGGCCAAGCGGCAGGACTCGCCGCCGCCGAGGCCAAGAAGCACAGTCTCGACGTGGCCAACATCGATCCGACGCCGCTCCCGGCGCTGGCGAATATCAAAGTCGATCCCTACGCGGCGTCGTGAACCCGCGCCGGTCAGGGGGCCATCGCGGCGGCAACCGGCATGCTGGAACCGGCCGACGTGGCCATCTTCGCGCCGCACGACGTGCGCACCACCAGCTTCGGGGGAAGCAGCACATGGCTGCTGCGGCCCGTGCGCGGCTTGCCTTCGATGCGCTCGATCAAAATCTGCGCGGCGGTCGTGCCCTCGAGGTCAAGCGGCTGCTGCACGCTGGTCAGTTGCAGGCCCTGCGTGCGATAAAGGCCCGAGTCGAGATTGTCGTAGCCGACGAGCGCGATGTCCTCCGGCACGCGCAGCCCGGCTTCCTGCAGCGCGTTGAACGCGCCGTAGGCGATGGGATCGTACATGCAGACGATGCTGTCGAACGGCAGATCGGCCGCCGATTTCCCGGCGACCCATCCCGCCACGATGTCGTGCGCGGCCTGCGTCCATTCGGCGAGAATGTTGTGGTCGCCGCCCGAGGTCGCGCCGGTGCTCGAGACGTGGCCCTCCAGCACGGAAGTCGTCGGCAGGCGATGCTTGTGCAGCGCCTCGAGGAAACCCTTGCGCCGCGCCATGTGCACCGTGTTCGTTTCCCAGAAGCCGATCAGCGCGGGACGGCGCCGGCCGCAGAGAATGACGTGCTCGGTCAGCTCGAACATCCCCTGCACGTTGTCGGTCATCACGCAGGTGAAATCGAGCCCCGCGATGTAGCGGTCCAGCAGCACCAGCGGCACGTTGCGCTTGTTGAGCTCGTCGAGCAGGTCGAGGAACTCCTTGCAGTCGGTCACGAACCGGTCGGGATAAAGAAGGATGCCGGAAACATCGGTCTCCAGCAGCTTGCGCAGTTGCTTGATCTGCAATTGCGGGTCGTTGTGATCGTGGGAAAGAAGAATGTGATAGCCATTGCGGGTCGCCTCGGCCTCGATGCCGCGCACGACGCTGGCAATCAGCGGCGCATTGACCGACGGAACCAGCACGCCGAGGAGCTTGGCGTTGGTCGACTTGGACGAGATCGGTGTCCGGTTGGGGACCTTGGCCAGGAAAGTGCCGCGTCCGCGGACGCACTTGATCGTGCCGTCATTGCGCAGCAACTGCAGCGCCTTGCGGGCGGTGACGCGGCTGACCTTATATTTTTTGACCAACTCGTTTTCGCTGATGATCTTGTCGCCAACGGCCATTTCGGAGAGATAACTCTCAAGGTCCCAGCGCACCCACTGGTAGCGCGGAAGCATGTCGGCAAGAACATGTTGTTCCATGAAGCAGACAATACAAGACCTCTAAGCATACGTCAAATACTTGTATGCGGCTAAAACTTCGAGTCGCAACCAAGATTATAGGATGTACTTGACATAATACATCTCAATGCCTAAATCTCGATTCCTACCCTTCTTGCGTATCTTTCAGCCCTCGTTTTCCCGCGCTTCCATGAAACTGATCCCGCTCCTCCTCCTTCTCGCCATTTCCCCTGCCCTCGCCTTGAACGCGCCCGATCGCTCCTGGCCGACGGAAGCCCTGCCCAAGGGAATCGTGCGCACGCTCCCCTCCAGCCAATTTCCCGAACCGCACAAGGGCAGCGAGATGCTGGTTCAGTCCCTGGCCGGACTCGCGGCCAAGGCAGTCAACCAAGGGAAAGGCGACGAACTGGTCTGGGTCTCCAGCGGCAACGTCGACATCGAGCAATGGTATCACCAGTTCATGACCGCCCATCCCGACATGGCGTACCGCGGCGCGTTCGACCCGTGGGAACTCGTCGACCGCTATGCCAAGGCCGGCGTTGTCAAGGGCTACATCCTCTACCGCCTCGATCACTCGAACCGCAACATGGAGAAGTACACGCCGGACATCGACCTCTCCGCCAACGTGGCCACGAGCCTCGCCGGCATTCTCGACGGCGTGATCATCGATGAGAGCATGGAGGCGAAGGCGAAAGAGCACGGCCTCAAGTTGCTCGCCGACGCGCGCGGCAAGACTGACCGCTGGTGCTTCGAAACCTATCGCGACCAGTTCAACCGC
>FSYS01002291.1_pt1 | contig 11570 bp, 10 predicted proteins | sample 1638491 | NCBI WGS metagenome assembly FSYS01 (sample SAMEA3914788, study PRJEB12502) | metagenome | biome: forest; material: soil | place: Canada | collected 2011-07-03 | depth 0.1 m | reverse complement strand
GACACAGAGTTCCGCGGTAGCGCCGTTCTTCCGAACCGCCACTCGCACCTGTGAGCCGGACGGGCTGTGCTGCATCGCGTTCAGGATGAGATTCGAACACAACAACCTCAACTCCTCTGGAGCGACCTTGACGACAACCTCCGCTGGCGAGGACATGACAATTTGCAAGCCTTTCACATTGGCCATCGTCTCGAACTGGTTCACAACGAGTCTCACCGAATGCGTTATATCGGTTGCATATAAATCTGCATTTGGTTCCAGCTGGCTCTCTACCCGCGCCAGCGTGAGCATTCTGGCGACGATCTGTTCCATTCGCTCGCAATCTGCGTAAGAGCGCTCCAGGCCGGCTTCGTATTCGTGCGCCGTTCGTCGCTTCATGCTGAGCAGTTGCAATGACGACTTGACCACGGCAACCGAGGTCTTCAGTTCATGCGCTGCATCGCTGACGAACTGGCGTTGTTGCCTAAACGAGTGCTCCAGGCCCTGCAGGACAGTCTCCAACGCTCCTGCCAGTGGAGCAAGCTCTTTCGTCTTAAGCGCCCTTTCTGATGGAACAAAGTCCCATGAATGGACGGACACCCGGGCTGCCTGCGCCGCAAGCTCTCGCAACGGAGCCAGGCCGCGATTTAAAAACCAGAACATCAACAATCCCGAGATCGCCAACAACCCAAGACTCGTCAGTGCGTAGAATGCCACGGTTTTCCACACAGCGGTCCATACGGTCGCAGTTGGCGATCCATAGATTACGGTGACGCGGCGCGGAATTCCACCGCCTTTGTCCCCGGGATCGACCATCCTCAAGCCCCCAATCTTCAACACTCGATAGTGTTTCCCACTAACTCGCAGCTTGAAAAAACTGCCGTCCTTCAGGCTGACGTGAGACGGGTCCAACCCGGTCCAATTGCGTGATCGGCCGAGCAGCCGTTTGTTTTCGTCCACGACTTCGTAGATGTCCTCCGCCGGCAGGCTCACCTCGGTTCCGTCAAGCATCACGTTATCTGCTGTATCTTCCGCGTCCTGCACCGCTCCCAGCAGCGAGTCCGCACGTCCACGCAGCATGATGTCGAACGAACGAAAGTGAGTGTGCCTTTCATAGGCGACTGCTAATCCGGTGATCGCCGCCGCCGATGCCAACTGCACAAGCAGCACAGCAACCACAAGCCGGCGGGTGAGCGAATACGACCTCATCGGTCCTCCTCTCTGCTCGCCAGCAGCCGGTACCCGCGCCCGCGCAGTGTCTCGATACTCGGCTGGCGGCTTGTGCCATCCAGCTTCTTTCTCAAGTTCGACACATGGGCCTCGATGACATTGGAATGATGTTCCCAGTTGTAGTCGTACAGATGTTCCAATAGCTCTCTCTTCGAGACGACAACTCGGGGCCGGTGCATCAGATACTCAAGAATGCGATACTCCGTAGGCGATAGCTCGATCCATTGCTCGCTACGTCTCACCGTCTGCTCCACGGTATTCACCTCCAGATCGGCGATCCGCAAAGTAGGGTCTGCGCTTCCTTTGCCGCGCCGTATCAGCGCCTTCGCGCGAGCGATCAGCTCCCCAAGATCGAATGGTTTACTCAGGTAATCGTCCGCGCCGGCATTCAGCAACTCGACGATGGAGCTATGTCCACCCTTCGCCGTCAGTATCAGCACCGAGGTCCGATCCCCTCGTCCCCTTAGCAACTTCAGAAGGCTCAGGCCATCGAGCTTTGGCAGCATCAGGTCCAGGATAATCAGGTCATAGCAAAGATTGCCCGCGAGATCGAGCCCCACCTCTCCGTTCTCCGCGCAATCGACGGCGAGCCCCGGGCCTTCGCGCAGAGCGGAGGCGATGTTCTCTGCCAGCCGTATCTCGTCTTCTACCAGCAAAACCCGCATCGCATCGATACCATCACATTCAGCTTAAGCGAGCCTGAAGGCGGCATCGACCAAAGTTGACTGTTTATTCTCAGCGATTCTTTATTGAATCTCAGCGATCAGTGATCGAAGACTTGCGTTGGTCTCTCGATTCAACCAAAGTCTGTGGCGCGCTGCGCTGACGACCGGCTGCGGAGCTCCTGTAGATTCCATCAGGGCGATCTCCTTTTCATCCGACCGAAGATTTATTTCGTTCTCATGCAGTAGCTTTCTCAGTTGTTCAGCGGTTAGCTGAGACATCCATCTCTCCTTCCCAATGCTTGTTACTCGTGTGCACCCTGAATCATAGTGCCTTCCGCCTTTGCAATAAAGCACTTCCTTTCAGTGGAAGAGCAGAAGTGTGTGCAAGCCTTCACCGGATTCGCATGCGAGTCGTCCCTGGCAATTTATCCTTATCGTGTGCAGCAGATATTCAGCAACACGGAGGCAGGTTCCGGCAGCCACGAGTGGACTGCGGAGCTCGAGTCCTGGATACGGGAGCGGGCTGTGGAGGCTGGCTTCGACACGGCTGGAATTGCGCCCGTGTCTGCGCCAGAAGGCGATGCGAGCCAATTGGATGCAGAGCGCTTCTCCTCGTGGGTCGCGGCGGGCAGAGCCGGCGAGATGGAGTATCTGAAGCGGCGTGACGAGCGCGGCATCCTCCTGCGCAGCGGCGTACAGGTTGCGATGCCGTGGGCGCGGTCGGTGATCGTCTGCGCGCTGAACTACAACGCAGCAGGACCGCGTTCTATCGAAGAGGCACCTCGCGACGCAGGATGGATCGCGCGATATGCCTGGAGCGGTCGCGATGCCGGTGCGGAGTCGGCAGAGCTCATCCCAACGGACTATCACGACGAGCTGCTGCGCCGTCTGTGCGATGTCGAGAGCGCTTTAAAGCAGCGGATCTCCTGCGAGACGAAGTGTTACGTTGACACGGGCCCGCTGGTCGAGCGAACTGTTGCGGCAAAGGCCGGCGTTGGCTGGATAGGGAAAAATACTTGTATCATCAACCAGGATCTGGGATCATGGCTGGTGCTCGGCGTTATCGTGACATCGCTTCCCATGGCTGCAAACTCTGCGCTCAACGAAGCCGCGGACCGTTGCGGCAGTTGCACACGCTGCATTGATGCGTGTCCAACTGAGGCTCTGGTGGCTCCCCGCGAGATGGATGCGTCGCGCTGTATCGCATACCTCACCATCGAAAAAAAAGGCGTCATCCCGCACAACTTGCGCGAGCCGATCGGCCGTCAGGTCTTTGGTTGCGATATCTGCCAGGACGTCTGCCCATGGAATCGCCGGGCGCCAATCGCTATAAAGCCCGGAATGGTGGCACGGGCCGAGATGATCAATCCTGACCTGGAGTGGCTCGCGGACATGGACGCAGCGACGTTCAAGCGCTGGTTCGCGGGTTCTCCGATAGAGCGGACCCGTCGCAAACGCCTGCAGAGGAACGTCGCGATCGCCATGGGCAATAGCGGAGAAAAAAAATTCCTGTCTCACTTAGAGCGATGGGGTGCAGGCGAAGATTCGGTTCTCGCGGAGAGCGCACAATGGGCGATAGAGCAGATTCAAAAAATCGCTGAAGAGCGCGCGCGAACCGGCCTGCAGCCAGCTCCTGGCCTCGGGCGTGGAGGCCTCTGCTAGCATCGGGGTAGCGCGGTGCACATGCGCTGCCGCCGTTGCTTATGTCATCCATTGTGCCAGAAGACCCCCAAATCGACGACAGAGGCGCGAACTTGTCGCCCAAGCCTCTAGATGAGGTAAAGCCGGTTATCACGGAGTATGGCTTAGGTGCCCAGATCGTCGCTCTGGCGCGTTACATGGCGCGAACCGACGTTCACACCTATGCGTTCAGCGTGGCGGCCAATGTCATCCTTTCACTGTTTCCCTTCATCGTGCTTCTGCTCACCATCAGCCACCTCTTCCATTCGCACGCCCTGGAGTCGGTCATGGGCGACATGGTCAAGACGTTCCTGCCGGTTGGTCAGGACTTTGTTATGCGTAACATGCAACTGCTGGCTCACCCGCACAAAGGCGGCCAGATATTCTCGCTGGTCATGCTATTGATCTCCTCAACAGGGATCTTTCTCCCGCTGGAGGTGGCGCTGAACAATGTGTGGGGAGTGAAGCAGAACCGCAACTATGTGCACAACCAGGCCGTGTCGCTGGGTCTGGCCTTCTCGGTGGGGGTGCTCGCCATGGCCTCGGCCGCCTCTACTACCGCGCAGAAGACCATTCTTGAGTGGGTCTTCATGGGGCATACGCAGAACCTCCTCTTCAACTTCGTCTCCTTTGGCTTTTTGAAGTTCTGCGCCGCCGTCGCCAGCATCCTGCTTTTCTTTCTCATCTATTGGATACTGCCGTACCGCAAGGTCCCAGCGCGTGCGGTGCTCCCTACGGCTATCATCGTTGGATTGCTGTGGGAGGGTTCCAAGTATCTTTACGTCAAGGCGCTTCCGTGGCTGGACTTTCAATCGGTATACGGGCCCTTTTATATTTCGGTAGGGTTGATGATCTGGGCGTTTCTGTCTGGCCTGCTTCTACTGGCGGGAGCGCATTTTTCGGCTACGCGGTACACGTTGGGACTGGCCCGGCGGGCGGAACTGGAGGCGGCAACCGATGCAAAATCCGATTAGCCTGCTCCGGTCGCAGATGCACGGACGGATGCCGAAAGGGCTGGCTGGCGCGTCGCTTTGGCTGGCGGCGTGGTTCTGCCTGCTGTTTGTCTTGCGTCACCTTCCTGGCTGGTGGGGGTTGTTTTTCCGCGTCCTCCAGATATTCGTTGGCCTGGCGTTGATCGGGGTGGGCGTTCCGGCGTTGTGGCAGCTCGTGCGGAGCCGCATGCTGTGGAGCCTGCGCAATAAGCTGGTTCTGACCTATCTTCTGATCGGACTCGCTCCGGCTGTCCTGTTCGTCACTCTCGTCTCGATCATGGCCTACGTGGCTGCAGGACAGTTCGCCATCCATCTCGCCGACTCCCGACTTCGAGCAGAGCTCAGCCAGATGAGCTCAGAGACCAAACATCGTGCGGACCTCGTGACGCAGCTATTAGCCGAGCAGACGAAGGGCACTCCCCAGTCCTACGCCGATGCCATAGGCCATATCGAGCAGTCCGGTGAGCTTGTTCTGCCCAGGGTCATGCTGCATCAGGAGACCCAAGGCTTCTTGAATGGAGCCTCCGTCTCTCCGCCCTCTGCCAACCGCGGCAAGACGCCCTTCGGCCTGCCGCCATGGGCGACCGAACTGACCGAAGGAGCGTTCTCCGGTCTGGTCCTCGATGGAAACGATATGTATCTCATCGCGGTGCACCAGAAGCGATGGAACGATGGTCGGATCTTCACCCTCATGTCCAGCGTGCCGGTAGATGGCGTCCTCCTCAAGACGATCTCGGAGGGTCTCGGCGAGGCAAGTATTCTGCCGGTTCGCACCATCAAACCCTCGACCCCGGAGAAGAATCGCAGCGCTGCAGCGGAGGTTAATCCTGGCCAGTCAGCTACGAATGAGATTGGCACTGCGGCCAAAGCCGACGACAAACTTGAATCCGCACCGGCAACGGGCTGGATCGTGGGTGGCACGGAACCGCCTCCAGTCAACGTGGCGGACGTGCCCGTCCGCTTCACGTCGACCGAATCGATAATCGACTGGGACTCGGGCAGGCGCGACGCCGTATTTTTTTCCGTCCAATCGCGGCCATCCCTGCTGTATAACCAGCTTTTCGGCGCCTCACTCAGCGGTATTGTGACCAGCGTGATACGTATCGCGCTCGTTCTGCTGTGCCTCATCTTTGCGCTGATTGAACTGCTGGCGCTAGTGATGGCGATCCGGTTGAGCCGGACGATCACGGCTTCAGTCGCAGATTTGTATCAGGCTACGTTACAGATTGATCGCGGCGAGCTGGACCACCAGATCGTGGTCAAGAGGGATGATCAACTTGCAGAGTTGAGCAAGTCATTCAACAAGATGACCGGCTCACTGAAGCGTTTGCTGGTAGAGCAAAAAGAGAAGGAGCGGCTCCAGAACGAGCTGTCGATCGCCCAGGAGGTGCAGGCGAATCTCTTTCCGCACCGCCTCCAGAACCTGGAAAAACTGGAGCTGCATGGTGTTTGCCGTCCGGCGCGCTCCGTTAGCGGGGACTACTACGACTTCCTCGTCTTTCATCGCGAGGCCCATGAAGGTCAGGCCTGCCGGGAAGAGACCGGAGTTGCGATTGCAATCGGCGACATCAGCGGCAAAGGCATCTCAGCGGCCTTGCTCATGGCTACCCTGCACTCCGCGGTGCGCGCCTATCGGTTCGCCAGTGAGGAGCTTGTCTACAGCGAGTCTAGCGTCGCCGGTCTCACGGCCAGCCGGGAGGAGCGGGGTGGCGATCACGACGAGCTGTTCGAATCGCCAGGGCGTATCCTCTCGCTGCTGAATCGGCATCTCTACCGGAGCACGCAGCCGGAGAAGTATGCGACGTTGTTCCTCGCCCACTACGACGCGGCCTCAGCTATGTTGACCTATTCGAATGCCGGTCAACTGCCTCCGCTGGTGCTTAGCCGCGACGGAAGCATTACCAGGCTGGACAAGGGGGGCACTGTTGTCGGCCTGATGGACGGCATGCATTACGAGGAAGGGCGTCTGCAGATGCAGTCCGGAGACGTCTTGGTGTGCTACTCGGACGGTGTGACCGAGCCGGAGAACGACTTCGGCGAGTTCGGGGAGGAGCGCCTGATGGATGTGGTCAGACGATACCGCGATCTTCCTCTTCACGAGGTTTCATCGCAGGTGATGCAGGCGCTCGACGCGTGGATTGGCGCCGAAGAGCAGCCGGATGACATTACGCTGGTAATTGCTCGCCAGGTGTGAGGTCTTTCCTGTAAATCCTGTGGGCAGGACATGGTTCCTATCTCTGCTTGATGGCTTTTACCACGATGTCATTGGGCGAGCCGCCGGCGGGGAGTATGGTGAAGAGCGTCGGGCCCTGATTTCCCTGGGTGCGAATGACCGCTACGTCCCCGGAATGAGCGTCGGTCGCGAGCAGAAGGTGTTCGTCCGCTGAGAAGGCGAGGACTTCGGGGGCGGCCCCGGTGTGGACGCTGCCCACCAGCCTGCCGTCGTCGATGCTGTAGATGCTGATGGAGTCAGCGGCGAAGTTAGAGACCCAGAGCGTGCTGTTATCGCGACTGACGATTCCGTAGGCGGGTTTGCTGCCGATGGGGAAGGTGGTCCCGACCTCGTTCATTGGGGTTTCGATCTCGGAGACGCTGTCGGAGTCGAAGTTGGAGACGAAGACTTCGCCCCCATCGGGCTTCATGGCGAGATGGATCGGGGTGGTGCCTACGTCGAGCAGGGTCAGCATGCGGTCGGCGGTGAGGGAGGGGTTCTGCTTTGCGTCCCAGGAGCCGGGGGCTGCGGCGAGGCCGATGGCCATCACCTGGTGACCGTCGGAGCAGGCGATGAAGGCCTTGGAGGAGTCGGGGAGGATCACTGCGTCGGTTGCGCCGGGACAGTTGGGGAACGCGGCGCGGAGGTGCAGCGGTGGTGCGGGGTGGGCTGTTGGGTTCTGCGGTTCGGCGGGAGCGATGTCGAAGACGGAGACGCTGCTGCTGAGGCCGTTGGTGACGACCAGGGTGCGGCCGTCGGGCGAGATGCGAAGGAAGCCGGGCTGTTCGCCGGTTCCGGCTACGCCGATCTCGCGACGGCGATCAAGGTCGAGGATGCTAACGGTGTTGGAGCCGGAGTTTGCGACGTAGGCGCGGTTGCCAGTGGCGTCGACGGCGATGGCGCGGGGCAGGCGATGGACGGGGATGGTGGCGACTACGCGGTTGGAGTCGGCGTTGATGACCGAGACTGAGCCGGAGAGGGTGTTGACGACGTAGACCTCGTTGCGCACCGGGTTTACGGCTAGGGCGGAAGGCTGCGTGCCGACCTGAAGGGTACGATCCTGGCGAAGATAGACCAGGTCGAGCACGGTGACGGTGTTCGATTTACCGTTGCTGATGTAGGCGAATTCGCGGTAGCCGACGGGAACTTCGGGAAACCGGTTGCGGTGGCAGCCGAGGGTGGCCAGCAGAAGCAGGAACGATGAGGCGGCGAGTAATCGTGGAAGTAAGGCGAAGCGGTGGGTCAACACTGATCTAACTCTATGGTGCGGGGTGACCGGGAGCAAGGGCAGGCAGGGACAATCATCGTAGGAGGCTGTTGCCTCGTGCGCCCATCTCTCGGGTGCAAGTGTCGGTATTTTCGATCTTTCCATCTTCGATTGCTGCTTCCAACGAAATCCCTCATGAGTGATTTGTGCCGCATGGACCCCCCTCCCCCCTCGGGGGTATCTTGCACGTAAAACACTTGTTTTCTGCAGTTTGGAGAGGGTTGGCACCTGCAAAATATTCATTGCAAATGGGTTACCTGCAAAATATAGATTCCAGGCGAGTTATTGGACGGATTATGATCTGGTGGGTGCCCCAAGGCTTCCTTTTATGCTCTGTATCCAGTATAGCGGGTTGGGTGGAACTCATGAGACATGTGAATGTGCTGGATTGGCGCGGGGTTTCGATGGTTTGGGGCTTGACAGGTTTTTGGACGGCCGAGAGAGAACAGACTACAGCCAGAACGAAATACAGGGGTTCTTCCCCGTTCGACTGCGCTCAGGGTCAGAATGACGACGCAAAACAAGGTCCAAGTCAGACGCAAACAAGGTGCAAGCCAGATGCAACCGCAAGGCGCAAAGTCAGACGCAACCGCAAGCCAGACCAAAACACGGCGCAAGTCAGGCACGAAACAGGCAAAACGAGAGGCAAAACAGACGGAAGCGGCGGAAGAAGTAGCTGTTGCGGCCGTTTTTAGGCTCAGGACACCAGCGTTTGGCTCAGGATCTTAGCGGCGGGGGGACTTGGTGCGGTGCCATTGCCAGGCCACGTGTGCGAGGTAGCCTCCCTGGATGACGAGGACGGTGGCGTAGGCAGCGAGGAGGTGTCTGCTCTCTAGGGTGCTCATGCTGAAGAAGGAGTGCCAGGTCATTGCGGGGTCTCCAGAGAGGCTTCTATGGCCTGCAGGGCGGCTTCCTGGTCGGCGATCTGACGGCGGCGCTCGAGGGCGAAACGGAAGATGAGGATGAAGATTCCCCAGAGGCCCCATCCAGCGATGTTCCAGAAGAAGGCGGGGAGCATGGATTTGTCCATGCCGGCATCGGGGCCTCCGAAGAAGACGGGTGCGGGATGCTGGGTGCGCCACCAGCGGATGGACATGTAGACGATGGGGACGTCGACGGCGGCGAAGACGGAGAGGACAGCGGCGAGGGTCTGGGCCTGTCCGGTGGAGGAGAAGCGGCGCAACATGAGGTAGCTGACGTAGAGGAGCCAGAGGAGAAGCAGGCTGGTGAGGCGCGCGTCCCATGCCCACCAGATGCCCCAGGCGGCGCGTCCCCAGATGGAGCCGGTGATAAGGGTGATGCTGGTGTAGACGACGGCTACCTCTGCGGAGGCGAGGGCGAAGGCGTCGGCGGTGAGGGCCTTGAGGGGATCGCGATTGCGCCAGTAGAGGTAAGCGAGGGAGGCGGCGAAGTTGAGGTAGGGAAAGAGGAGGCTCCACATCGCGATGGGGACGTGGTAGTAGAAGATGCGTCCGACGTTGCCCTGGGCGGCGTCGGTGGGGACGAGGAAGATGGCCTCGCGGAAGCCGATGACGAGGACCGCGACGGAGATGGCGAACCAGAGCCATGCGACGCTGCGGAGGGTGGGACTGCGCTGCTCCATGAGGATTATTTTATCGCGAATTGGGCCGTTCGGCATTCGGCTGTTCGATGTTCGCTCGCTGTTCCGAATTCGCTCGCTGGCGCTAGTTACTCAGCGTTCAAGACGGTTTCGAAGAGGAGGATGCAGATGGTGGTGAAGATGATGTCGTAGCCGGCGAGCTGCTTGATCCAGAGGCCGATCTGGATGGGATCGAGGTCGCCGGTGAGGACGCCGGTGGTAGCTTGCACCATCGATAGGAGAGCCGGCAGCGAGATGGGTAGCAGAAGCAGCGGGAGGAGTAGTTCGCGGTTGCGGGCGCGGAGGCCAAGAGCGGCGAAGAAGGTTCCGTTGACGACAAGAGCCCAGGTGCCCAGTGGGAGGATGGCGGCAAGTACCCAGATGTTTCCTGCGGCGTGAAGATTGAAGAAGACGATGAAGATGGGGGCGAGGACGGCTTCGACGACGAGGACGAAGAGCATGTTGGCGATGGCTTTGCCGAGGAACAGGGCTGACGCGGGCGAGGGAGCCATGCGTTGTGCCTCGAGGACCTGGTTGCGGAGCTCGCGAGCCCAGGATTGGTTGAGCGCGGTGATGGAGGCGAAGAGGAGGGCGACCCAGAGGATGCCGCCGGAGATCTGGCGGGTGGTGGTGGGGTAGGCGGTGGGATCGAACGCGAGGCCGAAGACGACGACGACGAGGAGCGCGAAGAAGAGCATGCCGTTGATGGCGTCGCGGGAGCGCCATTCGAGGCGGAGATCTTTGCGGAGGTGGTTCAGGACGTGGCCGCCGTATTGGAGGAAGGGCTTCATGCGGCGGGGCCCTTGGTTTGGTCTTTGGTCAGGTCGGCTAGGGTGGCGTTGGCGGCGCGGAGGTAGTCGGCTGGGGTTAGGAGGAGTTGGAGGCCTCGCTGGCCAGCGGAGACGGAGATGATGTCGTGGAGTTCGATGGTCTCGTCGGCGTAGGCGGGGAAGGGTTTCTTTGCGCCCATGACGGTGACTCCGCCGCGAATGTAGCCGGTGAGGGGCTCGACTTCTTTCAGGGAGGCGAGTTCGGCTTTCTTTGCGCCTGCGGCTTGAGCTAGTTTTTTCAGATCGAGCTCGGTGTCGCCGGGGATTACGGCGAAGACGTGAGTTCCCGCGTTGGTTTGGGCGAGGAGGGTCTTGAAGACTTGTTCTGCGGGTAGGCCGATCTTGCGTGCTACGGAGATGGCGGTGAGGTCTTCGGGGTCGACCTCGTAGGTTCGTAGCTCGTAGGGGATGTTGAGGGTGTCGAGTAGGCGGGCAGCGTTGGTTTTGGTTGGGGCTGCTGGCTTCACGCTTTAGCCTCGGGCGTGGTTTCGAGGATTTGGCCGTTGCGGAGGGTTAGGGTGCGGTCGGCGACGGGGTCGGCGAGGTGTGCAAGGTGGGTGGTGAGGAGGATGGTGCGGCTGCCCCCGCCTGCGACGGGCCAGGTGCGGAAGTCGGCTAGGAGTTCGACCATGTGTTGGGAGGAGGCGGCGTCGAGGTTGGAGAAGGGTTCGTCGAGGAGGAGGAGCTCGGGATCGGTTTGCAGGACGCGGGCGAGGGAGGTGCGCTGGCGCATGCCCTGGGAGTATTGGCCGACGGGACGGGTGAGGGTGGGGTCGAGACCGACGGCGCGGAGGGCCATCTCGGGGCTGCCGACGCAGGCACAGCCGCCGTCGCGGTGGAGGGAGGCGAAGTAGTTGAGGTTCTCCATGGCGGTGAGTTCGTCGTAGAGCATGGGGGAGTGGCTCATGTAAGCCATGCGATGGCGTTGCTGGTGCGGGGAGGACTGCGCGAAGACCTTGACGCTGCCACGGGTGGGCGTGATGAGGCCGGCGACGACGCGCAGGAGAGTGGATTTGCCGGCGCCGTTTTCGCCGAGGATGACGGTGCAGCTGCCGGCAGGGAATGTGGTGGAGATGTTGCGGAGGGCGGCGAAGGTTCCGTAGATTTTGGAGACG
>FSYS01002818.1_pt1 | contig 11579 bp, 13 predicted proteins | sample 1638491 | NCBI WGS metagenome assembly FSYS01 (sample SAMEA3914788, study PRJEB12502) | metagenome | biome: forest; material: soil | place: Canada | collected 2011-07-03 | depth 0.1 m | reverse complement strand
TGACCCACATTGCCCTCCAGGAAAACCTCGACGGCAAAGTCGTCGACTGGATGGAAAAAGTCACCGACGAGCAGTACCAAGGCAAGACCGCGATCGCGTAGGGTCTAAATTTGAATTGCAAGCTGGCGCCGAGTGGAGATGTGATAAAATGGTTGCGGCGATGAAAAACCCGAAGCTCATCCGCAATTGGATTCTTTTCTTTGTGATGATGGCCCCACTTATTGTGGCGTTGGTTTATCCGCACACCTTCGGGGTTATTGTTGGCGCAATGTCGATTGTGATCACCTTTCTTCCAGTGAAGAAGTTGAAGTGATTTCAAATTAGGATGCTACTCCTCCCTCTCTCCCATATTCCATTTGGGAACGAGGAAATGATTCCGAGAGCGTGATCTCAACCGGAATGAGGGTTCGCAATAACCACCGAGCCCGTCGCATGGCGGTCGACCGCCACCCTCGAATGTACGATTGGCATCATTCCGGGCAAGCCGAAGGCTTGCATGAAGCCGTAGCCGGTGGTCAAGCGAGTCCGCGAGCGACACCACCGGAAAGCACCCCGAACTCGGTATTACCCCGAATGGGGTAATGGAGCCCATCACGCAAAAAAGCGCTCGTCGAATTGAATCCCGGCCCGTTCGAGGAGCAGCCGCAATTCCTCACGAGAGTCCCGCGCGCGATGATGCTCCTCCTGGTTCTCGATATAGCGCCGCACTTCATCCAACGCTGAAGGGCTCACTGTGATGGCGGCGTAGCCTTCCTGCCACGCAAATGTCTCGAGCGGCACCTCGGTGTGAACCCAGGAAGACGAGGCCCGTTTCAAATTGCGCATGAAATCGGCGAGCGCGTGGGTCGCGCGCAATTCAACGAGAAGATGGACGTGGTCATCCGTTCCTCCGACCTTGTGTGCGTTGCCTTCGAGGTTCTTGACGATTCCACCCAGGTAGCGATGGAGATTCTCGCGCCATATGGACGCGATGATCGGTTGGCGATCCTTCGTTGCGAAAATGAGGTGATATCGCAGGCTGAGATAAGTGGACACGATCTTATTCCGTACCTCGGCCAACGTGAATTTGCGAGAATTGTGGTAACTCCTGGTTGAGCGTGTGCCTCCATTACCCCGTTCGGGGTAATGCCGTGTTGTAGGATCTTTCCGGTGGTGTCGCTCGCGGACTCGCTCAACCACCGGTTACAGCTCCTTCTATCCCTTCAGGATAAATCGATTCGTTACCCTGAGCGCCATCTACCGCTTCCCGCCTACCACCACATCCCCATACGCATGCACCTTCTCACAAACCAACCGCAGCTTATCCTCTAAATCCCCGCCCGCCGTCTTGAACGCATCCGCATCAATCGTCAGCGGCGCGCCTAGCACCACCAGCGGCGCACCGTACTCCGGAGTGCGCACCGCCTGCTCAATGGATAGCCCGCCGACCGCCTGCACCGGCACGCTCACCGCCGCGACCACCTCGCGTAATTGATCCAACGGACTCGGCCACGGCTTGCCCGCGGCGGCCAGCCCACGACGCTCATCATAGCCCACGTGATGGATCACGAAATCGCACCCAAAATCCTCCAGCCGCCGGGCCGAGGCAACCATGTCCTCCGCGGCGAGATTATCGCCCATCACCTTCACGCCGAAATCGCGCCCCGCCTTCACCACCACCTTGATCGTCTCGGCATGCGCGCGCTCCATCACCACGACGTGCGTCGCACCCGCCTTCGCCATCATCTCCGCTTCCAGCCAGCCGCCGTCCATCGTCTTCAGGTCGGCCACAATCGGCACACCGGGAAACGCCTCGCGCAACGCCCGCACCCCGTTCATCCCCTCCGCAATGATCAGCGGCGTTCCGGCCTCCAGCCAATCCACCCCCGCGCGGATGGCCAGGTGCGCCGTCTCCAGCGCCTCAGGAATATTGGTCAGGTCGAGTGAGATTTGAACGATGGTTTTCATGGATTTACTGATGGAATGTTTTTGAACAGGAAGACATGAAATCATGAAATCATGAAGACATGAAAGGTGGAGGTTCGGGGGAATCACCTTTTTGCTTCATTCCTGTCTTCATGATTTCGTGTCTTCCTGTTTGGTATTGTTTCGAATGGGAAGCGCCGCCCCGCATGACTCCCGAATCACCAAACGGCATGGCAACCGTTTGCAAACCGCAGGCGCCCTCCGCCCATCCTTCTTCTCAATCCGGTCAAACAGCAGCTCCGCCGCAAGTCGCCCCATCTCCGCCGTCGGCTGCTGCACCGTCGTCAACGGCGGCTGCGTAAACTCCGAAAACTCCACGTTATCAAAACCGGCCACCGCGACATCCTGCGGCACGCGCAATCCCAGTTCGCGGAACGTTTCCAAGACGCGGATCGCCAGCGCATCCATCGGCGCAAAAAGCGCGGTCGGTCGATCGCTGCGGCCAAAGCACGCCGCAATGACCTCACGGTCATAGTGCAGCACCTGCTTCTCAAACCGGCTCGCCTCGAGCAGCAGCGTGGCCTTGCGTGCGAGCCCGGAGTCCGCCATCGCTCGCGTGAAACCATCGTGCCGCTCGCGCGCGACGAGATCGCTCTCGTGAAACGGATGAAAGGCGAAGGCGATGCGCTTGTGACCAAGCTTGATCAGGTGTCGCGTCATGTCGTACGACGCGGCGAAGTTGTCGGCGACGACTTTGGGGAAACGGTTGGTCGGCAACTCATGCTCCAGCAGCACGACCGGCACGTGATGCTTCTGCAGTTCCACTAGGTGCGCATCCAGGTCGCGCGCGTCGGTCGAGAACGGAATCACCACCACCCCCTCGACACGACGGCGCAGCAGCATGCGCGCGTACTCCGCCTCGCGCGTGAGATCCAGCCGCGCATCGCACAGCATGATGTTGTAGCCGCGCTCAAACGCGACCGCCTCGATCTCCTCGATCAGCGCGGAGAAGACCGGATGGCCGACGATGGGCACGATCACGCCAAGGGTATTCGTGCGCCCATGCGAAAGATTTTGCGCGACCAGCGACGGAACAAAATTCATCGCCTTCGCATGCGCCAGCACCCGCTCGCGTGTTTTTTCGCTGATGCGCCCCCGCCCCTGCAGCGCCCGCCAAACCGTCGTCGCCGAGATTTTCAGGTCCGCCGCAAGGTCGTGGATGGTCGGGGCTTTGCTCATAAATGTAGCCGCGCGCGTAAGCGCGTGGCCTCGGTTCCCCGCCGCGCGAAGCGCGATTGCCCAATGTAGCGGCGGTCTATGACCGCCGGTCTTCCTCGTTCCCAAGTTGCACTTGGGAACGCACTTGTCCCGGCAGCTTCGCTGCCCCCGTGGCCTGGGCAAAAAGCGAGCGGAATGTTTGCCCTGAAAGGGCAACCTAACCTAGTCCAGGGCGTCAGCCCTGGGTTAGCATTAAAAAAAGGCAAGCCCTGAAGGGGCGTCCTAAACGAACCCGTCCACCGGTCATAGACCGCCGCTACATTTAGGGATCGCGCTGCGCGCGGGGTGCTCACGGCGTGAGCACTCCCTTAACAATCTTCCCCGAATGCATCTGCTCGAACGACTCCCGCCAATCCTTTAGCGGCGCGATGCGATTCAAAATCAGGCTCAGGTCCAGCTTCCCGCTCGCCAGCAGCGCGATGACCTTTTCCCAGATCGGCCAGTTGTGCGAGAAGCTGCCCTGCAACGTCACCGCCTTCTGCACCAGCGGATCGAGCGAAAAGTTAAGCGGCTGCGGGCCCCATCCCACCTTGGTGATTTGTCCCGCCGGCCGCACAATATCGAGCGCCATCTTCAGCGAGGCCGACACACCCGCGGCGTCGATGACGAGATCGAATCCGTAACCATCGCCAAAATTCCGCGCCCACTCGGCGACATCCTCGCCTTTCCCGCCGAGGATGGTCTCTGCGCCGAGTTGCTTCGCGACTTCAAGGCGATGCGCGTCCGCCGGAATGCCGATGACCACGAGATGACCCGCACCCGCGAGCTTCGCCATCAGCGCACAAAGTAGTCCGATCGGCCCCGGCCCGATGACCGCGACGGTGTCGCCCGGGCGGATGTGCGAGTTGACGCAGGTCGCGTTGTAGGCGACGCAGCACGGCTCGGTTAGCGCGGCTTTTTCGAAGGCGAGCGCGTCCGGGATGTGGTGCAGGCAGCGGCCGGGCACCTTGACGTACGGGGCCATCGCGCCGTTGACGCCGTAGCCGAAGCCGAGGCGCTTGGGCTCGAGGTTGTAGAGGCCTTGGCGCAGGAACGCGGAGTCGGCGGGGAGCACGGCGGCGGTTTCGCTGACGACGCGGTCGCCTTCCTTGAACCCACGCACGCGGCTGCCGGTTTTTGCCACGACGCCGGCGAATTCATGCCCAAGCACGACGGGATAATTCACGTGCCAGCTCTGCTTGCCGGAGTACTGGTGCAGATCGCTGCCACAAATGCCGACCGCCTGCACGGCGAAGAGAACATCGTCCTCGCCGATCTCCGGCACGGGCAGTTCCCGCAGTTCAACCGAGTGAGGTTCCTTCGCAAAATGGACGAGTCCGGTCATGACGCGCCGACTTTGCGTAATCGGTTGCGCAAAATCAAGGAAAACGCGCTTTTCGACGGCAGCGAGGGCTTAAATCACCACCCAATTCTATCTATCCTATACTTACAAGCCCCCAAGGCGAAATAAGCCCCAGCCCGGCTAGCGCTTCCGGAGCTTCTCCGCCGCACCCCGGACCATCTGCTCCGTCTCGGTCCAACCGATGCACGGGTCGGTGATCGAGAGGCCGTGCTTGAGCGGCTGGCCGGCCTCGTAATCCTGGCGGCCGGTCTCGAGGAACGACTCGACCATGCCGCCGAGGACGCGCGGGTCCTTGGCCATGTGGAAGTCCAGGATCTCGTCCCAGACGCCGCCCTGCGCCGTGGCCTTCTTGTTGGAGTTGGCATGGCTGCAGTCGACGAGGAGCCGAGGGTGCAGGCCCATCTTCTCCATCTTGCCCAGCGCCTCGGAGATGGTGGCCGGGTCATAGTTGGCGCCCTTGCGTCCGCCGCGCAGCACGAGGTGCGTGGTGGGGTGGCCGCCGGTGCGGATGACGCTGACTTGCCCCTGCGCCGAGAGGCCCAGGAAAGAATGCGGGTGCCGCGCCGAGAGCATGGCGTCGAGCGCCGACTGATACTCGCCGTCGGTGCCGTTCTTGAAGCCGACCGGCATGGAGAGGCCGCTGGTCATCTCGCGATGGGTCTGAGACTCGGTCGTGCGCGCGCCGATGGCCGCCCATGAGATGAGGTCGGCGATATACTGCGGGACCATCGGGTCAAGGAACTCGGTGGCGGCGGGCAGGCCGAGGCTGCCGACCTCGAGCAGGAACGCGCGGGCGATCCGCAGGCCCTTGGCGATGTCGTCGGAGCCGTCGAGGTTCGGGTCGGTGACGAGGCCCTTCCAGCCCACCGTCGTGCGCGGCTTCTCGAAGTAGACCCGCATGACAATGAGGATGACGTCACTGACCTCGCTCGCCAGCTTGGCCAGGCGCTCGGCGTACTCGCGGCCCTCCTTCGGGCAGTGGATCGAGCACGGTCCGACAATGGCGAGGAAGCGGCGGTCGCGCCCGGCGATGATGTCAGCGATGGCCCGGCGGCTCTCGTCGACCGTCGCGGCGACGGCGGCAGGCACGGGCAGCGACTCCTTGAGGTGCTGCGGCGTGTACAGCGGCTCGATGGAACGGATACGGAGGTCTTCCAGCTTCATAACTTCAGTCATACGGCAAAGGATGGCGTGAGCCTCATACACTACCAACCTCTTGTCCCAAGAGCACGCGAAAGTGTCAGGGCCGCACACCGGGGCGCCAGAGCGCTCTTGCCGTTGGAGAGAAACGTAACGCCGGCGTCACCGGGCTGACATTCGAACCAGCTACGTGTTCTACCATTTGGATGTTCCCTATGGCGACGGGGGGGTAGTTTCAGCAACCTGAGTGGCGGCTTCCTGAGCGCAGAGCTCATCGATACCAGCATAAATTACTCCCTGACGGGATACTCTCAGCAGAACGGTTCGTCGGGAACATTCGATTTCGTTGGTGTGGGAATCACGACCAGCATGATTGACGACCTTTATGCTGGTGATTGGAAAGTTGAAGTCTTCTCGTACCAAGACGGCGAACCAATCAGCACGATCAGCGGCATTGTTGAGCCCGTGGCGACGCCGGAGCCCTCGAGTTGGATGCTCGGCCTGTGTGCTGGGGGCTTCGCCATGGTTCTGTGCGTTCAACAGCGCAGGTGTTCGGCCATGCGCTGATTGGCGCTTCATGCCATCTGCCAGAGCGCCAATTTTGAGACCTTCGGGCCGCTCGCCCTGAGTTAGTAGCACAGTCCCGGGCTGGAACGGCTTGTGCTTCGATGGATTCCGAACTAAGGAGGTCTTGCCCGCATGACGAAGATCACCCGACACGATTTAGACATTCCCAACCTTGGCCCGGCCGAGTTTACCTCGCCCCTGCAACGACTTCGCTTCGAGGCGGATGCCGAGTTCATTTCCGACGACGATCACCGCGTCATGTTCGACTACTCGCTGGAGAAAGTCCGCGCCGCGATCGAGTCCGACTCCGAGCCCGCGACCATCGAGCGCGCCGGCCCGCGGGAGCGCATCTTCCATAACCCCGCACAGACCATCTGCGCCGTAGTGACCTGCGGCGGCCTTTGCCCCGGCCTCAACGATGTCATCCGCGGCCTCGTGCTGACGCTCAATTACAGCTACGGCGTGCGGACGGTCTACGGCATCCCGTTCGGCTACGAGGGATTCATCCCGAAGTACGGCCACTCGCCGATGAACCTCACGCCGGAGTACGTTACCGACCTCAATCATCATGGCGGATCGGTGCTCGGCAGCTCGCGCGGGCCGCAACCGCCGAAGGAAATGGTCGATTACCTGGTGGAGCACCGCATCAACGTCCTCTTCGTCATCGGTGGTGACGGCACGCTGCGCGGCGCGCAGGCCATCGTGCAGGAGATCAACGCGCGCGGGCTGAAGATCAGCGTCGTCGGCATCCCGAAGACAATCGACAACGACCTCGAGTACATGGACAAGAGCTTCGGCTTCGAGACAGCCTTCGCCGAGGCGGTGCGCACGGTGCGTTGCGCGCACAGCGAGGCGCAGGGCTATCCCAACGGCATCGGTCTGGTGAAGCTCATGGGCCGCGACTCCGGTTTCATCGCGGCGTTCGCGGCTCTGGCGGAGAACAGCGTGAACTATGTGCTCATCCCCGAGGTTCCGTTCCAGCTTAAGGGCAAGCACGGCCTGCTTTCGTGTTTGGAGGATCGGCTCTCCCGGCGCGGACACGCGGTCGTCGTCGTGGCCGAAGGCGCCGGGCAGCATCTCATGGAGGAGGGGCCCGGCGGCACGGACGCCTCCGGCAACAAGAAGTTCGGCGACATCGGGCCGTTCCTAAAGAAGTCGATCGAGACCCATTTCAAGTCGGTGGGCAAGGAAATCAACATCAAGTACATCGACCCGAGCTACGTCATCCGCAGCGTCCCGGCTTCGCCGCAGGACGCGATTTATTGCCTGCGCCTGGCGCAGAACGCCGTCCATGCCGCCATGGCCGGCAAGACGAACATGGTCGTCGGCCGCTGGCACGGTCACTTCGTCAACCTGCCGATGGAAGTGGTCACCGTGCGCCGCCGAAAGGTCAACCCTGCCGGCGACCTATGGATGACCGTGCTGGAAGCGACCGGCCAGCCCGCGCGCTTCATGTAAGCCGATTTGTAAACTTTAACCCAACCGCAAAGGAGACAGCAGTCATGGCCGACAAGACCCTGAAAGTGCCCGAAAATGTGCCGGGAAAATGGTACGTGGATGATACCTGCACCCCATGCCACACCTGCATGGAGGAAGCCGGTGGAACGTTGCTCAAGTACAACGACGACGAGACCAAGGTCTATTTCTTCAAGCAGCCGGCAAACGCGGACGAGGAAGATGCCGCCGACCGCGCCATGAACGTCTGCCCGACAGGCTCCATCGGCAACGACGGGGAGTAGGGGGAGGGGACTTACCCTTCGAGCTCGAAGTTTTGCGGCACCGAGCGAAAGAACTCGACGCGCTCGGGCTCTCCTTTTCTGGCGGCCTCGTCGTCGGCATACTTCCGAGCAAAGTCGGCAAACTCCTTCTTTTCGTCAGGAGAAAGCTGGCCGAGGGTGCGCACGGCGCCCTCCGTCTGTTCGGTCGCCGCATCGGGGTCTACAAGTTCGTTGCCCGCCAGTTCAAAAAAGGCGAGCGACTCGAGCACAATCGTCATCAGTTTTTCATTCATAGGATGTAAGCAGGGTTGCGCTGGGAAAGACGTTCGGGAATGAGAGTTGGATACTTCTGTTTTAAACAAGACCCACGAGGCGAAGGGGAAATATTAGTCCATCGGAATGGAATTTGGGTGACGGTCTTCGCTGTGGAAACGTCTTAAATGAAGAACAGATTAAAACACAAGCTATGATCCCGGTCCAATTCCAGTATTGCGCCTTGCCGGTGATGGCTAAGGTAGGGGAAAGATGGACGAAACTTTGGATGTCGATGACTGCCTACGCCGCTGGAAAGACGGCAGCGAGGCCGCCGCTGAGGAAATCATCCAGCATCTTTACCCCGTTATCTCCAAGATTGTTCGCACGCATTTACCCCGTCGTGATGACGAAAAGGACCTCATCCAGGAGATCCTGATGAAGACCTTCGTCAAGCTCCACCAGTTTAAAGGTGACGCGCCATTGTCCCATTGGGTCTCCCGCCTGGCGCTGACCACCTGTCTGGATCGCCTGCGCGCGCAGAAAATCCGTCCCGAGGTGCGCCACGCCGACCTGACGCCGGACGAAGCGGACGCGTTCAACGCGGCCTGGTTGACGGGTAGTTCGCCCGATTCCAGCAAGGCCATCGCGGCGCGCGACCTCGTTGACCGCATCCTTTCGCCACTTTCCCCGGAAGACCGCAGCCTGGTGCTGATGGTTGACCTGGAGGGCCGCTCGCTTCAGGAAATATCTGACGCGACCGGGTGGACCGTATCCAAAATAAAAATGCGGCTTTTCCGCATTCGTCCGCAACTACGACAGACCATACAACGTCTGGAGGAAGGCAAATGAACATCAACGACACCGAAAAGACATGGATTAACCTGCTGGCCCAGAGCGCGCCGACCTTTGCCGCCGAGCCGGTGCCACCTTACGGATTTGTAACCAACACGCTTGCCGCGATGCGGGCCGAAGGCCGCCAGCAGCGGGAATTCGAGCGCATCGGCTTGCGCGCCTTATGGGCTTCCCTGGCCGCGCTGGGCGTCGCCGCAGCCATTACGGTGACCGTGAACCTTCATCAGGAAAGCAACGACTTCGACCCGGGTGTCCGCAGCCTTGTCCAAGTCGAAAATCTCCCTTATTCCTAAGGGCTGATCACGGTCATGACCAATACCCGTAAGCTCGTCGCCGAATTCATCGGCGTCTTTCTGATCGGGGCGGTGGCGGGAGGCCTGCTCACCTCCTCCTTCTCCGACACGCCGCTCACCACGGCGATGAGCCACTGGAACAATCCGGACGCGCTTGAGGCCCGCATCAACGCCAAGTACGCCAACGATTACCAGCTCACGCCCGATGAACTGGAAAAGATCAAGCCACTGACCAAGCAATTGGCGCAGGACCTCTACAAGGTACGCCACCAGTTCGGCGTCGACATCATGGATACGCTGAACAAGGACCATGCCGCCATCGCGGCGCAGCTTACGCCCGAACACCGTGCCGCCTACGAGGCGAAGATGTCCGGGCTGACCGGCAAGTTAGGCACCGCGCTGCTCGGCGATCAAAGCTCGCCCACAGGGGATCAAAAGTAGTAACCTGTCGGTTGCGACTCATGTCCTTACCCTAGCTATGGCCAACGACCTTACTCAGCACGAGCCTTCCCGGCCGCTAACGCCTCCCGCGTCGGCCCACGGGCCGGGCCAGACCAACGGCAACGGCGCGGCCGCCACGGTGCGCCGCGCCCCCGTCCAGTCGCCCGCTCCCGCACCGGGCACTTCACCGCAGCCGGGGACACGTCCTCGCAAGAAGGGTGGTCCTGGCTTTCTCGTCTGGCTCCTCGTCCTGCTCCTTTTGGCCGCGGCGGGCTGGGCGTTTTATCATTTTTACTTTCAAGCCCAGGCGCAACCCGCCGCCAGCGGTCAGACCGCAGGCAGTGCGGGTTCCGGTGGCGCGGCAGGTGGCCATCATCACGGTGGCGCTGGTGATAAAATCCGCGTCGTTCCCGCCGATGCGACCAAGGGCGACATCGACGTCTTCCTTACCGGCATAGGTTCCGTCACGCCCTACAACACCGTCACGCTCCAGGCGCGCGTCAGCGGCCAGTTGATGGAAGTTGACTACAAGGACGGCCAGTCGGTGAAGACCGGTGACAAGCTGGTGCAGATCGACGACCGCCCCTTTAAGGCGCAGCTCGAGCAGTTCCAAGCGCAGAAGCTGCATGACCAGGCGCTGCTCGACAACGCCAACACGGACTTGAAGCGCTACCAAGTGCTGTTCCAGCAGAACTCGATTCAGCAACAGACCCTCGCCACGCAGGAATCGCTGGTGAAGCAGGACGAAGGCACCGTGGCCGGTGACCAGGCGCAGATCGACCAGACGCAGCTCAACATCGATTACTGCAACATCCAGTCGCCCATCGACGGCGTCGTCGGCCTCAAGCTGGTCGATGTCGGCAACCAGGTCTTCGCCAACAGCTCTGACCTCGTGATCGTCAATCAGATCCAGCCCATCTACGTCGATTTCACCATCAACGAGAAAGACGTCCCGTCGCTGATGGAAAAGGTCACGGCCGGCACGAAACTGTCCGTCGACGCCTACGATGGTTCCAACGTGACGAAGCTGGCCACCGGTCAGTTGCTGACTCCCGACAACCAGATCAACACCTCGACGCTCTCGCTTAAACTCCGTGCGCTGTTCGACAACAAGGACGGCGCGCTCTTCCCGAACCAGGCCATCTACGGCCACCTCCTGCTCGATACGCACAAGGACGTCGTTATCATCCCGGTCGCAGCCATCCAATACGGCACGCAGGGCACGTTCGTTTTCACCATCGACGACGACGATCCCAAGAACGCCACGGTGACGATGACCCCGGTCAAGGTCGGTACGATTGACGGCGACCGCGCCGAGATCACCAGCGGCGTGAGCGAAGGCGACGAGGTGGTTGTCGACGGCGTCGACAAGCTCGCGAACGGTACGAAGGTCATTGTGAGCCACAACAATGGCGACAGTTCCGGTGCCGGTGGCAGCGCTGGAAGCAGCACCAATGCGCCTGCAAGTTCCGCCCCGGCCAATTAGAATGTTGCCTGAATGAGTCCCTCCAGGACCTTCATCCTGCGGCCGGTTGCGACCACGCTTTTCATGGCGGCAATTTTGCTCGCCGGCCTTGTCGCGTACACGCAGTTGCCCATCTCCGCGCTGCCGGAAGTCGATTACCCGACGATGCAGGTCATCACGTTTTATCCCGGCGCCAGCCCGGAGGTCATGGCCTCGTCCGTCACCGCGCCACTGGAGCGCCAGTTCGGCCAGGTGCCCGGGCTGCAGCAGATGACGTCGATCAGCTCCGACGGCAGCTCGGTCATCACGCTGCAGTTCAATCT
>FSYS01000980.1_pt1 | contig 11592 bp, 11 predicted proteins | sample 1638491 | NCBI WGS metagenome assembly FSYS01 (sample SAMEA3914788, study PRJEB12502) | metagenome | biome: forest; material: soil | place: Canada | collected 2011-07-03 | depth 0.1 m | reverse complement strand
GGAAAAGGGTTCGGCATCGATGCGATTTTTATCCACAAGGTAGCCGAAGAGATCGCCGATATCCACGCGCTCGGCTGCCAGATCGGCATCGTCGTCGGCGGCGGTAACTTCTTTCGCGGGGTGGCCGAGCAGGCCATCCACATGGATCGCGTCGCAGCCGACCACATGGGTATGCTGTCTACCGTGATCAACGCGATCGCGCTGCAGGATGCGATTGAGAAGACGGGCATCCATGTGCGAGTCATGAGCGCCATCCAGATGCACCAGGTCGCCGAGCCCTACATCCGCCGCCGCGCGATTCGCCATCTCGAGAAGGGACGCGTCGTGATCTTCGCGGCCGGCACCGGCAACCCCTTCTTCTCCACCGACACGGCTGCCAGCCTACGCGCGATGGAGATTGGCGCCGAGGTGCTGCTCAAGGCCACCAGTGTCGACGGCATCTACAGTGCCGATCCCAAGAAAGATGTCGACGCGACCAAGTTCGAAGAGATCACCTACATGGACATCCTCAAGCTCGGCCTGCAGGTGATGGACACCACCGCGGTCTCGTTGTGCAAGGACAACAGCCTGCCCATGATCATCTTCTCGATGCGCGAGAGCGGCAATATCCTGCGCGTGATCGAAGGCCAGAAGCTGGGCTCGCTGGTTACGGCCTAGCGGTCGCAAACACTGCTGAGCGTGTGATGAGTATCAGCCGACGGCAATCGCAGCGTGTTGCACCTTTGCATCTCCCCGCTGCTTCCACCGCCGGCCAATCGCCTGCTGTGCCGGGTGCTCTACCCACTTGCGCACTGCGACCGCCAGCAGGATCACAAACACATACGAGATCCAGGGATCGAAGCGAGCCAGGTGTAGCTTGTCCAGCACGTGATATTCGTGCAGCAGGATATACACGTTGAAATGCAGCAGGTAGAGCGCATAGGTAGACGCGCCGACGGCCACCAGCGGCTCCCAGGAGAAGAGATTCGCCAGCACGCTCGGACCCGAGAGTCCAAGAATGATCGCCGCGAACAACGGTGTGAGCAGCCCGCCGTGCACCATGATGTAGGGCATCGTATCGGCCAGGTGGTAGGCGGCAAACCAAACGCCAACAAAGCCGATGGTGCCAATGACAACGCGAGCCCGACTTGTCAGTCGAGCCGCCGCATGGATCTGACCAAGCGTAAGTCCCGCGAGAAACGTGCACACATACGGCAGCGGCGTGTACTTCAGCGTATTGATCCAGAGCCCGTCGCTGTAACGAGTCGCCGCGTGGCCGAAGTGGTCAGGATCGCGCAGCACGTAGATGGAGTGCGGGATCAATCCAACGACCCAGAAGAAGAGCCCCAGCGCCAGCAGCTTGCCAGTGCTGCGTGGCCACGGCAGTTTGAGTAGCCACGGAAACGCGATGTACAGCATCACCTCGCAGGAGAGCGTCCAGGTGACGGTCATCCAGAAGGTCGCGAGGTGCGGGAAGAATCCTTGCACCAGCAGCGGTGTGGCGATCGCCCCCATCCAGAATTCGGTGTGCGAGCGAACGGCCCACTCCGTCATCAGCATGGGAATCGACACCACCATGGTGAGCGCGTAAACCGGATACAAACGCGAGAATCTCGCGACCCAGAAGTCCACAGCGTTCATCGGCTGCGGACGTCCCGCATAGTTATACGCAAGGATGAACCCGGAAATCAGAAAGAAAAAGCTGACGAACACATACCCGATATTGATCAGCGGATAAAGAGTGAACGACGGATGCCGATTCCACGTCAGACCTGACGGCGTGAAGTGAAACAAAATAATTGTGATCGCGAGCAGCGTGCGCAAACCGGTGATCGCCGGGAGCGCCGGCTTCCGCATATACTTCTGCTGCGGCTGCAACTCGCCCGCTGGTTCTCCCGTGGATGTTGGTGCCGCCGGTGCTGTTGCGATCACTGCCTGCATCTCCCCTCATAGGACGCCTGCAAATCAAGGGAAGTTCCTATCTGTTTGCAAAATCTAACGAATTTCGACATGCTCGAATCCCAATCCCTCGAGCATCGCCGTCACCGTTGCCCTCGCATTCTTGGCCGCCGCATCCAGAATGCCGTCGCTGAGCGCCGCCTGCTGCAACTGGGACTGTGCCGACTGCAGCACCTGCGTCTCCAGGTTTGGATCGGCCTTCACAAACAATCCTGTGTCACGCGCATAGACGCGCGTCTTGTGCACGTCGATCGTGGTGAGAAATACCTGCGACGGCGGCAGCGTTAACCGGATCGACCGTCCCTGCGAGCCCTCGGTAATCTGCACGTTGTCGGCCTGCAGTTTGCTCAGGTCAATGCCGGCGATCGTCTGTCCATGCACAATCATCAATAACTTGTCCCCTGCCAGCGCATCGGGCAGCACGGGATTCGATTCGTTGCCTTCGACCACGGTGTCGAGCGAGTACACCACCGTCTCCAGGCGATTCAGCTGCTGGATCTTCTCCACCACATCCGGCGCGGACACAATTGTCAGTGGCCGTCCGGTGATCAGTCCCGCCAGCTTGCCCGCGATGCCGGATCGCGCATGATGCACGAATACTCCCAGCGCCACGGCGCCAAGAATCAGTGCCAGCAGCACGCCGAAGAATGCCCCCGACCCGCGTTGCCGTCCATAGCTGTACTGCATGGTCATCGATTTTTGGTCACTCGCATTCCTTCAGGATACAGTCGATACCGCGAAAGGTCATACGCCAGAAAACACTGGCTTAAAAGGCGATGGTGTCGACTCCCAGGACCGGCCCAATATTCGGTGCCTGCGCCCATACAATCAGATGCCTCCGGCTCTCGGGCGTCGTCTTCAAATCGCCCGGCAGTGGGATACGCACGGTCGTTTCGCCGGCAGCGTGGACCGTCGCAGCCTTCGCGTAAGTACGCGCGACCGCCGCATTCACGAGAGTTTGGCCCTTATTTTCGCCTGCGGTGACATCCCTGGTCGTCTCGTCCTGGGCAACCGCTGTGAAGAGGTCCGCGCCGCGCTTGGGAAGTTCTCCGGCCACCGAAACGACCGCAACCAAGGCCTTGCCCTCTATCGTTGTGGAGACGATTTTGACTGTCGCCGCTGGCGCTCCCGAGGCATTGCCGATCGCTTGCAGCAATGCCTTTCCATCGCTGCCCACAAACTGCACTCTGCCGTCTACGACCATCTGGGGCGTATACACGCTGTCGAGATGGAACTGCTCGCCATACTGCTTCTGGCGGTCCGTAATCGTATCGGAGTCGAATGGATCCTTCCACCCGCCGTGGTCCCAATAGGTCACGTGTTCGCTGACGCCGACAATCAGCGTTCCGTTGTTGGTGTGCTTGCCGTCGATCTTGCGTAGCAAGTCATCGGCTGGTGGACACGACGAACATCCTTCCGAGGTAAAGAGTTCCACCAGCACTGCGTGCGGGGTCGCCGCCTGAGGCGCACTCGGTTGCGACGTCTGCCGTGACGGCGACGCAGTTGGTATTCCTCCGGCCACACTCAACGCGAGCGCCGCCGCTCCCACTACGATTTCCAGACGCATCATTTGCATGAGGTACCACCTTACGCCTGAACCTCCGAGCGCACCAACGTCTCCGCTCGCAGCAGGCCGCGATTGGTATAGCTTGCCTTCACGAAGTCCCGGAACAGCGGATGCGGCTCGAGCGGCTTCGATTTGAACTCCGGATGAAACTGGCAGCCCAGGAAGAAGGGATGATCCGGGATCTCGACGATCTCGACATAGGTAGCGTCCGGCGTTGTTCCAGTTAGACGCAATCCGCCGCCCGTGAGGACAGCTTCATACTCGCGATTAAACTCATAGCGGTGGCGATGGCGTTCGCTGATGTTGGTCGTGCCATAGGCCTTGGCGGCCAGCGAGCCGGCTTCCATCACGCACTCCCAGGCGCCTAAACGCATGGTTCCACCCATCTCCTCCACGCCGATTAACTCGCGCAATTTGTAGATGATGCGATGCGGTGTGGCGGGATCGAACTCGCCGGAGTTGGCTTTGGCCAGCCCGCAAACATTCCGTGCAAACTCAATGCAGGCCGTCTGCATGCCCAGGCAGATGCCGAAGTATGGCACCTTATTTTCGCGCGCATACTTGATGGCGTTCAGCATGCCTTCAATGCCGCGCTTGCCGAAGCCGCCGGGCACCAGGATGCCATCGAACCCGGCCAGCTGCGACTCGTAGCCCTCGACCTCCAAGCCCTCGGCTTCCACCCAGGTGACCTTGAGTTTGAGGTTGGAATCCAACGCCCCGTGCACCAGCGCTTCCTTCAGCGACTTGTAGCTGTCCTCATACTCCACATACTTCCCGACGATGCCGATCTCCACCTCATCCTTCGGGTTGTAAGCGCGGCGCACGATGTCCTCCCACTTGGACATGTCGGGCTCCTTGGTCTCGAGCCGCAGATACTTCATCGCCAGCGCATCGACACCCTCCTTGTAGAAGTTCAGTGGCACCTCATAGATCGAAGGCACATCGCGCGCCACCACCGCCGCCGCCTCTTCCACGTTGCAGAACGCGGCAATCTTCTGACGCATCTCGCGGGGCACGGCGCGGTCGGCGCGGCACAGCAAAATATCCGGCTGGATACCGATGCTGAGCATCTCCTTCACCGAGTGCTGCGTGGGCTTGGTCTTCAGCTCCTGCGCGGCGGCGATCCACGGAATCAGCGTGACGTGCACGAAGCAGGTGTTGTCGCGGCCCATCTCCTGGCGCATCTGACGGATGGCCTCAAGGAACGGAAGCGACTCGATATCGCCGACGGTCCCGCCAATCTCCACGATCACCACATCGCAGTCGCCAGCCACCTTGCGCATCGCGTTCTTAATCTCGTTGGTGACGTGCGGAATCACCTGCACCGTCTTGCCGAGATAGTCGCCGCGGCGCTCCTTGGTGATGATCTGCTCGTAGATGCGGCCGGTCGTGAGGTTGTTATCGCGCGAGAGCTTGGCGTGGGTGAAACGCTCATAGTGGCCCAGGTCGAGATCGGTCTCCGCGCCGTCGTCGGTGACGAAGACCTCGCCGTGCTGGAACGGGCTCATCGTTCCCGGATCGACGTTGAGATACGGATCGAACTTCATTAGGTTGACGCGCAGTCCTCGCGCCTCCAGCAGGCAGCCGATCGAGGCTGCCGCCAAACCTTTGCCTAAGGACGACACAACTCCGCCGGTCACAAAGATGTACTTTGCTGACATAGCCGCTACCTCTTTTGATGGGTGGTTTTGGTTGTGCTCGGTGTGCACGATCAAGTATATCGCGGGAGCTGTGGAGATGTCGTCCGGTCAGGTCTATCCTGCTGCTATGGGACTGAATTCATTCGCTCTCACGCTCGAAAGCCGCGCCTACACTGCGCTGCGCTCCTTTGCCGACCGCAAAAGCTTGAAACCGGCTCATCTGCTCACCGGCGAGCGAGGGGAAGACGCCGCCTACTTCCACCTTCGCGGACTAGATTACACGGTGGTCGCGCGCCGCTGGCGCACCGAGCGCCTGGCTGGCGATCTGGATCTCGTGGCCTGGGACGGCCCCACCCTCGTCATCTTCGAGGTCAAGACCCGCACGGCCTCGTCGCGCGAACAGGCCTTCGCGCCTGCCGAGACCTCCGTCGACTCCCACAAGCAGGACACCCTGCGCAAGATGGCCTCGGCCTACCTCCGCCAGTTTCCCTCCCCCATGCGTGGCGCCATCGCCGTCCGCTTCGACATTCTCTCCATCTACCGGCTCCCCACCGGCATCGAGTTCAAACATATTCGCGATGCCTTCCCTCGCTCCGAACCCGCTGGCAGACGCTGACATCAACGGCACACATCCAAAACTGCAGCCTCCGGTGTCTAATAGCGTGAGATTGAAATTGAACGAAAAGGATCCTGCCAATGGCTCTGACCGACTTGATGGATGCACCCGCGTACGACCCCGCCCGCGATGACCGCCGGCGCAACATCATCATTGGCGTGATCGTCGCGGTCCTTCTACTGGGCGCTGTCGCTCTGGCCGGTTACGTCTCCGGCCACGGATGGCTCTTCAGCAACGAAGGCTACGAACACCGCGTCAACAACTTTTACAACGCCCTCGAAGCTAAGGACTACGCCAAGGCCTACGGCATCTACTACGACGATCCCGACTGGCAGCAGCATCCGGCCAAATACAGCGGCTACACCCTCGCCCGGTTTACCGACGACTGGACCACCGACAGCCCCATCAATGGCCCCATCACCTCGCACCACGTCGACAAATCCGTATCTGCTGGCAGCGGCTATTTTGGCACGGGGATCATCGTTGCGGCTACCGTCAACGGCGATCACAAGATCTTCCTGTATGTGAATCGCGCCGACAAGACCATCACCTGGCCGGCTCCGTATGTCTTCAAGTACTGACCGCCGTAACGGACCCGCCTAGCCGATCAATGCTTCTGTGACCGGCTCGCCGCGGCGCTCGAAGGCGCTGCGCGAGACCGCGACCAGCACAGCCATCACCGCGGCTGCAGCTAGCGGGACCGTCAACCCGGCGCGCAGCGAGTGCGTCCATGTGGATAACGTTCCCGTCGCCAGCGGCAGGATCGATGCTCCCACACCTGCGACCGCAAACACGGTCGAGTTCTCACGATGCCGCAAGGCTGCAGCCACCACCAGCGGATACACCGGACCAGCCGCCAGCCCGAGCACCAAGGCGGCCACCATGGTCACAATGCCCGCCGGCCATGCGAGCAGCAGTACCAGCGCCGCCGTCATGGCCAGCATGCTCGAGCCCAGCACTCCACGTTCGGGCAGCCGCGACGCCCAGCGAGTCGAGTGCACGATCCGGCTTATCAGCGCGCCCACCCATAGAAACGTAGCCGCGCCGATCGTGATGCCCAGCGAATCTCCGGCGCGCTGTGCGTAGGCGGTCAGCCATCCTCCCGCGGCAGCATCCACCCCCGTAGCACCAAAGATCAGCACCAGCAGCGGCCATGGCACCCCGAATCGGGTTCCATCACCCCGTTTGTTCACCGCAGCAGGAGAGCTCTTTCTCGCCACGGCTGTCTCCGGACTCTGCTCCATCCACATCGCCCACACTGCGGCAAATGCGAAGAAGGCAGCAACACCCAGCAGTACATTTTGCGCATGCAGCACCGCGCTTGCCTGCGTTACAGAAGCTCCGCGTGTCGATCGCAGGGCAATCCACGGTCCCAGCGCCGCGCCAATCGCCCACACCAGGTTCAGCCGCGTTAGCTCCAGCCGCCGCTGCTCCGGAAAGCGCTGCGAAAGCATCAGGCTGATCGACGTCATGGTCAGCGACAGCCCCAGTCCATACAGCGCGATCGCGCCATAGGCCGTCCATCGCCCAGCCCAGCCCAGGCATATTGCACCCAGGACGGTCAGCAACGCTCCCCGCGCCACCGACCGGTTCATTCGTCCCCGCGCACAGTACGAGCCAAACGAGCCCACGCCGTAGAAGCTGAACAGCAACAGGCCGCCACGCGCATCGCTCATGGACCATCGCAGCAACAGCAGCGGAAGGATCGCTCCGGGAATAGTAAGCGCGACACCGGTGGCGACGAACCCCACATACAACGGAGTCTTGCGCCGAAGATCCTTCCAGATTGTGCTGCTCACCGACGCTCCAAAACCAAACTGGTGGGCCCGGAGGGATTTGAACCCCCAACCAAGGGATTATGAGTCCCCTGCTCTAACCGTTGAGCTACAGGCCCTTCCATCATTTACGCGCTACGCCAGTTCCAATGTAGCGGATCCTGTAGCGGGTAGCGGTCGTTTCGATAATGCGCTGCGGCTCACCGAGCCTAGTCAGCATTGTATGGCGTAGAGAGTGCATTACAAAGTCGGCCGAGAAGTTAAGCAGGGCGTGTATGAATAGTTTCGAAGCGCCGCTTGAATTGCAGGATGGGCCGCTCGAAGAAGTGGTAAGAAAGCGCGGAGATGGCAACCGTCAAAGCGAAGGCCAGCGGGACGGCGAGCAGTTTGTGGTGGGGGAAGAAAGCCATCGGGCGCCAGCGATAAGAGTTGTCGAACAGCAGCCAGATAAAAAAGTAGTGAAAGAGATAGAGACCGTAAGAGATCTTGCCGAGGTAGACCAAGGGCCGGGGCATCGGGAGTTTGATATCGAGCACAGAGATAAAGAGCAGGAACGTGCCGACGAGCGCAAGCACGTAAGCAACCACGAGCGGTAGGGGCCGGGAAACATCCAGCGTGTGGAGCGGGAACAACCTGCCCGCTTTAAACCAGAGGGCAAGGCCGATGGCAGCCAGCGCGCCTCGCTGCCACAAGGATAAGAGGACGTTGCGGCCGTAGAGCCATAGAGCCATCAGGCCGCCGGCGGCGAAGAACTGGAATTGTACGAAGCTGTTGACCCAGACGACGCGGCTGCATTGGCCGCGGAGTCCAAGATGAATCAGGACACAGTAGGCGATGGCGATAGCGCTGACGCAGACGATGATGATTCCACGCCTTCCGCCCATGCGCACAATGGCGGGGACGGCGAGATAAAATTGCTCTTCGACGGAGAGACTCCAGAGCGGACCGATGGGGCCGAGCCATCCATGGTGGAGGATGTAGAGGTTGCCGAGCAGCACGGAGAAGGCCAGCACGGCGTGCCCGCTCACGTAGGCGTCTGGAACATACACCCCAAGAATATAGCCTGCAAACAGGACGAGGAAGTAGAGCGGCCATATCCGTAGCACGCGGCGCGCGGCAAATGCGCCGAGGTTCACCCCTCCGGTGGTCTGCTTTTCGCGCAGCAGGATGGTGATGATCAGGTAGGCGCTGAGCATGAAGAACATGCACATACCGAACGCACCCAACTCCTTTATGGGTTCATACCAGCGACTACCAATGGGCAGATGGTCGCAGAAGACGCAGGCGAATGCAAAGAAGCGCAGGGCATCCAACTCTGGCCGGTAATAGCGTTTTGACATAGGTTCGAACTAGTTTACCTTGGGTCGTCAGACGAGAGGACGGCACAGGACTTCGGCCACGTCGATGGATGCTTTCGAATTCGCACCGTGTGGCGAGCCTAGGATTTTGGGGGAGGGATATAGCGCACTACATAGAGGGTACCGGGAGTGCGATAGGGCCACCGGGAATAGTGGACGGGGGCGAAGGGGGCTGGGCCGTAACAGGCGTCGGGCGTGAAGGATACGCCGTAGCTGGGGCGAATGTGTGGGAAGGCGTCATAGTCATTCATCGGGCAGGTGCCCGCAGGAAGCGGAGGAGCGGGAACGTAGGCGTGTGCGGGTAGCGCCATGCGGGAGGTGTTGATATAGGACGCGTGCTGTAGCTCAACCCCAGTGTTGTACTCCCAGCCATTATCGACGGAGGTATCCGAAATGCCGGCGGCGTGGAGTTCGCTAACCAATGCCACACGCGCGCGATAAAACGAAAACAGATTATGCGTAAGGGTGATGGCGAAGATGGCCATGATCGCGACCAGGACAATGCTGATAAACGGAAGCTGTGGCTGGACTCGATCCTGATAGTAGCGGACCAGGCAGGGAAGAGCGACCACCAGCAGGCTAAGTGCGTAACGCTCGGTGAGCCCGTAGGTGGCAGCGCGCGGCAGCAGCAGCAGCAGGTTGGCCAGAGCGAAGGGGACCGTTAGCACCAGGAGCTGATACCAGGAAACGCCGTGGCTGGAGGGCGCGGGAGGAGCTGCCTGGGGACGAAGGAGCAAGGCAATCAGGCCGAGGAGACCTCCGAACGAGGCGATGGTGAACAGCATCCGCATCGCGGTATTGATGTAGCTGGGCGGCGTGCCCTGGATGAAAACAGCCTCGAAGACTCCGTGCACATTGATCCAGTCGCCGAGGACCGGCTCCAGCGGGAAGTCGCCGCGGAGGTGGCTGGGATAGAGGGCCAGAAAGAGATAAGCGAGAATCGCGGCAGAGATAAGAATGATGCCCCGCGTGGAGATCCTCCGCAGGGGGAGAATGAACAGCGCAACGATGGGAAGCAGCAGGAAGGGGATGTCCAGAAGGCTATGCGAGAGCTGCGTCAAAGCCTTGGCGACGGGGAAGCTATCCGGGAGTAGATGTTCGGGAAGGGTGTAGGGCTGCCGGGCATACCAGCGCATGCAGGCAAAGATGAAGATGATGCCATTGAGGGTCGCGGCGGCTCCCGCGATGAGAACGCGCTGCCTGGAGCGCAGCAGCCATAAAGTGGACGGGACCATCACTAGCACGCCGAGCCATTCGATCTGACGAGAGGTGCCGCAGATAGCGTTGGTGGCGACGGCGAAACAGAGCCAGCCGATGATGGCGCGGCCGGTTGAGGCCACAAGCGCTCGCAGGCATCCGTAGAAGCAGAGCACCACCGAGAAGAGACCGGGGATGTCGGTCATGAAAGTGACCGAAAGCATGAGATAGAGCGGAGAGAAAATGAGGGCGAGGGTGCCGATGGTGGCGTTGCGCTCGGAGATGCCGGTACGGACCATGATGCGCTGCATGAAAAAGGCGAGCGCCGCGGAGACGAACAGCGTGCTCATGCGAGCGGTGGTGAGGGAGTAACCGAACAGCTTGAAGAAGGCCGCGGCGAGATAGAGCTGCCAGCCGAGCATTGCTGTCGCCCATCCGTTATAGACGATGTGTCCGGTGGCGGCGAGCGTTCGTGCGCTGAGGATGTAGGGCCAGTCGTCGACGAAGCCCATCGAACTATAGGGCCGGCTGATGAGAGCAGAGAAAAGCACAGCGAGTGCGCAGAAGATTGCGGGAATGCGAAACCTGCGAGCGAGTTGCAATGAGCCCCCTGCAAGACGATATCGAATCGTGGCACGCGAAGATGGAACGATGGAGGCGAAGCCGGCGTCGTAATCTCAGCATACCAAGCGCAGCGGCGCTCTTGACGTGGCGATAAGGTCTAGCGCGGAACAGAAAAGCCCCCAGTGCTAAGACAAGCCAGTGGGTGTTTTGCACGGGAGAAAAGGCGTCGTGATCATTGCAAACATTGTGTTGAAAGAAGACGCTGAATCGTTCGACGGGTGCCAGAATTACATACTGCGTCAGCCCGAGTAAATTCGATAGAAGCGGCTCTCGCATCGTTGGCAGCGGAATGGATGGAGACGGAAAAAACCCAGAAACCGGTCAAACGCGTTGCGGTGGGCGCGTCGAACGGAATCATTGGTTTTACACGTATTACAAATTGGCATCACCTAGATAGCATGACACCTTTCAGTCTCCACGCGTTGGAAGAGTTAGCTTTAGACGGACATACGGTTCATCCATCGGGCGAGGTGCATAAAAACAAGTGCAATGGAGAGGATTCCTGGGTGTCCCCTGGCGAAGCAGAGGACACCGTCCACATCCATCAGCCCGAAGGCTAGTTATTATCGTCGTCGTTGCCGGCATCCTCATCAGCATCGTACGGATGTGCGCCGCGTGGATCGGGAGCCACCACCGCAGGCTGTGTGTAGGTTTTGCCGTCGACGGTAAGTTGCACCGTATAGTCTCCCGGCTCAAGCGCGACCAGACCGCGGCGCCCCTCTCCGCGAGTGGGCGCCGCCTTCGCTGGCATACTGCCCGTGCAAGCGTCATGCGGCGCCGGCTCGGCTGCACCGCCGCCTTCCTCACCGCGACTCTGCTTCACGTTCAGCGCAAAACGATGCATCCCTGCCGTCGCCATCGGAGGAGGCGCCGGCTC
>FSYS01002448.1_pt1 | contig 11598 bp, 4 predicted proteins | sample 1638491 | NCBI WGS metagenome assembly FSYS01 (sample SAMEA3914788, study PRJEB12502) | metagenome | biome: forest; material: soil | place: Canada | collected 2011-07-03 | depth 0.1 m | reverse complement strand
GTCGCCTTCGCCGGGGGCGAGGAAGAGGTTGGCTTCGAGGCCGTGCTGGCGGTCGTAGAGATCGCGGTAGCGGCCGTTGAGGTTGTAGAGGGTCTGGTGGGTTCCGCGCTCGACGATGTGGCCTTGCTCGACGACAAGGATCTGGTCGGCGCGGCGGATGGTGGAGAGGCGGTGCGCAATGACAAAGGTTGTTCGGCCCTGCATGAGGAAGTTGAGCCCGGCCTGGATGAGGGCTTCGGATTCGGAGTCGAGGGAGCTGGTGGCTTCGTCGAGGATGAGAATGCGGGGGTCGGCGAGGATGGCGCGGGCGATCGACAAACGTTGACGTTGCCCTCCTGAAAGCTTGACGCCGCGCTCGCCGACGATGGTGTCGTACTGCTCGGGGAAGCGCTCGGCGAACTCGTCCACGCGGGCGATCGCGCAGGCTTTGAGGAAGTCTTCTTCGCTGGCCGACGGGCGGGAGAACTTCACATTCTCGCGAATAGTTCCGTCGAAGAGGAAGGTCTCCTGCAACACGACGCCGAGTTGCTGGCGGTAGCTGGCGAGCTTGGCCGCGGCTAGGTCGTGATTGTCGATGAGCACGGCGCCCGACTGCGCTGTGTGGAAGCCGCAGATGAGCGAGATGATGGTGGACTTGCCGGATCCGCTGGAGCCGACCAGCGCGGTGACGGTGCCGGGGCGGGACTCAAAGCTGATGTTGTGCAGGACGGGCTTGTCCGGGACGTAGGAGAAGCCGACATCGACGAAGCGCACATCGCCAGCGAGCGGGCCGAGCTCGATGGAGCGGGCGGGATCAGCGTCTTCTTCACGCTCGCCCATGATCTCGCGGGTGCGGTCAAGGCCGGCCAGGGCTTCGGTGAGCTGGGTGCCGATGGCGACTAGCTGCACAATGGGCGCGGTCATGAAGGCGAGGAACATCACATAGGAGAAGTAGCCGCCGGTGGTAAGCTTGCCGACGCCGTTGAGGTGCGCTCCCATGTACATGACGAGCGCTCCGACAATGCCCAGGATAACGGTGGAGGAGAGCGTCATGAGGGACTGCGCGGTGAGGGAGCTGATGACGTTCTGGAGGAGGCGGTCGACGCCGCCTGCGAAGACGCGGGATTCGCTCTCTTCGGCGTGGTAGCCCTTGACGACGCGGACGCCGCCGAGCGATTCAGTGAGGCGGCCGGTGACTTCGGCGTTGATCTTGGCGCGCTCGCGGAAGATGGGGCGGATGACCTTGAAAGCGCGCTGGAGAACAAGCGCGAAGGCCGTCATGATGACGAAGGCCAGCAGCGTCATGCTGACGGAGACGTGCATGAGGTAGGTGAAGGCGAGGACGGCGGTGAGGACGCCGCCGACGAAGTCGACGATGCCGGTGCCGATGAGGTTGCGCACGCCTTCGACGTCGTTCATGATACGGGAGACCAGCGTGCCGGTGCGGTTCTCGTCATAGAACGAGACAGAGAGCTTGCCGACATGCTGCTGCACCTCCATGCGGAGCTCGGCGATGAGGCGCTGGCCGGCCTTGGAGAGTAGCTGCGTCAAGGCGTACGAGGTAATGCCCTGGATAAGCGTGGCGAGCAGGACACCGCCAACGATCCAGGGGAGGATCGCGTGATCATGTTTGGTGAAAACCCTGTCGATCAGCGGCTTGAAGGAGTAGGGAAGAACAAGCGCGCAGGTGCGGTTGACGATCATCAAGAGGAAGCACCCGGCGAGCAGCCAGCGGCGCGGCCGGATGAGCGCCCAGATCTCGGGCCAGATGTCTTTGAACTTCGGCTTGGGACGCTTTGTGGTGAGGTCGGCGGCGGCGGCGCGGCCAGCTCCGCGTGAAGGGGCATCCGCCGCGCGCATGCGGGGCGTGCCACCCATATTGGACATTCCGTGGTTTGCCATGAACCTCCAGTTTACGCTGTGGTAGCAGCCGCGCGTCCGCGACGAGCTGCGATAAAGCTGCGGACGCAGAGTGCCACATAGACGAGACAGATCAGCGCGACGACAACACGCTCTTCAAAGGCCATAGGATTGATCGACATGGCCGTTCCCTTCGCGAGCTCGATGCCAGCGCGGATGCCGGTAATGAGAAATCCGATCAGGCCGAAGGTCACCGCAATATGCATCCAGAGCATGCGCTTTTTCGGGTTCTCTGTATTTGCAAGTGCGCCGCAGAGGATCAGCAGAACGCCAACGCCTGCCGGGTGCAGGGCCGCGATTTCGGTTCTTCCCGTCCCTATCCAAAAGCCCAGACTCACCGCCGCAAGTAACACTCCGAACCAAATCGTCAGCTTAGCCAATGTCATTCTCCTATGTGTATCTATAAATATGCATATCGATAAAGTTTTGCCCGGTGCGCGTGCTGTGCCTGTAGTTAGCCTGCGGCCTTTACTTCGGCGAGCACTTCGGCGGGGGTCCAGTCGTTGGTCGGCCAGAAGGCAGCGATCTTGCCGTCCTTGCCGATGACGACGGTGGAGAGCGAGTGTTGCAGGGTTCCATTTTCGCCGGGAGTTACGCCGACGTCGAAGAACTGTTCCATGGAAGGGAGGTCGGCGACAGAGGGCGCGGCGAACTCCCAGTGCTGGAAGGTTTCGTTGGTGAAGTTGCCGGTGTAAGCAGCGCCGTAGCTGCGCAGAACTTTGGGCGTATCGTAGGTGGGATCGAAGCTGACGCTGAGCAGGTGCGTATGCTTGTAGCGCGCAGGATCGGACTGCAGGGTCTTGTCGATTTCGGCAAAGTTATGACTCATGCGGGGACAGAAATCCGCGAGCGGGCAGCGAGTGTAGATGAATGTCATCACGACAACCTTGCCGCGAAACTGCTTGAGGTCGATGGTGTGATTGGATTGGTTGAGCAGCTTGAAGTCGGGAACCTCGTCGCCTTTGGCGGGTACGTGGTAGTTGACGGCTGGCTTGTAGTCGGGCCGCGCCTGAGCGATGACGACGATGTCCTTGAGGCGCAAATTGATGGGCCCGGCGGCATCGTGATCGGCGAGCAAGGTGGCGGTAATGAGGTCTCCGGCATGCAGTTCGGAGAGGGCTGACGGATCTTCCAGGTGATAAGGCATGGTCATTGCGGGCATCAGCCCGACAATGGCATCGTGCTTGAGAATAACCTCGCCGTTGGCCGGGTCAGTGCCGACCACGACGCCGCGTACGGGGTATGGTTGCGAAGTGGTTTTGCTACCAGCGGGGGCGTTCGCCGTGCCCCGACAGCCGGTCATCCCAAAGGCAATCGCGGCGATCGCAACAAGCAACAGAACACAGGACGAGCGGACACGCATGATGAATCTCCTCGAGGCCCGCGCCGTGGCTGAGCTCCCTGTTCATGATAACCGTGGGTGATGAAAGGTTGGGCAGGTAGGTGCGCGTGAACGCGTGTCCGCGTGGTAGCATCTGCTTCGAAACACAGCTCTCAAGTGGGGTCGATTGGGATGCTCCGGCTACTGCGCGTGGAGATCTGTGCGGTTGGTGCGAGTGAGCTCAAAGCCCCGTGATGACGTCCGCACTTGAGCGCTGCGGGACAAGGCTCGCGATGTTGTCGAGCGGAGGTGAAAAAGTATGACGCGGTCGACCATTCCCTCCCCTACGCACCATGATGGCGTTGCCGGACCCTCCGTTGTGTGGCTGGCCATCGGCTTCTTGCTGGCTGGCCTGGGAACAGTGATGCTTGGGCCGCTGATGCCGACGCTGCTGCACGACTGGCGGCTTACCGATCAGCAAGGGGGCTTGTTGCTGGCGGCAAAGTTTGTCGGCTCGTTTCTGGGTGGCGTGTCGGTGCCGCGACGTCTGCGACTGGGCGTGCTGGGTGGAATGGCGTTTGCGTGCGCAGGATTTGGGGCCTTCGCGCTGAGCGGCGGTTTGGTGAGCGGCGCTGCGTGCCTGTTCGTCGGCGGCTTTGGCCTGGGGCAGATCATCGCGTCTACGAATATTGTGATTGGCCGACGATACCGTGAGCATACAGGCTCGGCGCTGGCGTCGGTCAACTTCTTCTGGAGCCTGGGCGCTGTGCTGTGTGGCGTCATCGCCGCGGCTGCGCTGCCGCGCTTTCATCTGCGTGGGCCGCTGTTGACGTTTGCCGGGCTGTTCCTGGTGACAGGGCTGGGAGGACTTTTGAATCCCTCGCGGAAGGCAGCGGCGACAGGGGAGTCCTCGGCAGTGGACGCTCCTCCATTGCCAATGCCGATACTCACGCGCTTCGCCCTGCTGCTGTTTCTGTATGGCGGTCTTGAGACCTGCATGACCGGTTGGCTGACGACGTACACGTTGCGCTTTTCCGATGTGCGGCTGCTAGGCGGGCAGTCGGCGATTGTGCTGCTGTGGTCGGCGCTGACAGCGGGACGTGCGCTGTCGTCGGCTGCGCTGCGGGTGATGCGCGAGGCGACATTGCAGCGCATTGGGCTCGGACTTTCGGCACTGCTGATCGCGGCGCTGGTGACGACGCGGCATGGTCCACTGCTGTCGCTCTACTGCGTGCTGCTGGGGCTCAGCCTGGCGCCGTTCTTTCCGACGACGTTTGCGCTGCTGATGAAGCGGCGGCCGACGGCGCGCGAGGCGGGATTCATCCTCGCGGTATCGGGATTGGGTGCGGCGCTGTTTCCATGGCTGATGGGGTTTGTTTCCACCCAAAGCGGGTCGCTTCGCGTTGCCATGACTGTTCCCCTGGCGCTGGCATTGATTTTATTGCTACTTAGCGTCCGGCGGGATGGTGCCGAGTCCGAATCGCCTGCGAGATAAATTTTGGCAGAGGCGAAGTTTTGGAGAAGATTGGGTATAACGGTAGACGATGCCTTCTGCGACCCTCTCCGAGCTTCTCGACGCACTGGATCGAGGCGCGCTTCTGCTGTTGCCGAATGAGCGCGCGGCTCGTGACATGCGAGCTGCTTTCGATGTTCTACAGCGATCGCGTGGGCTGCCCGCGTGGGAGCCGGCCCAGGCGCTGAGCTGGTCGCAGTGGACGAACTCGCTGTGGAGTGAGTTGGTCATCGGAGGCAAGGAAGGACGCCTTCTGCTGAATGCCGCACAGGAGCATAGCGTGTGGCGGAAGATCATCGCGGACGATGCGAGCCAACGCTCCATCGGCTCCGTGGATTCACTGGCGGAACTTGCGCAGTCGGCATGGCAACTTGCAAGCCATTATGACGCTACGCGGGAGCTGCGAGAGTTCGCAGCGTCACATGATAGCCGTATCTTCGCTGCATGGTCCGAGAGCTTCGCACGGCAATGCGCAGAGCGCGGCTACGTTTCTGCGAGCCAACTGAATGCCGCGCTGCTGGAGCATGTGCGGCGTGGCGAGCTTGTCGCGCCGGCTTCGCTTGACCTCGTGGGCTACGGGCAAATTATGCCGAGCCGGCAGGCGTTGCTAACGGAGCTTCGGGAACGAGGGACAGTCGTTCGGCAGCGAGCGCTCGAATCGACGGGAGATGCGGATCGACTGGTCGCGTCAATGCTTGTGCCGACCGAGGACAACGAACATCTGCTTGCAGTGCGATGGGTCCGAGCGTTCCTTGACGCGCGCCGAACAGAAGAGCCACCCGCCCGCGTGGCGGTGTTGGTTCCGAATCTTGCGGAGGAGCGCGAGCAGCTTGAGGGCGTGCTCCGCGAAGTGCTGGCGCCAGAGTTGCAATCGATCGACGCGGACCTGTCGTCCACACCGTGGGAGTTTTCCGGTGGTGCTCCGTTGTCGTCGCTCGCCATGGTTGTCGATGCCCTGGAGTTGGTGCGATGGACGCAGGGTCCGCTGCCGCTCGAGAGTGTGAGTTCGCTGCTGCTCTCGCCGTATCTCGGAAAAATTGGAACGGATGCGGGCGCTCGGGACGTGGCAGCGCGGTTCGATGTGAGCCGGCTGCGACGCACGCTCCTGTTGCGGTCAGAGATGGATATCCCCGACCTGAGGGCGTTGGTCCACGCTCATGAAGGGGATCGCAGCGGCGCAGCGACCGTTTTATCGTGGCTGGGCCATGTTCAGGAGTTCGTGAAGAAGAGCGGTGATCTCAAGCGGCTGCGTGGCTTCGCCGAGTGGATGGAGTTTGTTCGGGGCGTTCTGCTGGCTGCGAGCTGGCCGGGAAGTCATGCACTCACCGCGTCTGAGTTTGAGACGACACGTGCGTGGGAGAGTCTATTAGACCTGGTGTCGACGCTGGACTTTAGCGGACGCCGTGTTGCGTTTGCAAGCGCACTGCAGGCGCTTGAGTTGCAGGCGCAGAAGAGCGCGTTCACGGCGCCGTCGATTGACGCGACCGTGCGGGTAATGAGCGTTGCAGAGGCGGAGGGGTCGATCTTCGATGCCGTTCTGTTTCTGCATGTCACCGACGCGAATTGGCCGGCGCCGGAGAGAGTGCACCCCCTGCTGCCGTGGACGCTGCAACGAGCTTTGAAGATGCCAGGCAGTGATCCCGCTCTCGCTGTATCAAACTGCCGCACACTTACGGAAAATCTGTTGCGTTCGTCAAGCACGGTGCTGTTCTGCCATGCGGCCGAGGATGAAAATGGAAAATTACGGCCGTCGCCGATCCTGGATGAGGTTAGGATTAAATCCGTCAACGCAGCTGAGTTGAACCTCTGCGCGCAACCTTTCGACCAAGTGGACAGCGAGATCGTGGCAGATGATGGCGAGCTTCCTCCGTTGCCATCGTATGAGGTCGGCGGCGGAGCCTCCGTGCTCAAACTGCAGGCGGCATGCGGGTTCCTGGCGTTTGCCGAGCTGCGCCTGCGGGCCACCGAACCCAGGACCGGCACGATGGGCCTCGATGCAGGAGAGAGCGGAAGCCTGCTGCATCGGGTGCTTCAATATTTCTGGCGTGAGACGAAGACACAAGACAGGCTACGCTTGATGAGCTGGGCGGACCGCGATGAGATGCTGGAGCGCGCGATCGACTCCGCACTGCCCAGCCGCCTGCAGCTGCACGATGGATGGGACCGTGCGTATCTATCGCTGCAGAAGCATCGACTGCGTTCGGTGTTGCAACAGTGGCTGGAGCAGGAGTTGCGCAGGGGGCCGTTCGCCGTTTCCGATGTTGAGCGCAAGGAGCTCGTGACAGTAGGACCACTCACGCTGGAGGTTCGAGTGGACCGTGTCGATACTGTTGGAGAAGGCCTCTTTTTCGTCGATTACAAGACAGGCGCGGATGTCGATCCGAAGCAGTGGTCGGGGCCGCGCCCCGACGACCCGCAGCTTCCGCTCTATACGCTGCTTGCCGAAGCCGATGAGCTGAAAGGCGTGGCCTTTGCGAAGGTGCGCGCCGGGCGCGATATGAAATGGCACGGGTATCAGGCACAGGAAGGAATTTTGCCGCTCTCGCGGTCGAAGACAAATATCCGGGACATCGCTTCACTGGCAGAGGAGTGGCGACACGTGCTCACGCAGCTCGCCGAAGACTTTGCCGCAGGAAAAGCCGAGGTGCATCCGAAGAGTTTCGAAATCAACTGCACTCGATGTGCGCAGCGGCTTCTCTGCCGTATTGATCCTTCGTCTCTTGGGGAATTCGCCGAAGAGGTCAGTGAAGAAGCGGAGGACGCCGTTGAGTAAGCTGCTCCGCTTCCCCTCAACAACCAGTGACGCGGAGGCACGAGCCGCAGCACTCAATACAAGGGCTTCGTGCATCGTCGAAGCGCCTGCCGGATCAGGAAAGACTGGACTTCTGGTGCAGCGCTATCTGAAGCTGCTTGGAACCGACACGGTCGACCAGCCGGAAGAAGTACTCGCCATTACGTTCACCAACAAGGCGACCTCCGAGCTGCGCGAGCGTGTGCTGGAGCAGTTGCAGCAAGCGAAGCAAGGAGTGCTGAAGGAACAGGCTTCGAGCTTTGAGCAAGAGACATGGGAGTTGGCGAAGGCTGCCATTGAGCGCAGCACGAGACTTGGTTGGGGATTGCTGGAGAGGCCGAGTCGATTGAATATTCGCTCCATCGACTCGGTGTGCGCGGAGATTGCGAACTCGTTGCCACTACTATCAGGAGCAGGCGGGCCGCGGCAGCCGACCGAGGATGCAGAGCCGCTCTATCGGCTGGCAGCGCGACGAACTCTTCTACAGCTTGGTGGCGAAGACGCCGCCTTGCATGCTGCGCTTTATACCGTGCTTCTGCATCGCGATGGCAACCTGGCTGACTGCGAAACGCTGCTGGCAGACATGCTAAGGACTCGTGAGCAATGGGGCGAGCTGGTGCCCCTCGCACCCAATGCAACCGATGATGCAGAGCTTGATCGCGAGGTGCGCATGAAGCTCGAACGATCGCTGGAAAGTATTGTGTGTGCTGGACTTTCACGCGCGCTACGGACATTGCCTGAAGATGTTCTGCAGGATCTGACCTCCCTGGCTGCGCGGCTTGGTATCGAACCTGGAATCGATGAGAACCCGTCGCCGATTGCTCTATGCGCGGGCAGGCAGGATCCTCCAGAGGCGGTTGTCGAGCATCTGGATCATTGGGTGGCGCTGATCTGGCTGATATTGAAGGCCGATGGAGATTGGCGCAAGCGGCATTGGCGGACGGACATGAAGTTCGAGATTCCGAAGCCCGAAGCGGCGCGCCTTAAGGACCTGGTCCAGAGAATTCAAAGTGACGAACTTCGCGAAGCGCTCGCCGGTGTGCTCGCACTGCCGCCGGCGAAGTATCCGGACGACCAGTGGGAGGTTGCGAAGGCGCTCTTTCGGGTGTTGCGGCATGCGCTCGCAGAGCTGCGACTGCTCTTCGCGGAGCGCGGTGAATGCGACTTCGCCGAGGTTGCACTCTCCGCGCGCGAGGCACTCCATTCGGACGAAGGCTCCAGCGATTTCGCGCTTTCGGCCGGCGGGACGCTGCGCCATTTGCTAGTGGACGAGATGCAGGATACTTCGTCCGGTCAGTATGAGCTTCTCGATCTCCTCACGCGTTCGTGGGACGGACGCACGCAGACACTGTTCCTTGTCGGCGATCCTAAGCAATCGATCTACTTGTTCCGCCAGGCACGCGTCGAGCGATTCCTGCGCACCATGAAAGACCAAACGTTGGGCGAAATCGAATTGGAGTCGCTGCAGTTGACGTCCAACTTTCGTTCGCAGGGGGAGCTGGTTGCGAACTTCAATGAGATATTCGATGCTCTTTTTCCGCAACCTGATGACCAGCGGCTATTGGGGAGCGAGGGTATCGATGTTCCGTTTGTGGAGGCCGCTGCGGTGCGCGATCGGAGCGGCGATGCAGGCGTAGTCTGGCATCCGGCAGTGCTCGCAAAAGGAGATTCGCGCAGTGATCATGCAGCACGGGAGGCTCGCAGCATTCGGCGCATCGTTGAAGAGCGGCTGGCCATGCAGCTACCAGCCGAACGAAGTGCATCTTCGCGACTCAAGCCGTGGCGCATCGCGGTTCTTGGACGGGCGAAGAATCATCTCTCGGCAGTGATTGAAGAGTTCAAGAAGGATTATGGCGTTGGACCCATTCCCTATCGCGCCATCGATCTGGATCCCTTAGACCAGCTGCCGGAAGTGCTGGATGCGCTTGCCCTCACACGGGCGTTAATACATCCTTCAGATCGCATTGCGTGGCTTGCCGTGCTGCATGCGCCGTGGTGCGGACTTGGGCTGACGGATCTATTGGCGCTTACCGGTGAAGGCGAAGAAGCCGATCCCGGTGCGACCATCGCACAACTTGTCCGCGAGCGGCGGGGGTTTGTCAGCGAGCAAGGGCAGAGGCTGATTGACCGTGCATGGCCATTGCTCGAGACAGCCGTTGGGACTCTCGGCCACACGTCGCTTGCTACTCACGTCGAACGCACGTGGCGTTCGCTGGGCGGCGACGTTGCATTATCCGCCGATCGCCGGAACAATGTGCAGCGCTACTTGCAGGTGTTGCGCGAGGTGGAAACAGAAGCAGATCGAGTCGACCTAGGCGTGCTCAAGCGCCGCCTGAACAAGTTGTATGCAGAGCCGGCGTCGGGCTCCATCGTTGACGGAAGATTGCCGGTCGAGCTGCTGACCATTCATAAGGCCAAGGGCCTTGAGTGGGACCTTGTGCTTGTGCCGGGGCTGGAACGCGGCGGAGGACAATCGCATAGTGTGCTGCTCAATTGGCTGGAGTTCGATGGCGCGTCCGATGGGGACATGTCGGCGAGCGTCGTGCTGGCGCCCATCGGACAGAAGGGTACACAGAAGGATCGGCTGAGCAGCTGGCTTACCGGTATCCGCGCGAAGCGTGAGGCCGCGGAAAATAAGCGCGTTTTTTATGTCGCGGCCACACGCGCGCGCGAGGAGCTACACCTCTTTGGCACCGCAACCCTCAGCACCAGGGGAAAGCTTGAGCAGCCGCGGCATGACAGCCTGCTGCGCGCATGCTGGCCGGCTGCGGCGTCGCATTTTGAGGCGTCCCTCGCTGCAGCAACACCGTCGATCGAGCAACAATTGATCAATTCCCTGAGCGAGGATGTTGACGAGGATTTCGCTCTGGCAGCCGCGGCGGACGTCGTTGAAGATGAACTCGCCGAAGGGATGGCTTCCACCATTGAAAGGCTTCCTCTCAGCTTCGATCCAGCTGCGCGCTTTCGCGAGGCGAAGGATCGACGGCTGTCCTATCCAGCTGCATCGGCGCTGCGCCGCACGATTGCGTTTGATCGGCCGGAGGGTTCGTTTGCCGTCCGTGCATTCGGTAATGTGGTGCATCGCTATCTTCAGTTGTTGGCCGTACGGTTAGAGGGTAACGCGACATGCGACGAATTACTTGCGGAACTCCCGTCGTGGGAGTCCAGGCTCACGGCAAGCCTGCGCGGAGAGGGGCTGCCCCCGGGGCTCATTGCGCGTGAAGCTGTCCGAGCACAAAAGGCGCTCGCATTGACGCTTGGCGACGCGGTGGGACGATGGATCTTGTCGCCACAAACATTGGCCGCCAGTGAACGTGCGCTGACCGTGGCATCGCCTGGCTCGCGCGGACTGCGTGTCGATCGCACGTTTCTCGCGGGCCCTCAGCCTTTGTTGACTGGCGAAAGCCATATATGGATCGTCGACTTCAAGACGACACTGCAAGGTCCGCGCTCTGACGAAGAGTTTGAAGCAACCGAGATCGCGAAGTACAAAGCGCAGCTTGAGGCTTACGCTGGGCTACGCCGTTCGCTGCCGGATGGGGACATGCCTATACAGCTCGGGCTGTTCTATCCGCTATTGCCGCGGCTGCTTTACTGGTCGAGCGACGGCTCGCTGGATGTCGCGGAGAAGTAGCGATTTATTTCCTGAGCAAGCGAACCAGGACAGTGGCGCAGCGTTCGCATTGCTCGCGGCTGACATCGGAGTGAGTGACGAGGCGAACTGCGTGCTGGCCAATTGCACTGCACAGAATGCGCTCGCTCTTCAGCGCGGTGACGAGGGCGGGTGCGTCTCCGTCGTCCCTCAGGGTGAAGAAGACGATGTTGGTCTGGACGGACGGGAGATCAATGTCGGCGCCCTTGCAGGTCGCGATAGCATCCGCGAGCAAGCGTGCATTGGCATGATCTTCGTGGAGACGCAACGGACCTTCCTCAAGCGCGATCAAGCCGGCCGCGGCGAGAATGCCGGCCTGGCGCATGCCGCCACCGAGCGCTTTGCGATAGATGCGCGCACGATCGATGGACGCGCGCGCGCCGACCAGGATGGAACCTACGGGCGCGCCGAGGCCTTTGGAG
>FSYS01000063.1_pt1 | contig 11606 bp, 3 predicted proteins | sample 1638491 | NCBI WGS metagenome assembly FSYS01 (sample SAMEA3914788, study PRJEB12502) | metagenome | biome: forest; material: soil | place: Canada | collected 2011-07-03 | depth 0.1 m | reverse complement strand
GACTATAAGGCGGTGCGGTTTCCGGTGACTTTTGGGGCGATTCCGCCGGGCAATGCGATTTTAATCAGCGAAAATACGGCGGATTTGCCGGCTTCTTTGGGTGTTTCCAGCAGTGCCGGGCCGACGATCGCGATGGTGACGAATCCATCTGATCCCTACTCGAAGCTGCTGGTTGTGACGGGAGAGAACGCCGACAATCTGTTGATTGCGGCGAAGGCTCTGACGCTGCAGTTCAACCAGCTGGCGGGGGCGTCGGAGTCGGTGACGCTGGCGAAGGCTCCGGCACCGAGGGAGCCGGACGATGCGCCGCGGTGGTTGACGACTTCAAGGATCACCACGCTTGGGGACATGTCGCAGCAGGGCGATCTGCAGGGCGATGGCAGCGTTCCGGTGGTGATCTATTCGCGCATTCCGCCGGACCTTTACTGGGAAGGCATTCAGAACGTCGCGTTCCAGATGAACTATCGCTACAACGGGATCCCGCTGGCTAACGAGAGCTCGCTGCAGGTTTATATGAACGGCGCGTATGTGAGCTCGACGCCGATGCCGCATACGGATAAAGCTTCGGCGAACCTGTCGACGGTGGTGCCGGTGCCGTGGGTGGATATGCGGCCGTTTTCAAATTCGATGAATTTGAAGTTCGTGTTCCAGATTGCGAAGAAGGGTAAGTGCCAGGACACGGCGCCGATGAACCTGCAGGGCGCAATCGTGAAGAACTCGTATCTCGACCTGCGCGGTATTCCGCATTGGAAGCAGATGCCGAACCTGGAGATTTTCTCCAACGCAGGGTATCCGTTTACGCGGCTTGCGGATTTGTCGGACACGGCGGTCGTGTTGCCGGATACGCCGCAGCCGGAAGAGATCGAGATGTACCTCACGATGATGGGACACTTTGGCGCGCAGACCGGGTATCCGGTGTTGAACGTGACGGTGACCAATGCTGCCGGGATGAAGGACTCGAGCAAGGATCTGCTGGTGATGGGTACGGTGGGTGATTCGCCGGCGATTGACATGGTGAATCCTTATTTGCCGGTGAAGATCGAGAGCGCCGGGCTGCATATCCAGGACACGCAGGGGTTCTTCAATCCGCTGGAGCATGCGTGGTGGAAGGTGCGGAGCTCAGACCACATCGAGACCGGAAAGCTGGAGACAGCCGGTGTATTGCCGGACGCGCTGGTGGAAGGCGTCGAGTCGCCGTACAGCTCAGGCCGGTCGGTGGTGCTGATTGCGCTGCGCGACAAGTCGGTGGTGGGGAACTTCTTGAAGATTTTCCTCAAGGATGCACAGTCGTCGAATATGCAGCAGTCGGTGAGCGTGCTGACGGGGACGAAGTTCATCAGCTACCGGTTGGGTAACGACGTCTATCACGTGGGATCGTTGAGCTTGTACGTCCGGGCTACCTTGCTGTTTGCGGAGTTTCCGTGGCTGGTGGTGCTGGGCGCTGCGGTGATCTGCTTCCTGATGGCGGCCTTGTTGCGCGCGCTTCTGCGGCGTCACGCGAGACGGCGTCTACAGGGCAACGACTAACTCAGGCGGCCTTCAGCGAAGGCCGCAGGACAAAAGCTGGCTCCCGGGGGGAGCGGGGTATCTTGAAAGCAATGATGCAGCCGTTTTGCGCTGGAAATGTCCGCGCTGGAAATACCGGCGGGAGACACAGAACTCTTGTTCGACAGGGATTCGCGGCACTGTTGCTGATGACGCTTTGGATCAGCAGCGGATGCCACGCGGAACAGCCGTGGAGCTTGTGGGAAAGCTATGCGGCGAAGTATCTCGACGGGCAGGGCCGGGTGATCGACCATACGGCCGGAGACCGGACGACGACCGAAGGTGAAGGCTATGCGATGTTTTTCGCATTGGTGGCGAATGATCCGGGCCGCTTCAGCAAGCTGGTGGACTGGACCGAGACCAATCTTGCTCAGGGGGATTTGACGCTTCATCTGCCGGCGTGGAGTTGGGGCAAGGCTCCGGACGGAACCTGGCGGGTGTTGGATTCGAATCCGGCCGCGGATGCCGATCTGTGGATGGCGTATTCGCTCGAAGAGGCTGGGCGGTTGTGGCATAACGATCGCTACGACAAGCTGGGCAAGATCATGGCCGATCGCGTGGCGCATGAGGAGATTGTGCTGGTGCCGGGGGTTGGGACGACGCTGATGCCGGGAGTTGTCGGGTTTCATCCCGATCCACAGACGTGGTATTTGAATCCGAGCTACATGCCGCCGTCGCTGCTGGCTTATTTTGCGCACCAGAATCCGCAGTCGCCGTGGGGTGAAGTGGCGGCGAGCCTGCCTTTGCTGGTGGGTTCGCAGGGCGGGTTCGTGATGGACTGGCTGAAGGCGGGGCCCGATGGTCTGCACGCGATGCCGCCGCCTTCGACGATCGGGGATGGGAAGCCGTCGCCAACGCCGGTGGGCAGCTATGACGCGATCCGGGTGTATCTGTGGATGGGGTTGGCGGACCCGGCGACGCCCGGAGTGCGGGAGTCGCTGCGGAATATGCCGGGCATGGCGGCATATTTGAAGTCGAACGTGACGCCGCCGCTGCAGGTGGATGCGACGGGGAAAGTGCTGGATGTGAATGCGCCGACAGGGTTTTCGGGTGCGGTGATACCCTATCTCCACGCACTAAGACTCAAAAAAGAAGAAGGCACGCAGTCCGACCGTTTAGCTGCGACCAAAGACCCACAAAATGGGTTGTACGGTCACGGAGGCGGCTATTACGACCAGAATCTTGCCATGTTTGAGACCGGGTGGAGTGAGAGGCGTTATAACTTCGATATTAACGGACAGCTGCACGTTAAGTGGAAATAGGGGCTAAGTGTGTGGGAAAAGGGGAGATAATGGCTAAGACAAGCAAGAAATGCGGATTTCGCCGCGAAAGACCCAAAAAGACCAACAACACAGAGTAAAAAAACGGTAATCTTCAACAACGGCTTGTTGATCGATTTCGGTCTGCCAGAGGCATTAAAGAGAACGCAATGAAGAGAGGTTCGCCGAATCAAATGCGCATGGTCTGCCTGGTGCTTTGTGCGCTGGCGTGGACGTGCGTGCCGAGAATGGCGACCGCGCAGGCGGTAGACCAGACGACGACTGCGCAGCTGCTCGGGAAGGCCCATACTCTCGAGGTGCGGGGCCGGATGGATATGGCCAAGCAGACCTGGCAGCAGGTGCTTTTGGTGGATCCGAACAATACCGACGCGCTGGCCGGGATGGCCCGCGCGGCGAAGCTTGAAGGCAAAACCGAAGAAGCGAATTCGTATCTGAACAAACTGCGGGCGATAAACCCGAACGACCCGAATATTGAGCGGGTGCAGAATATGGGCACCGCGCAGGATATGTCGGCGCAATTGACGGATGCGGGTCGCTTGGCGCAGGCGGGACAGTATGCGCGGGCGATGACGATTCTGCGGTCGGTGTACGGATCGAATCCGCCGCCGGGAGATGCGGCGCTGTCGTACTACCAGACGGAAGCGGCGACCGAGGATGGGCGGCCGCATGCGATTGCCGGGCTGCGGGAGTTGATGGACAAGTTTCCGCAGGATTCGCGCTACCAGATTGCGCTGGGCAAGATTCTGACCTACAACCCTCGCACTCGCGAGGAGGGCCGGAAGCTGCTGGAGAGGCATCCGGCGGATCCGGAAGCGCAGGAGGCGTTGCGGCAGTCGCTGGTGTGGGATGCGCAGAATCCGGCGACGACGTCGGATATTCGGGCCTATCTGTCGAAGCATAAGGACGCGCAGCTTTCTACGGCACTGGCGCAGACCGAGGCGGCGGCGAAGCGCAGCGGGGCGCGTCTCGGAGGGCCGGCACAACCGCCGCCTACACCGGAGCAGCTGGCGGAGCAGGCCGCTTTGCGGGCGCGGAACGCGGAGACGCAGGCGGCTTATAACGCCCTGAATGCGAAGCAGTATGGCGAGGCGGAGACGCGGTTCCAGGCCATTGTGGCGAGGGAGCCGCAGAGTGCGCAGGCGCTGGCCGGGCTGGGTTATGTGCGGATGGCGCAGTCGAACTTTGGCGGGGCGATCAGCTACCTGGAGCAGGCCGTGCAGGATGGGTCGAAGGATCCTGGCGTGGAGAAGGCGCTGCGGGATTCGCGGTTCTTCTACACGATGCAGGTTGCAACCGCGGCGTTGAACGAGAACGACCTGGTGACGGCGCAGACGCAGTTTGGAAACGCGGCGCATTTGCGGCCGAACGATCCGAGCCCACTGCTGGGTCTGGGCGGAACGCTGATGAAGGCGCAGCAGCCGGAGCCGGCGGTGGGTGTGTTCTCCGAGTACGTGCGGATGGCGCCGAGCGACAAGGCGGCGTGGCGCGGGTTGTTTATGGCGCAGTATGGCGCGGGGCAGTATGCGCAGGCGCTCGATACGGATCGAAGGATTCCGGTGGCGGTGAAGAAGCAGTTGATTCGCGACCCTGAGTATTTGCGCACGCTGGCTTCGGTGTATCAGGCGCTGGGCCGCGATGCGGACGCGCAGCGGGTGCTGCGGAGTGCACTGGATTTGCCGTTTCCTGCTGACGCCCGGGGCGTGAGGGCGGACATGCAGTTGCAGTTTGCGGCGTTGCTTTCAGCGGCGGGGCATAAGGATCAGGCTGAGGGGCTTTTCCGGCAGGTTTTGGAGGGGGATTCGACGAACACCGCCGCTTATGAGGGGTTGGTGAATACTGCTCATGAGTTGGGGCACGATGCAGAGGCCTACCAGGTGCTGCAGAGCATGCCTCCCGCTACGTATGAAGCGGCGATGCAGGAGCCGGGCTTTCAGACGGTGGTAGCGGCGATCTATGCGGGGCAGGGGCATTACGATTTAGCGCAGCAGACGCTGGAAACATATCTGGCGAATCAACAGTCTTCGGGGCAGAAGGCTTCGGTTGTGGCTGAGGTGCAGTTGGCGGGCATCTATTTGCAGCACGGCGATACGGAACATGCATTTCCGCTTTATCGGGCCGCGCTGCAGTCCAGTCCGGACCGAACGGATGCGTGGAATGGGTTATTGACTTCGCTCCATTCGAGTGGACACGACCAGGAGGCACTTGCAGAGATTCAGCAAATACCTCCGAACGCGAGACTGAAACTTGAGACTGACCCGGCCTACCTGCAGACGGTAGGCTCAATTTATGCAGGGCTGAATCAGCCTCAGGTGGCGATGTCGTTTTATAACCGCGTGCAGTCGCGGTATACGGCGCAGCATGTTGCGCCGCCAGCCGATATCGACATACAGGAAGCCTGGCTGCTGTTCAACTCGCATAATGATCCGCAGCTTTTCCGGGAGTTGATGGCTCTGGGCGGGCGGCAGGACCTTACCGATCAGCAGCGGTTGACGGTGCAGACGATCTGGGCGAACTGGGCGGTTCGACGGGCAAACCAGAACATCACCGAAGGGAATTACAAGCGGGCGATTGCGATTCTGAACGCCTCGGCGAAAGCGTTTCCGGGGAATCCGGATGTGTTGAAGGCGCTGGCGTCCGGCTATGCGACTGCCGGACTTTCGAAGAATGCGGTGGAGATCTTCAAGGCGCAGGATTTGAGCACAGGAACGGTGGAGGACTACCGTTCGTCGGTGGGAGCGGCGCTGTCGGCGAGTGACTTGAAGGATGCGGAAGTCTGGCTGCGGTTCGGCCTGAACCAATATCCGCGCGACGGACAACTGCTGGTGCTGGCGGCGAAGTTTGAGACCGCACGCGGAGATTCGGGCAGAGCGGCGGATTATTATCAGGCGTCGCTGCGGGTGTTGCCGCAGGACGATCCGGGGCTGCAGTTGTCGGATGAGATGCAGCGTCCGCTGGTGCGGAGGGTGCAGGCTGTGCAGCAGTCGCAGGACCTGGCGTCGCTGCTTTCGCAGGCGGATCCGAACGTGAACCGCGGCGGTGGCGGGCTTGACCTGCCGGTTGCGGAGAAGCCGTATCTGCCGAGTTACACCGGGACCGGTGCGACGGCGCCTGTACAGATCTATACCCCCGGGCCAGCAGGCACGAATCCCAATGGGACCACACCGCAGAACGGATATCCGGTTTACGATCCGCAGACTCCGGCGCAGCACCTTCAGCAGCAACAGCGAAACTCTACGCTGAAGGACTACGTGCCTCAATCGCAGTTGGAAGTTCCGGCGCCGGTTGCCGAGGCGGCGACGATTTCGCCGAAGCCTGTGATCTATCTTCATCCGTCGCCTGCGATGGAAGCGAAGTTTGGGCCTTATGTTTCCTATGATCCGTCGGAAGGGCTGCCGCATGCCGTTGATGGTTCTCTTGGAGAGCGGCTGGCCGTGCTCGGCGACGGGATCACGGCGAGGATGAGCTCGGCGAGCTATCGGCCGCAGCAGGCTTACACACCGCCGGCGTATACGCCACAGGAATCGCAGCCGGTAACGTATCCTCCGGCGACGGGTGCTCCGCAACAGCCGACGCAGCCGCAGCCGATCCATCTGCATTATCCGCAGCCGCCGAGGCCGGGGCAGTCCTCGACGCCGTCGGCGCAGAGCCAGCCCAGCCCGGCTCCTCAGAATTCGACGTATCGGCAGACCACAGGCAACGCGCCGGCGAGCCAGCCTTCAAGTTATGCGCCGGATTCGACGAGTTATGTGCCTTATGTGCCGCCGGCGAACGCGACCCGGCCTGTCATTACTCAGCAGCCGGCGGGGTATGTGCCGGGGGCGGGGTATCAGGCGCCGGTGAGTTCCGCAGTGCCGAGTTATCCGCAGCCCGCGAGCGGGTCGCCGCAGGGAACGGCGCAGCAGCAGGGACAGATGCCGGATGGGACGCCGATTGTCTCGTATCTTCCGAACTCAAGGCCGGCGGTGCATCGTCGAGTTCCGCCCCGGCCGTCGACCGCATCGGTGCATGCTCGAGCAGAAGCAATTCGGCGTAACCAGGAGGGGGCTCCGGAAGTGATGACGGGACAGAGCCATCCGCCGGCGGAAAGCTACGATACTGAGCCCGATCCGAATGCGCAGATTCAGAACACCCAGTTCTCCACGCAGCCGTACAGCCCGGCCGCGATGCAGGGCTCGCAGGTTCCACAGTCGCAAGCGCCTGCTCCGGGAGCCACGACCACGCAGCCGAGTACTGTGACGTACCAGAACGCGAATCCGAGTCAGACCGGCGACAGCGGACAACAGTATCCGCAGCCCAACACGCGCGGAACGACGACGACGAGCACGCCCACGACGCGCAGGCGGAGAGCGACGAGTACGCCGCAGACGACGACAACAGTGCCCGCGGCGCAGGCTCCGATCAACTATCCCAACTACGCGCCGCAGCTGACCAACCAGGGATATCCGCAGCCCGGGCAGCCGTATCCGCTGGCTACGCCGCCGTCGGACTATGAACTGCAGCAGAAGGCCGTGCCACCGCTACGGGGGTACTTCGATCCGCGCGTGGACGATACGACGCCGTTGAGCGACCGTCAGCAGGCGGAGCTTGACCTGGCGTTAATCGAGGGCAGCTACAGCCCGTGGCTGGGTGCAAATGTGATTGGCAGCTATCGCAGCGGAACTGCCGGCGTGGATCGGATGGCCGGGGTGGAAGTGCCGTTTGAGGCTTCGGCGGCGCTGGGGAAGAGCTGGCGTGTGACGGCCGTGCCGATGGCGATCTTTTTGAACTCGGGTGTGCTGAATACGACGACCGGTACGCTGGGGACAACTCCTGTGTTCGGAACGGTGCTGGGAAACAACAACATCATTTATCCGCAGCAGTTCTCGGTGGGCGTTGGCGGTGAAGTGCAGCTGGTCAGCAACACGTTCGGGATTGCGGGTGGGTATTCCGCGGAGGGATTCCTGGTGCGGAATGTGATTGGGAGAGCGCGCTGGAAGCCGGGCAATGGGCACTTCACGCTGTTCGGCGGACGTGATCCGGTGAAGGAGACGCAGCTTTCTTATGCGGGTCTGCGCGATCCAGGGCAGCCCAATAACTTCACGCTGGGGCCAATCTGGGGAGGTGTCGTGCAGACTGGTGGTGGCATTCGCTTTGATGCGGGTGACGAAAAGTCTGGGCTTTATATCCAGGGCGAAGGCTTCGACCTGAGCGGTTTCCATGTGCTCGAAAACCGCAAGTATGACGCCACGATGGGAGCTTACTTCCGGATGAAGACGTGGTCGGAGTATGGGTCGCTGAATATAGGCGGAACTATCTTTGGCGAGCATTACGACAGTAACGAGCGCGTTGAAAGCTATGGCTGGGGCGGGTATTTCAGTCCGCGTGTGTACTTCCTTTTTGCTGTGCCGCTCACGTTCAACGGGCATTACAAGGAGCACATTCACTACACGATCAACGGCAGCCTGGGCGTGCAGACCTTCCAGGAAGCCGCGGAGCCTTACTTTCCGCTCGATCCGAATTTGCAGCTGAACCTCGAGGCTTCGAGTGCCTGCACGGGCGTGACTACGAGCGCTGCGCAGCCTTGCGGGTTTATTCCGCTGAACTCCAATACCGGGCTGAATTTTTCGATCGATGCCAAGATGGCGTACCGCGCGACAGACCACTGGTACATCGGCGGTTTCCTGAGCGGAAACAATACGAACAATTACGACACGGTTTCGGGTGGCTTCTTTGTGCGGTACACGATCCGGCCGCAGGCGCAGACGGTGGATTATCCGACGGGGCTGTTCCCGGTTTCGGGTTTCCGGCCTTTGCGGGTTCCTTAGAAATCCTGCTCACGAAGGCGGCAACTCGGCTTCGGGTCTGCGGCCTTTTGGGGGCGAAATGGCCGCCGCGGGACTTCGTTCTGTCCTAAGGCGAAAACATCGCGGAATTGTGTTGATTTCGTCACGTCGCATGGGTATAACTCAGGGACGCATTCTATTGCAGGATCAGGGTTTGATCTGTGGCTGGTAACCAGCCCAGGACCGTTTGCAGGTCGAAACCAGCGGAGATGTCCTCATGTCGTTCAGGGCCCACGTACGTGTCGCAGGCAGATGCCGAGAGATTGTAGGTTTTTTCCCCCGTGCTGCAGTTGCGGGCCTGCTTGCTGCCGTCGCGCTGCCATTGCATGCGTCCAGCGGCGTGCCTGACTGGGTGAGAACTGCAGCGCACCAGACGCTGCCGGAGTATCCGGAAACAACCAAGGCTGTGGTGCTGCTGGATGAGACGACTTACACAGTCGGTCCGAATGGCAAGGCCATCGAGCATGTGCGGCGGGTTGTGAAGATTTTGCGGCCGCAGGGGCGGGACTACGGATATCCATTCGTGTGGTTCGACAAGGATTCGAAGGTGACGTCGATGCATGTCTGGAGCATCGATCCCGCAGGACATGAGTATGCGATGAAGGACAACGAAATACGGGAGTTCGGCGAGCCAGGGGAAGGCGGCGAGTTGTACTCCGATGAAAGGGCGAAGGTCGCCGACCCGCCGGGACGCGATCCGGGCGGTGTGGTGGCTTATGAGTACTACCGAAATGAGCGGCCGTATCTTGCGGAAACCAATTGGGGATTTCAGGATGAACTTCCGCGTGTGGCACAAAACTTCACCCTGGTGCTGCCTCCGGGTTATAACTACGCGACAACGTGGGCGCACCATGACAAAGTTGACGGCGCGGACCTGGAGAATCACAGTTACCGCTGGGAGATGAATAACGAACCCGGGATCGATCTGGAGCATGTGCCGCTGTCGCCTGCGACGGATTCCCTGGCGGCTCGGATGACGGTGCACTACTCGGGGCCGGGAATGTTGATGCCACAGGATGGAACGTGGCAGGGAATCGGAGAGTGGTATACCGCGCTGTCGCGTGACCGCATCGTGGCGACACCGGACATCGCGGCCAAGGCTGCTGAACTTACGCAGGGCAAGGCTGATTTCTATGACAAGGCCGAGGCTATCGGCGAGTTTGTGCAGAAGCAGATTCGTTACTTCGTCATCGAGATGGGCGTGGGAGGGTATCAGCCGCATCCGGCGTCGGATATTTTCCGCGGTCGATATGGCGATTGTAAGGACAAGGCTACGCTGCTGTCGGCGATGCTCTCGAGCGTGGGGATACACAGTGCGTTGATGATGGTGGATACGGACCGCGGTGTTGTGAATCCAGATGCGCCGTCGATCATGGGCAACCACATGATCGGGGCCATTGAGATTCCTGCCGGCTATCAGTCGCCGAAGCTGCGCAGTGTTGTTACAGCGAAGACGGGCAAGCGCTATCTGATTTTCGATCCTACCTGGTCGGAAACGCCGTTTGGACAACTGGAAGACAATCTGCAGGGAAGCTATGGCGTGCTTATCGAAGGCGCAGACAGCCAGGCGGTTCAACTGCCGGTTCTAAGCCCGGAACTGAACACGGTGCGACGTTCTGCGACGTTTCAACTGGATGCGGATGGCACGCTGAAAGGGACCGTTACAGAGAAGCGCTTCGGCGACCTGGCGGAAGACCGCCGCAAATTGTTTACACACGAAGATGAGAAGAAGCAGCAACAGTATATGGATAGAGTTGCGGCCCAGGATTTTTCTTCAGTTTCGCTGACCAATCTGAAGGCGCAGGATGTGGATGCGCTGAATAAGGATGTGACGACCAGCTTCAACATCTCGGCGGCACATTTTGCGACTGTTGCAGGGCCGCTGTTGATGGTGAGGCCGCGGGTATTCGGATCGCTGGCTCTGCCGGTGGACCATAAAAAGCGCAAGGTTGCGATCAACCTTGAACAAACGATGCACGCAAGCGACGACTTTGATATCGAGATACCCGCGGGGTACGTGGTCGATGAATTGCCCGATCCGGTGAATGTGGATATGGGCTTTGCGAGCTATGAGAGCTCGACGGTTGTGCAAGGCAAAAACCTGCACTACACGCGGAGTTATACGTTGCGGCAGGTTTCGTTGCCGGCGGACAAGTATCCGGAGCTGCAACACCTGGCCGGCATCATTGAAAACGATGAGCAGGGACGCGCTGTGTTGAAACGCGGTCCATAATCGTTATCGGGTTAACGCTGGCTCAGTCAAGAAAGCGAATGGAAGTCTTCACATGGGGAGCAGTATGACGAGGACGATACCGGTCCGCAGCGAGCAGAATTCATGGCGCTTTATCCAAATGATTTGTCCGCAGATGTGCGGGTTTCTGGCTTTGTTTGCGATAGGATCAGGGCTTACTTTACCAATGCATGCTTCGGTTGATGGGTTCGTGAAGCCGACGCCGGAAGAACTGGCGATGACGTCGTTGCCCGGATATCCTGGCGCGCCGGCGGTCGTGTTGTACCGAGAGGAAATCACGAAGGACGATCTGCATGAGGAGCTGCACTACGAGCGGATCAAAATTCTGACCGAAGAAGGCAAGAGATTCGCCAATGTGCAACTGAGGTTTGCCAAGTTTGTCGACAGCGCAATGGATGGCGACCAAAGAGCAGTGGAGGGGATCATGGGTCGTACCATCCACGCCGATGGCACGATTATCAATTTTTCAGGAGAGCCGTTTCTGAAGACGATCGAAAAGGTCGACGATATGACGCTTTTCGAGATGGGGCAATCTGCAAGGATGCACGCAGGCGTGACGGTTCAAGAGCGAGTATTCACGCTTCCGGATGTGGACGTGGGCAGCATCATCGAGTATCGCTATGCCACGCGCTGGAACGAGGGATATTACGAGCCGCCGGATTGGTATCTGCAGGGTTCGCTTTACATTAAGTCGGCGCTCTATGAGTG
>FSYS01003174.1_pt1 | contig 11624 bp, 10 predicted proteins | sample 1638491 | NCBI WGS metagenome assembly FSYS01 (sample SAMEA3914788, study PRJEB12502) | metagenome | biome: forest; material: soil | place: Canada | collected 2011-07-03 | depth 0.1 m | reverse complement strand
TTTTTTTGCGGGCGGCTATGTGGTTGCGAAGGCTAACGAGCCCGTCGCGCGGCGGTCGACGGCTATCACTGCAGGGTGGTCCGGGCTACTTGTTGCCCGGATCCCGCCAAGGCGGGACAGGAAGCCACGGGGAGTGTGGTGTAACCTTTCCGGTGGCTTCCTGTGGCTCCGCTTCGCTGCGCCACCCGGACAACTTGTTGTCCGGGTGCGGGAGCGCGCAAGCGCGGACGCACAGGAGGTCACCGGAGAATTCGCGTGTCTTCCGGTGACCTCCTGTGGCTTCGCTGCGCTTCGCCATCCGGACAACAAGTTGTCCGGACCACGAGTTTGCGGTGCGTTTTGTGATTGCGGACGCGAACGGACTGCAGGAGCCCGTCCCTCCATGAGACGTCTGCAAAAGGCCTCGCTGCGAAGTCCGTCATCCTGAGCCTGTTGAAGGATCAGTTCGGTCGCGTCTGGGAAAATCCAACGGAACTGATCCCTCGGCTTCGCTCGGGATGACCAAAGCTATGCTTTTTCGAATTTCGCAGAGGTCTCCTACGGGACGGTTGAGAACGCCTATGGGAAATGCGTTCAAGCGTCCCTACGGGACGCGCCGCGTCGTCTTTGATTTTTTCGGCACTAAAGTGCCGGGCTACGTTCAATCGTTCCTCCGGAACGAGGGAGGCGACTTTTGCAGAGATCCCTCCAAGGAAAGGATGCGCAGCCGATGGACTACGCTTCCTGCAAGGCGCGGAGGGCCTTGAGGAGGGTGGCGGCGGTGTAGGGCTTGGAGATGAAGTGCTTGATGCCGGCGGTGGAGGCCTTGGCGACGCTTTCGCTTTCGTCCATGCCGCTCATGGCGATGATCTTCGCCTTGGGGTTGATCTTGAGCATAGCGTAGATAGTCGCGCGGCCGTCCATGACCGGCATCGAAAGGTCGGTGAGGATCGCCGCAATCTCATCCTTCTGCTGGGCGTAAACGGCGACGGCCTCGGCACCGTTGGTGGCCGTGACGACCTTGTAGCCGAAGGCCTGCAACGTCTCGCTGGTGATGCTGAGAATGGAGGCTTCGTCGTCGATGACGAGGATGGTCTGGCCCGCGCCACGCGGCAGCTCATCGTCCTTGCTGACCTCGTCGGGCGTCTCGGCCGGGGCGGTCTGCGCGGGCAGATAGATCTTGAAAGTCGAGCCGCGGCCAACCTCGCTGTAGACGTTGATGAAGCCGCCGTGATTCTTGATGATGGCCTTGACCGAGGAAAGGCCGAGGCCGGTTCCCTTGCCGACGTCCTTGGTGGTAAAGAACGGTTCGAAGATGCTGTCGATGATGTCGTCCGGGATGCCGATGCCGACGTCGGTAACCGAGATGGCGACATAGGAACCGAGCCGGGCCTGGTGGTTCATCGCAACGTAATGCTCGTCGGCGACGCAATTCTCGGCCCTGATCACGAGCGCACCGCCGTTGGGCATGGCGTCGCGCGCGTTGACGCAAAGATTGAGCAGCACCTGCTGCACCTGCGTCGGGTCGCCGACGATCGACCAGGTGTCATGCGGCAAAATGAGCTCGAGGCGGATGTCCTTGGGGAAAGTATCCTTGACGATGTGCTCAATGTCCTTGAGCAGATATTTCGGCTGGATGACGATGCGCTGGCCTTCCATGCCGCGAGCGAAGGAAAGCACCTGCTGGACGATTTCCGAGCCGCGGCGCGCGCTGAGCTCGATGGTCTCGAGGATCGACTTCTGGTGCGCATCGGGCGTCATGCTCTTGAGCACGTCGATCGAGAGCATGATGGGCGTCAGGATGTTATTGAGATCGTGCGCGATGCCGCCGGCGAGGATGCCGAGGCTTTCCATCCGCTGCGCGCGCATGAACTGCACCTCGATGCGGCGCTTCTCGGTGACGTCGGTGTTGATGGCGAGGATCGACTTGGGCCGTCCCTCCCTATCCCGCACCAGCCACCAGCGGCTTTCGACGATGAGTTCGTGGCGCTCGCGGTTGAGGTGGTGCATCTCACCGGTCCACTCGCCGGTGTCGATCACCAGCTTGTTGACGTCGCGGAATTTATGGATGTCCGAATGGATGAACTCGCCCACGAAGCGGCCAGCCGCCTCCGGGGCGCTCCACCCGTAGATGCGCTCGGCACCCTTGTTCCAATAAAGGAGACGGCCCTCGGGCTCGAAAATGAGAATGGCGTCCTGGGTCTTGTCGAGCAGCGCCTTCTGCTCCTCGATCTGATGCTTGACGCGGTTGTACTCGGTGACGTCGCGCAAAACCTTCGACGCGCCGATGATCTGGCCGGACTTGCTGCGCAGCGGCGTGACGGCAATCGAAACCTCCACTTGGCGGCCGTCCTTGCGCAGGCAGATGGTCTCCAGCGGCTGGACGCGCTCGCCCTGGCTGGCCCGGGCCACGACATCGTCGGCCTCCTTGATACGGTCGGTGGGGAAAAGAACGTTGCTGGTCCGGCCGATGATCTCCGAAGCGGAGTAGCCGAACATGCGCTCGGCGGCGGGATTCCACGCGGTGACGCGGCCGTCGGTCGTCTTGGCCATGATCGCGTCGTTGACCTGATCAAACAACATGGCCCACTGGCGGATGGTTTCGTCAGGCGAAACATCCGGGAGCTCCTTCGCTTGGCGCGCAATCGGTACAGCTTTCTTCCGGGTCTTCAACGATACCTCTTTCATCAGGTCGCGTGTAGCCGTGGAAAAGGTCGGCGGCTTGGTCAAGGTCTCTCCTCAGGTTGGTTCAGGCAAATGATTTTCATCGGTCTTCTGCAATCGGCATACCTGAATTGTCCAAGTCTTTTAAATGGAAGTTTGAACTTCTTCAAGAAAACTCTTAAAAAGATTTGTAACAGACTCACGACAAGAGTGTTCAAAAATTATAACCTAGGATGTATTAACAGCAATTGCGACGAAGGCTTATTCACCTCCTTAAGAAGTACGCACATCGCACCGATAAAGCGGCTAAGGCCTCCCTCCCTCATCAACCTATGCAAATCACCGAACCCGATTTTCAATTCCTGCGGCAGCTCGTTTACGACCAAAGCAGCATCCATCTCGGCGAAGAGAAAAAGGAGATGGTTTGCACGCGGCTCAACAACCGGCTGACAAGTCTGGGCCTCTCAAGCGTCGAGGAATATTGCGCGTTGTTGAAATCCAACGTCGAGCCGGGTGAAGTCACGCACCTGATCGACGCCCTGTCGACGAACTTCACCACGTTCTTCCGCGAGATCGAGCACTTCAAGTTTCTCAAGGAACAGATCATCCCCGAATTTCTTGCCGAGAGCCTGCGCCACTCGCAGGGGCCGTTCCGTGCGTGGAGTGCGGCGTGCTCAACGGGCGAGGAGCCGTATTCGATGGCCATCGTGCTGGCCACGTGCCTGCAATCGATGGACCCGGCCTCGTGGCAACTTTTCGCGTCGGACATCTCCACGCGCGTGCTGGAGAAGGCGGCACAGGGAATTTACGAGGAAAGCCGCGTGAAGCTGCCGAACCCGGCATGGCTCGCACGCTTTTTCCAGAAGGGTCAGAACGACTGGGAGGGCCACTACCGCGTGAAGCGCGCGCTGCGCGACCAGATCGACTTCGAGCACATGAACCTGCTCCATCCCGGCCTGCGCATGAGCGAACGCTACCACGTCATCTTCTGCCGCAACGTGATGATCTACTTTGATGACGCGACGACGGGAACGCTGGCCGAGCGGCTCTGCCACCAGTTACATGACGGCGGCTACCTGATTCTCGGCCACGCCGAGAACCTGACGCAAAGACCGGCCGGCCTGAAGCAGATCAAGCCGAGCATCTACCGAAAGGTCGCGCGTTGAATCATTACTTCATCCCCCGTGGGCCGCATCGCCGCATCCGCGTCCTCGCGGTGGATGATTCCGCGATGTTCCGCAGGATGCTGACCGACATCCTCGGCCAGGACGAGGACATCGAGCTGGTCGGCTGCGCCACCGACGCCTACGACGCGCGCGACCGGCTGGCGAACTTCCAGGTCGACGTGATGACGCTCGATCTCGAGATGCCGCGCATGCCCGGGCTGACGTTCCTGAAGTTGATCATGGAGCGCAAGCCGATGCCGGTCATCGTGGTCAGCGCACACACACCGACCGGTTCGCAGAGGGCCGTCGAGGCGCTTTTCAGCGGCGCGTTTGCCGTGCTGGGGAAGCCGGAAAATCTCGATCACAAGGGCGCCTTTGGCGAGCGGCTGGTGCAGGACATCAAGCGCGCCGCCGCCGCGCCGTTGCGCCCGCGCCGGCCCACGTTGCTCAATCCCTGTCTTTCCGCCTCGGGCCGGATGCCGCACTACCACCCGAAGCAAATCATCGCCCTTGGCGCATCGACCGGTGGCACGCAAGCCCTGGCCGATGTGCTGGCCATGTTGCCTGATGACGTGCCCGGTATCGTGATGGTGCAGCACATCCCGCCGGGCTTCTCGAAGAGTTTCGCCGCGCGGCTGGACCGCAGCTCGGCCATCGAGGTACGCGAGGCCCGCGAGGGCGAGGTCGTTCGTCCCGGCACCGCGTTGCTCGCACCCGGCGACAGGCATCTCGAGGTGCGCTGGTTTCGTGATCACTACCGCGTGCATCTCCACGACGGTCCTCCGGTCGAGCACCAGCGCCCATCGGTCGACGTTCTTTTCAACTCGCTCGTGCCGCACGCCGGGCCGCACGTCATCGCGGCGCTGCTCACCGGCATGGGCCGTGACGGCGCGGCCGGCATGAAGCGGCTGCACGATGCGGGCGCCTGCACGCTGGCGCAGGACGCTGAAAGCAGCGTCGTCTACGGCATGGCGCGCAAGGCGGTCGAGCTCGATGCCGTCGATTCCGTCGTCCCGCTGGAGAACATGGCCGCCTCGATCCTGAAAGCTCTCGAGACGCACCAACATCATCACCACGCCCGCACCACGACCTCGTCCTATGCCTAATCCGCAGTTCCCCAACAACCGCCCCTCCGCGCTGCGCACCACGCCCCTGGCCCCGCCCAAGGATCTGCGCGCGCAATACAACCTTGCGCCGGTGCCGGGCGGAGTGGACCAGATCGCCGGCATCGTCAAGGGCAAGGAAGACGCCGACATGCGCGAAATCACGCGCATCATCGACCGCGACCAAGCCGTGACCCAACGCTGCATGATCACCGCCTATCCCAAGGCCGAAGCGCGCGCGAACGCCACGCTCGACATGGCCACCACGCGGCTTGGGCTCTCGCGCGTGATCTCGCTCATCGTGGCAGATCTGCTTCAACTCGCGATCGTGGATACTTTCAAGACCATGGTCGGCCTCGAGATGGCCGCCGAGGATCCGAAGCAGATGCCGGAGCCGCCCGGTGGATTCATCATTTGCTCGGCGCGCTTCACGGGCCGTGCCACGGGTGACGTACTGCTCGCCTTTCCGCAGCCGTTCGGCCGCTACATCACCGCGCAACTGCTCGGCGGATCGCCGAACGACAAGTGGGAGGCCGCGACAATCCACGATGCGCTGGGTGAACTCGTCAACATCGTCACCGGCAACCTGCAGTCGCGCCTGGCCGATGCCGGCCTGCCCTCGGAGATGGGACTGCCCACGGTGAAACTGCAGTCGGTTTTCCCCACCGTCACCATCCTCGGCGGCTCGAGCGATCGCTTTTATTTCCGCAACCCCGGTCATCACCTCGGGGTGAACCTGTGCATCTCACCGTTCTCGAAAGGGAAGGCATGAGCCGCAAGAGCCACGCGCGTCCGGTTGCCGCGACGCCGCCCGTGCGCCCTCCGCGCGAGACGAATGCGGGGCAATCGCTGCGCGGCCAGACGCGACTGCCGTCGCTGCCGAATCCCAACGCCGCCTCGCCGTTTTTATTGAAGAGCAATGCCCGCTTTAAATCGCTGGGCATCGGGAACACAGACGCGAACGCCTAGGGCAGACTCGACTAAGGAAACCACCCGTTCGCGCCGAAATACTGAATAAGATTCTGCCATGAGCGCCAAAATTCTGACGGTCGACGACAGCAAGATGGTGCGGATGATCGTGACGAAGGCATTCGCCCCGTACGGCTGTGAAATTTTTGAAGCGAGCAACGGCGCCGACGCCCTTGCCATCGCGACCACCACCCTGCCCGACCTGATCTTCCTCGATATCACGATGGGCGACATGAGCGGCCTGGCGGTGCTGGAGCAATTGCGCGCCCTGCCGGAATTCGCCAACACGCCGGTCATCATGCTGACGGCGGAATCGGGCAAGACCACGCTGGAACGCGCGGACAAGCTCAGGGTTGCCGGGTACGTCGCGAAGCCGTTCAAGGGCGAGCAACTCCTCGCGCTGGCTGGCAAGTTCATCACGCTGCAACCGCCGTCCGCGGCGGCCTGACGCTCATGGCCGCGCCTGCGCTTTTTCTGAACGACCCCGCCCGCGTGAAGGCCGCGGGCAAGTATCTCACGTTCGTCCTCGGCGGCGCGGGCTACGGCATCCCGATCTTGAAAGTGCGCGAGATCATCCGTCTCCTGGAGATCACGCCGATCCCACGCATGCCCGACTACGTGCGCGGCGTGATCAACCTGCGCGGGCGTATCGTGCCGGTCATCGACCTGCGCATGAAGCTGGGCCTGCCGAACCCGGTCACGACCAACCGCACCTGCATCATCGTCACGCATATCCAGATCGGCGACGCGACGAAGCTGATGGGCCTGATCGTCGACGCGCTGGACGAGGTCTACCAGATCAATGCCGAGGACATCGAGCCCGCGCCGGATTTCGGCAAGGGTACCGCGAACAGCCACATCCAGAATATGGCCAAGGCCAAGGGCCAGGTGAAGGCGCTGCTCGATATCGACCGCATCGTGCAGGACGACAACGCGCTGTTGCCGCCCGAGGCCGTGCTCTCCGCCACGGCGTAACGCCATGAGCACCCTTTCCGAGGAGCAGATCGGCGAGATTCCCCTGGATCTCAAGAACGACCTCGACGTCGAGCTGGTCGAAGAGTTCATCAGCGACGCGCGCGAGCAACTCGAGCACATCGAGCAGGGCGCGCTGGCGCTGGAGAAAAACGGCCACGACGCGGAGGGCATCCACACGCTGTTCCGCGCGTTTCACACTTTCAAGGGCAACGCCGGTTTCCTTGAGCTGACCGCTGTGAGCGCGCTCGCGCACATGCTCGAGTCGCTGCTGGAAGGCGCGCGCGAAAACCGGCTGCAGATCAACTCGGTGATCATCGAGATCATTCTCAAGAGCCGCGACACGCTGCAGCGCTTCGTCGATGAAATTGAGGCACAGATCACGGGCAAGAAACCGCGGCAGGTTGTGCAGATTCCGACCGCTGCGCTCAAGGCCACAGTGAAATTCATGATCGAGGGCGGCGCCACCATGATGGCCAAGGCGGCGAGCAAGTCCGTCTCGCAACCCGCACCCGAGAGTAAGCCCGCATCCGAAGTGATGACAGCGCCAGAGGTCAAACCCGGCGCCGGGGCGAAGCCGGCATCCGAGCCCAAACCCGCGCCCGCCGCAAAAACCGCCGAGCCGGCCGAACCGGAAGCCGAGCCTGAGCCGGATGCTCCGGCGCCGAAGCGCGGCTCGTCACACTACGTCAGCGGCACTGCGCTTCACGCGGTGAAGGTCAATACGTTGAAGCTCGACGGCCTCGTCGATCTCACCGGCGAGTTGCTCATCGCGCAATCGCTCATCGTGCAGAGCGTTTCGTCGCCCAATGTCAGCCGCCACATCATCGCGCGCAATCTCGACCAGCTCAGCCGCATCAGCAAGGAACTACAGCGCACGGCGATGTCGATGCGCATGGTGCCGATCCGCGCCACGCTCCACAAAATGCAGCGGATTGCGCGCGACCTCGCCGCCAAGCAGAAGAAAAATGTCGAGCTCATCCTCGAGGGCGAGGACACCGAGGTCGATCGCACCGTGGTGGAAAAGCTGAGCGACCCGCTCGCGCACATGATCCGCAACGCGGTCGACCACGGCATCGAATTCCCGGATGCGCGTGTGGATAAGGGCAAGCCCTCCACCGGCACGATCTCCATCCGGGCCTTTCACAAGAGCGGCAACATCATCATCGAGGTCGGTGACGACGGCCATGGACTGAACCCGGAACGCATCAAGGAGAAGGCGATCAGCCTCGGCTTTCTCCAGCCGGGCGCCTCCATCAGCGAGAAAGTCCTGCTGGCCATGATCCTGCGGCCGGGCTTCTCGACCGCGGCGCAGGTAACCAATATTTCCGGACGCGGCGTGGGCATGGATGTCGTCTACAAGAACGTCGCCAACCTGCGCGGGAAGATCGACATCAAGTCCACGCCGGGCCAAGGCACCATGTTCACGCTGCGCCTCCCGCTGACCCTCGCGATCATCGACGGCCTCATCATCGGCGTCGGCGGCCAGCGCTATGTTTTGCCCACGCACTCCGTGGCCGAGTCGGTTGATCCGAAATCGTGCCGCATTACCTCGATGCCCGGCGGGCACGAGATGGTCGAGATGCGCAAGGAGATGGTTCCTCTGCTGCGCCTCCGTGACCATTTCCGGCTCACCGACATTCCCGCGTCCAGCGGCCAAGGCATCATGATCGTGATCGAGTCCGACGGCAAAAAGCGCTGCCTGCTGGCGGATGAACTCATCGGCAAACAGGAAATCGTGATCAAGAACCTCGGTGAGGTCTTCCGCACCGACCCGATGGTCTCCGGCGGCGCCATTTTGAGCAATGGTTGCGTCGGTCTGATCCTGGACCCGGGCGCACTGGTCAATCTCGAGCCGTCGGTCAACGACCTCCAACTGGCGACATGAATCTCACACCCACGTTAAGAATCCATCTCGCGATCCGATAACGAGGGAAGCCCCTATGCATTCCTGGACCATCAAAAAGCAGATCATCCTGGGATTATCGATCCTGATTCTGATCAATATTGTGGTCGGCATCTTCACGTCAGTGGGGATTTCCAAGCTCAAGTCCTTTGCGGAGCAAATTTCCGCGAACCAACTGCGCGGCGTTTATCTCCTGGGCGAGATTCAGTCCAACGAGAACAGCGCCTACAGCCTGATGCTCCAGCACATGCTCGCCTCATCAAAGGATGAGTCTGACCTTTATAATTCGCGCCTCAGTGAAACCGATGCGCGCATCGACCAGCTCGTCACGGAATACCAACAGTCAGCCGAGAAGTCCGACCACGACAAGGCGGCGCTGGACCAGATCCTCGCCGACCGGGATGCCTTGCGCAGCGCGTGGTCGCCCGTGCGTGAGCTGAGTGTTGAATCGAAGAACCAGGACGCCTTCGCGCTCTTCAAGAGCCAGGTCGCGCTGGCCTTCGACAAGCTCAAGTCCGATTTGCAGGCCGCCATCGATTACAACACGCAGCTCGCCGACGCGAACGCCGCCGAGAGCGTGGTTGTGACCGACAACACGTCCCACCTCGTCAACGCCTCGATTGTCGTCATGCTTTCCGCCTGCATCGCGATCGCGTTCGTCATCGTGCGCAGCCTTAACCGCGTCCTGACCAGCGTGGCTGACAGCCTGGGCGAAGGCGCGCATCACATCGTCAGCGCGACGAGCCAGCTCGCCTCCGCCAGCCAGACGCTGGCGCAGAACGCGAACGAGCAGGCATCGTCACTCCAGGAAACCAGTTCCGCGCTCGAGCAGATCGGCAGCATGACCAAGCGCAACAGCGAGAACGCGCAGAAGGCGCAGACCCTCTCCGGCGAGACGCGCCATGCCGCGGAAGCCTGCTCGCAGCGGACCGAAGAGATGCAGGTCGCGATGAAGGCGATCCAAAAGGCGAGCACCGAGATGGCTGTGGCCATCCACGGCATTACCACCTCGAGCAACAGCATCTCGAAAATCATTTCGACCATCGACGAAATCGCGTTCCAGACGAACATCCTCGCGCTCAATGCCGCGGTGGAAGCGGCGCGCGCCGGCGAGGCCGGCATGGGCTTCGCGGTCGTCGCGGAAGAAGTGCGCAGCCTGGCCAAGCGCAGCGCCGACGCAGCCAAGGAAACGGCGGCGATGATCGAGGCCGCCGTGACGCAGAGCCAGCGTGGCGTTGAGGTGAACAGCAAGGTCACCGCCAGCATCGCGGAGGTCGTGCAGAAGGCCAATGGCGTGCGCGACGCGCTTGGCAACATTGTGTCGAAAGCGCGCGAGGTGGATTCCGTCGTCGGCCAGATCACCGAGGCGTCGAAGGAGCAAAACTCCGGCCTCGAACAGATCAATGGCGCCATCAATCTCATGAACCAGGTGACTCAGGCCAACGCGGCCGGCTCGGAAGAGACTGCCAGCGCGTCGGAGGAATTGACCGCGCAGTCGATCGAACTGCGCTCCGGCGTCGACGTCCTCGTCAAGCTGGTCAACGGCAAGTCCTACGCCGAGAACCACAGCCTGATCAAGGAGGAGGCGAAGGCGGATCGCGCCAGGCCCGAACCTGAAGCACCTCTGTTGAAGTCGCTGGATTTGTCCCCGCGCAAGAGGCGTCAGTTTCCCGCCGTGAACGGCAATGGCAAGGGCCACTCCAACGGGCACGCGAACGGCGACCTGCACGACGATTCGTTTTTCGACATGTGAGACCGGGTTCCTCGCGTCCGGCGCGGACAAGTTCGCCTTGCCATTCCGGGTCGTGGCGTCCATCAAGATCGTTGCATGGTCCCGGTGCGACGTCTCTCCGCCCTTGGCGCGATAGTCTTGATTTTGGCCACCGCTTCCTGGCTTAAGGCGGACGGTTCAGCGTCGATTTATCTGGGCACGTTTCCTCACGACAAGGGCCCCATTATCATCCAGCACGACACGGCGGCAAAGCTGCCACCGTGGACGCCGCAATCGAGTGAACCCGCGCCGCTCTCAATGGATGAGGCGTGGAAACTCATCCACGGCACCGGGCAACAGGCCGCGGGCGATGCTCCGTTCTGGACTACCTATATCCAGCTCACCCACGGCGCCAAGGCTGGCCAGGAAATCTGGTTCTATCGCGCGGACGGGAGCTACACGGCCTACCGCGACAACCAGGCTTTTTCAGAGGCGGTGACCTATATCATTTTGATGGACGGAACGATGTTGACCGAAAGCTACGAATACCCGAATGGCCGGACGTTGCCGCCAAATTATAAGAGGCCGAAGATGTCGCCGACGCCACCAAAGCCGCGCACGAATGGGCTGCCGGACAAGATCGTGCTGCTCAACGCGACCTACATGCGGGGTCCCAACAAGATGACGGTGCCTTACACCATGCCGCGCGACCGCTTCCTTGCCATGACCGCGTGGAACTTCGATCACCCGGAGCCGCCGCCGGTTTCGCTCGACCAGGCGCTGAAGGTGGCGCGCTTCGATACGCTTCGGCAATGGCCGGGCAAGCCGTGGATCTTCGTCGACATCCGTCTGGAACCGGGAAAGACCAACGACTCGGATACTATTTGCTTCTACACGATCACGATCCGGTGCGACTCGCCGGATCCGACGCAACCTTCCACCCTGCTGATGCGCGTTATTCCCATGGACGGCGGACTCGTTGGCCCGGACCTTTATCAGGTTGCGCCGTATGGCAGCGGCGTGGGCGATTGATAGCCGCGCGATTTTCCAAGTTATGCCCTCGTCCCCGCCTCGCTTGATTGTCTTTTCCGGTGCCGGGCTCTCGGCGGAGAGCGGGCTAGCGACGTTTCGTGGTGCGAGCGGTCTTTGGGAGG
>FSYS01000398.1_pt1 | contig 11637 bp, 4 predicted proteins | sample 1638491 | NCBI WGS metagenome assembly FSYS01 (sample SAMEA3914788, study PRJEB12502) | metagenome | biome: forest; material: soil | place: Canada | collected 2011-07-03 | depth 0.1 m | reverse complement strand
TGCTTCCTCGGCGCCTACGCCTTCGGTCTGCTCTTCTTCGGCCGCATCATCGACCGCGTCGGCGTCAAGGCCGGCTACGCCGCCACCGTGCTGCTCTGGAGTCTCGCCGCGTTGTCGCACACGCTCGTCAACAGCGTCGGCGGTTTCATGGCCGCGCGCATTTTCCTCGGCCTGAGCGAGGCCGGCAATTTCCCCGCCGCGGTGAAGACCATCGCGCAATGGTTTCCGCAGGCCGAGCGCGCCTTCGCCACCGCGCTCTTCAATAGCGGGGCCAACGTTGGCGCCATCCTCGCGCCGCTTCTTGTCGCGTGGCTCCTCCAATTCAGCACCTGGCACGCCCCCTTCTTCGTCGCCGGCGTCGCCGGTCTCGCGTGGGTCATCGCATGGTGGACTTTCTACTCGCCGCCGGAAAAACATCCGCGCATCTCCCCCTCCGAGCTCGCCTACATCCGCAGCGACTCCATCGCGCCGCAGCAAAATGCACTGCCCGTCCCCTGGCTCCAGCTCTTCCACTACCCGCAAGCATGGTCCTTCATCGTCGCCAAGTTCCTCACCGACCCCGTCTGGTTCTTCCTCCTCTTCTGGCTGCCCGACTACTTCAAGAAAACGCGCGGCCTCGATATCAAGGCGAGCTGGCCGCACCTCATGACCATCTACGCCATCGTCACCGTCCTCAGCCTCGCCGGCGGCTACCTGCCCGGTTACCTCCTGCGCCACGGCTGGAGCGTCACCCGCGCGCGCAAGACCAGCCTCTTTCTCTACGCGCTCGGCGTCCTACCTGTGCTCGCCGTCACTTTCGCCGGCGACTGGACCACCGTCATTCTCATCGGCCTCGTCGGCGCCGCGCACCAATCCTGGTCCGCCAATCTCTTCACCACGCTCTCCGACATGTTCCCGCGCCACACCATCGCCTCCCTCGTCGGCATCGGCAGCACCGCCGGCGCCATCGGCAGCATGCTCTTCCAATATATATGCGGCCAGGTCATGGAACACTTCACCACCGATCACGCCCAGGGAGGCTACTTCCTCCTTTTTATATACGCCGCCTTCGCCTACCTCATCGCCTTCGGCTTGCAACACCTCCTCGCCCCGCGCTTCGAACCGCTCGATCTCGAACTTCGCCCCATTTAGAGAACGTGATTGTCAGGCCCAACCGAATCCGATTACATTTCCGCTTCCATGGGCGACGTAAACCAACAGCTGATAGCGACCCGGTTAAACATCTCCCGAACAACGGTTTCACGATGCTTCACCAATCATAAGGGCATCAACCCCAAAACCCGCGCCGAAGTCTTCTCCCTCGCCGCCAAGCTCGGCTACCAATATCTCCAGCCCCGCAGCGCACCCAAGAACGCCCCCAAGACCCGCTCCATCGGCGTCCTCATCTGCAGCGACGTCGAGGAGTACAACCGCGCCGACTACGAAAGCCCCGGCGTCGAGCTCCTCCCCGGCATCACCGAGTTCGCGCAGCTCCACCACTGGAACACCGAGGTCCACTTCATCTCGCCCCTCGCCACCAGCATCTCCGACTCCAGCTTCACCAACCTCGTCGCCTTCAAGAAGCGCCTCTGGTCCGGCCTGCTTCTCCTCTATCCCTTCGCCGCCCAAATCATCGCCGAGCTCAGCGCTCGCTTCCCCTGCGTCTCCCTCGTCGAGCAATACAGCCGCGTCCCCATCGACTGCGTCGACGTCAACCACTACAAGGGCATCTCCACCCTCATGGACCGCCTCCGCCAGCGCGGCCACACCCGCATCGGCTTCTTCAGCCGCAAGTACGCCGTCGAGGCCGTCTGGGCCAACCGTCGCCTCAGCTCCTACGTCGAGAACCTCCTCCGCCTCGGCATCCACTTCAACGAGCGCGACATCATCCATCTCGACATCACCTCGCCCGAGTCCACCAACGACGGCTACACCCGCGCCGTCGAACAAATACGCGATGGCGTCACCGCCTGGGTCTGCGCCGCCGACCACCAGGCCTACGACCTCATCGCCGCCCTCAAGGAACGCGGCTTCAGCGTCCCCGCCGACGTCTCCGTCACCGGCTTCGACGGCATCGTCCGCCCCCCCGGCGCGCTCGCGCTCGAGACCGTCCGCATTCCCTATTACGAGATCGGCTTCGGCGCCAGCCGCCGCCTCTTCGACAAACTCAACAAACGCTACGACGCCCCCCAGGAAATCCTCCTCGAAAGCCGCCTCCAGGAAGGCGAAACCATCGGCCCCCGCCGCACCCTCGCCGTGCGATAGAACACACTACGCGTGCATGAAAGTGCAGCGTTTTTCTTGACTTAGCATAGCGTTTCGGGCGACAGTGATTTCCATGAAATCCCTCGCTTTCTCCCTCGTTCTTTCTCTCCTCCTCGGAGCCAGCCTCTCCCACGCCCAATCCACCAACGCCGCCCCCGCCGGCGCATCCGCCTACGACTTCGGCGATTTCAAGTCCGTCACCCTCACTGGCAAGGCCTGGACCGCCCTCAATAACAAGGATTACCCCGGCGTCGCCGCCTACACCGACAAGTGCATTGATACCTACAAGGACCAGGCCCTCCAGATGCAGTCCTCGCTCAAGGCCCCCGCCTCCAAGGACGACGCCAACACCTACTGGGCGCTCAACGACGTCGGCACCTGCTACTACATCGCCGGCAAGGCGCTCGACGACAAAGGCGACAAGAAGGGTGCCATCGTCGCGTACAAAACGCTCGTCGACAAGCTCAGCTTCGCGCAGTGCTGGGACCCCAACGGCTGGTTCTGGGCCCCCGCTGACGCCGCCAAAAAGCGCCTCGCCGAGCTCCAGTTCGATTCCGCGCAATAACACGAAATCCTGCCCTTTTCCCCATGCCGTCGAGCACCCAAAACACCTTCGACGGCAAAAGCGCCACCGGCACGATTTTCCTTTCCTTGTGCACTTTATTTCGTTAATGTAGCCAGGTAAACAACTCAAGGCATTTGCCAATTCGGTCGAAAGAAAATCAAACGCGCAGAGTTGGCGATTCCTGACGACCCTCTCACGCCGCATTAAACCGCACATTCAAGCCCTCCTAACGCCACCTGTGTGCATAAAATCGCAATTTCGTATTGACTCCACTTTAGGAATGTTCTAGAAACCTTGCGTCAGAAATAGTGGTAACCACTCCGTCCATATTCGGTGCGTTGAAATAGTTTTTCCTACGAAGTAACCCTCCAAAAAAACCGTGAACACCCTCCCCACGTCGCTTCGCCGTTTCGCCCTCGTCTCCGCGGTCACCTTCTCGGCGCTCTCCAGCCCGCTCCTCGCGCAGCAAACGTATTATTGGGACAGTAACGGCGCGACTCCCGGCGCGGGTATTACACCCGGCGGCACGTGGGGCGGCGCGGGCGACTCCGGATTCTGGAGCAACAGCGCCAACGGCTCCGCCGCCACCGGCACCAACACCGGCCCCGGCGTCCTCGACACCGCCGTCTTCACCGCCTTCGACACCACCGCCGACAGTCCCACCACCGGCTACACCGTCACCATCGGCGGTGCTGAATCCGTCAACGGCATCGTCATCGGCACATCCGCCGCCAGCACCAGCGACGGCGTCCTCACTCTCGCCGGCACCGCCGGCGGCAGCCTCAGCATCGGCTCCGGCGGCATCATCCTCAACGGCTCCAGCGGCGATCCCACTCTCGCTGCCTCCCTCGGCACCATCACCCTCACCGCCAGCCAGTCGTGGGTCATCAACAACGCCCACGTCCTCGCCGTGCAGGCCAACGTCGCCGGCGCCGCGACAACCGCCAGCACCACCACCCTCACCCTCGGCTTCGTCGGCGCGTTCACGCCCACCATCAGCGGCGTCATCTCCGACGGCACCGCCGGCGGCAATCTCGCCCTCGACATCGACAACTACAACGGCACCTCGGTCGGCGGCGGCACGTGGGACATCACCGGCACGGCCAACACCTACACCGGCGACACCATCATCGGCCACGGCCTCGTCGAGTTCAATTCGCTCGCCAACACCGGCGTCGCCAGCAGCCTCGGCGCCGGCGCCAACATCGACATGGGCATCGGCAGCAATTCCGCCACGCTCGACTACATCGGCTCCGCCGCTTCCACCAGCAACCGCACCATCAACATCACCGGCTCCAACGTCACCATCGAGAACAACGCCGGCGCAGCCACCAGCTCCCTCACCCTCACCGGCAATAACACCAACACCACCACCTCGACCCTCACCTTCAGCGGCAGCAACACCGGCAGCAACACCTTCTCCGGCACCCTCAGCGACAGCTCCGGCGTGCTCAACATCAACAAGACCGGCACCGGCACCTGGTACCTCAGCGGTAACGAGACCATCAGCGGCAACATCAGCGTCTCTGCCGGCGCGCTGGTCATGAACGGCGGCGACCAGTTCAACAACGTCACCGTCTCCGGCGGCACCCTCACCCTCGGCGGCGCCAACTTCAGCTTCGGCAACTACAACGTCACCGGCGGCACGCTCAATATCAACGGCAACAACGACGGCGCCAATCTCCTTAGCGTCAGCGGCGGCGGCCTGGTCAACATGGGCGCCGGTGGCACCGTCGGCTTCGGCTCCATCACCCTCAACAACGGCTTCCTCCAGATCAGCTCCGGCTCCAACGTCAGTGAAAATTCCGGCATCACCATCGGCAGCAGCGGCGGCGGCATCGGCGTCAGCTACACGCCAAACGGCGATTTCCCCGTGGTCACCGACAATTCCGGCACCACCGGCGGCGTCTTCGGCATCGGCTACTCCGGCACCGGCGGCATCGGCACGGATCCGAACGTCAGCAGCCTCTTCGGCAGCAGCAGCTATTGGTCGCTCGGCGCCTTCACCGGCACCACCGGCACCTACACCGGTACGAGCCTGCCCGTCGGCGCGCTCAACACTTACCGCATCGGCGGCGGCGGTGGCACCCTCACCCTCCAGAACGCCATCCTCACCGGCGCCGGCAACAGCGTCCAGATCGGCAACCCCACCAGCGGCGGCACGGTCATCATCCCCGGCGGTGAAACCTACGACGGCACGACCACCATCGTGAACGGCACTGCCAGCATCGCGTCCGGCAGCAGCTTCGGCGTCGGCACCTCTGCCATCGTCGTTGGCTCTGGCGCGAACAACGTCGGCATCAACTACGCCGGCGCGGGCGAAACCTTCTCGCGCGGCCTGAACTTCGTTGGCACCACCGGCACTATCACCCTCTCCAACAGCGGCACCGGTAACATCGTCTACAGCACCACGCCCACCTTCAGCGGCTCCGGCAACAAGACTCTCGCCCTCGGCAACGCCACCGACACCTTCGGCGGTTCCATCGGCGCGATCACCAACGGCCCCACCGGCACGACCAGCCTCATCGAAACCGCCGGCAACAACGCCGTCTGGTCCCTCACCGGCGGCAGTGGCAACACCTACACCGGCAGCACCACCATCAACTCCGGCGTCCTTCAGACTACCAACGTCACCGATCTCGCCAATTCCTTCGTCACCCTCAATGGCACCAGCAGCACCAGTTTGGCCATCTGGCAGACCCAAGGCACGCTCAACACCACGCTCGGCGGCTCCGGCGCTGGCGTGGTGAACTGGAATACCTTCAGCGGTTTCGCCGCGGAAGGCGGAGCGCTCAACCTTACGTTCAACGGCGGCGCGCAGTTGACCTGGGGCACCGGTAATTTCCTCAACAACGGCAGCGGCACCAATCCCCTCGTCTTCGGTTCCACCACCGCCAACAACCAGGTCGTCCTGACCAATGCCATCAATCTTAACACCGGCGACCCCTTCAACCGCGTCATCGATGTCATCAAGGGCACCGGCGGCGATAGTGCGCTGCTCTCCGGCGTTCTCTCCAACGGCGCAGGCACGGGTGCGGCCACCGGCATTACCAAGTCCGGTGGGGGCACGCTCATTCTCTCCGGCTCCAACACTTTCAGCGGCCAAGTCCTCGTCAGCCAAGGCACCCTGGTCGCAGCGGGCAATTCCGCCGCTGCGGGCGCAACGACCGTCGGCGTCCTCGGCAGCGGCTTCGGCCCGAGCACCAACACGACGCCCGGCCTCGCCACCGTTACGCTGGGCGACGGCAACACCGGCACGTCGACCAATCCCTCCTTGCTCATCGGCGGAGCCTTCACTGTCGCCCGCCCCGTCAGCGCCCTCGACGACGGCGTCAACAACGCCTACTCCATCGGCGGCAGCACCGCTTCCACCTCCACGCTTTCCGGCGCGGTCACCTTCACCAACAGCGGCGGCCACGGCAACACCTTCAACGTGACGCAGGTCGCGGGCGGCACCTTCAACCTCACCGGTGGCCTCTCCGCCGGCGGCGCGGGCACCTCCACCGTCACCTTCGCCAACACCGGTGCGGTCAACGTCATCACCACCGCCATCACCAACGGCGGTGGCACCGTCGCCGTCACGCAATCGGGCACCGGTACGACCACGCTCGGCACGGCCAACACCTACACCGGCGCCACCACCATCAGCGCGGGCCAGTTGCTCTTCGGCAACAATAACTCCGCGCAAACCAGCGTGGTCACCGTCAATTCCAACAACGGCCTCGCCTTCGCCACCGGCGTCGACGCGGTCACCATCGCCGGTCTCGCCGGCTCCGGCAACTTCGTCCTCCAGGACGCCGGCAACGCCGCGGTCGCCCTCACCTTCGGAAACACCACCGGCCAGACCTACTCGGGCGCGATGAGCGGCACCGGCTCCATCGTCAAGCTCGGCACCGGCACGGAAACGCTGGCCGGCGCAAACACCTACAACGGCAGCACGCAGGTCTCGGCCGGCACACTGCAGGTCGGTAACGGCACCAGCGGCTCGATCGGCAACACGGCCACGACCATTTCCTCCGGCGCCGCCATCGCCTTCAACATGGCCACCGGCAGCACCTTTAGCGGCGCGCTCGTCAGCTCCGGAACCGTCACCGGCGCGGAAAGCAGCGGCGTCACCAATACGCTGAGCGGCAACATCAGCGGTTCGAGCGGCTTCACCCAATCCGGCGCAGGCGAGACCATTCTCTCCGGCTCCAACAGCTTCACTGGCACCACCACGGTGACCACCGGCACGCTGGCCATTACCGGCACGACCACCAGCATGACGACCCTCACCGCCGGCACCCTGATTGAAGGCGGCGTGAATAACTCCACCGGCGCTGACACGGTCACCACCGGCACGGTCATCTTCAACAGCGCCACGGCGCTCGGCACGGGCACGACGACCGTCTCATCCACCGGCTGGACCATCGACAGCACCGTTGCGGGTGTCACCACCAGCGGCGGACAAATCCGCCTGACCGGAGCTACCGCTACCCCCGGAAGCACCACCTTCCTCGGCACGCAGAGTCTGAACATCGGCAATTCCATCTTCCTCACCGGCGGCGACCAGCAAATCACGGTCAATGCCAATACGCTGACGCTGAGCGGTGCGGTCACGAACAATCGCAACATCATCAAGGCAGGCAGCGGCACGCTGGTGCTGAGCGGCATCAACACCTTCGGCATGGGCACGACCACGACCGGCGTCACTATCAATGCCGGTTATCTCGAGGCCAACACCACCGGCTCGGGCAACTCCGCCACCGGTATCGGAAAAGTGCTGATCAACAGCGGCGGTAACCTCGGAGGCACCGGCTTCATCAGCGGCGCGACGACTCTCTCCAGCGGCGGCGGCATCAACCTGAACGACGGCGTCCTCGGCACGCTGACCATCAACAATATCCTCACCACCACCGGCGGCGGCGCCCTCACCTTCGAGATCGGCGCGGGCTCGCTCGGCACCGACCAGTTGGCCCTCGGCACGACGGGCAACTCGTTCGCCGCCTCCGGCGTCACCAACATCAACATCGATAACCTCGCCGGTGTCGGCTCGCTCTCGCTCAATACCGGCACCTACACGCTGGTGACCTACCACGGCACGCAGGACGCGCTCTCCGACTTCAACCTCAATACGACTTCGCTCGACGGAAAGACCTTCCAGTTGAGCGAGACCGGCGATGTCCTCTCGCTGATCGTCAGCGGCGGCAGCGCCACGCCGGGGACCAGCTACTACTTCACCGGCAGCAACAGCGGTTCGTTCACCGATGCCGGCAACTACTTCACGGCCGCGAGCGGCGGCACGTCGCAGACCGGCAACGCGCTCTCCTCGACGAGCAACGTCTATCTTAACGCGACGTCGCCCACCCCGGCCAACACGCCGGACACGCTGAACACCATCGCGTCGATCAACTCGCTGAATTTCGTCACCGCCGGCACGACCCTCGCGGGTAGCGGCACGCTGACCCTCGCCGCCTCGGGCACCGCCGGCATCACGGATAGTGGCAGCACGGCCGGCCAGGTTGAGACGGTCGCCCCCGCGATCGTCCTCGGCTCGAACCAGTCCTGGGCCGCCACCGCCAACAGCACGTTGAACGTGACCGGCCCGATCAGCGGCGCGCAAAGCCTGCTGCTCACCGGCGCGGGCACCTACAAGCTCGGCGGCGCAAATACGTTCTCCGGCCTGACGGTCGGCTCCGGCTCCGATACGCCAACGGTCTACCTGACCAACGGCACGAACGGGTCGGCCACCGGTACCACGACGCTGGCGGTGAGCGCGGGCGCGACCCTCGGCGGCAACGGCACCAGTTCCGGCACAAGTTTCAGCATCAGCGGCACTGGCACGGCGACCGGTGCGCGCGCCAATCTGCTCGTGGGTCTGACCTCGGCCACCGACACCAACACGACGAACGTCCTGACCCTGAAGGGCACGGCCGCCTCGACCATCCAGAACGCGAACCTCACCTTCAACATCAACCAGGGTTCCGTCGGCCAAGGCACCGAGCTCAACGTCGGCAGCACGCTGGTCACGTTCGGCTCGGGCGCCAAGTCGACCACGCTCACGCTGGACCTGCAGGGCAACGGCATCATCCCGGCGAACTCGCCCTACGTACTGATCGCCGGCACGACCACGGGCGGCGCTGACCAGTACAGCGGCCTGAACCTCGGCACGAGCACGGTCAACGGCAATGTCACCATCACGCAGATCCTCAGCAGCGGCTCCGCTGGCACCGGCGACCTGACCCTCGCCTTCGCCGGCGGCACCAGCTCCTTCTACAGCCCGAACTCCTACCTTTTCCTCTACCAGAACTCGCTGACCGGCGCCGACGACATCGAAGTCGAGGTCGTGCCCGAGCCCGGCACCTGGGCCCTGATGCTCGGCGGCCTCGCCATGCTCGTCTTCTGGCAGCGCCGCCGCGCCCGCCGGGACTAGCCTGCATCACCTCCCAATTCTATTTCTCCTAAAGTTATAGGGGCCCTAGGCTAATTAGCACCCCCATGATCCCGGCCCGTCCGCTCCTCCTCCTCGCCCTCCTCACCGCCGCCGCCCACGCCGACACCCCCACCCTCCGCATCGTCGGCTGCGAGGACAAGGTCGCCAGCCACAAGCGCGGCATCTGCGAAAACCACCTCGACGCCTCCGACTTCCGCGCCCTCGCCCCCGGCGTCTCGTGGTACTACAACTGGCACTACGAGACCAACGACGTCCCGCCCTCCGACGCCTCGATGGAGTTCCTCCCCATGGCCTGGGGCGACAACCAGGAATCCCTCGACGGCCTCGACCACTACCTCTCGACCGTGGCCACCAAGCCCCGCGTCGCCCTGGCCATCAACGAGCCGAACCTCCGCGGCCAGTCGTTCATCAGCCCCGAGGAAACCGCCGCCCTCTACAAGAAGGTCAAGGCCGTCGCCGACAAGTACCAGCTCGCCGTCGTCGGCCCGAACATGTCCCTCGGCTCGCCGACCGGCGACAGCATCACCGCGCAGGACCCGATCGAGAACAAGCAGGTCACCTACACCTTCATGGTGCCGTTCCTCAAGGCCTTCTACTTCTTCCTCGGAAACGACATCAAGCCGCCCGCGCTCGGCCTCCACACCTACGGAAACCTCGGCGAGATGAAGTGGGCCGTCGAGACGATGCACAAGGAATTCAACTGCCCCATCTGGGTGACCGAGTACGCCGAGTGGCACGCGGCCGACGACAAGGAGGAGCGCGACTACCTCATCCAGGCGACCGACTTTCTCGAGCGCACGCCCTACGTCGCCGGCTACGCGTGGTTCAAGGAGCGCGTTCCCGGCAACCCGCGGATCAGCATCCTCGACACTGAGCCGGGCAAGCTCACGCCGCTCGGGCAAACCTACGTCGACATGCCGCCGCACGAGGCCGACGTCTACTACCGCCTTCCCGGCAAACTCTCCGCCGGCCGCTACGCCGCGCTGGACCAGGCCGACATCCTCGCCAACTCGCACAACGACATCCTCGTCACCGCCAGCGCTCCCGGCGCGACGGTCGACTACAATCTCCAAGTCGACGCCGCGGGTACCTACAAGCTCAGCCTGAAATGTCTCGGCTCCGGCAAGATCGAGGCACTCGAGAATGGCCAGGTCATCGGTTCAGCCGACGCAAACGGCAGCGACGTGCAGGTGGTTGACATCACCGCTCCGCTGCCGGCAGGTCCGCAAACGCTGCGCTTCCGCTTCGGCGCGAGCGGGACGATCCTGAGCACGCTCACCTTCACCAAGAGCTAGTTCCAGCGCGCTACACCGTCTCGTCGACCAAGTCCTCAACGCGCGAGCTGACTTCACGCGGCGCGGGCTCGAGCAGGCTCTCGCCGTTGCTGCGGATCACCTCCGTGAACCAGTGCGCCGACTCCTTCAGCGTGCGCTTCTGCGTCTCGAAGTCGACGTGGATCATCCCGAAGCGATGCTTGTAGCCCTCGGCCCACTCAAAGTTGTCCATCAGCGACCAGTGGAAGTAGCCTTCGATCGGAACGCCATCGGAAATGGCCCGGTGCAGTTCGCGCAGGTAGCGCGTGAGGAAGTCGATGCGCGCCTCATCATGCACGTGCCCGTCGACCGTGACCCAGTCGTGGCAGGAGAGCCCATTCTCGGTGATCACGATCGGTAGTCCGTACCTCTCGTGTAGAAACTTCGGCCCCCAGTAGATGCCGCCCGGTGCAACCTTCCACAGGAAGTGCGAGCTGGGATGCCCGGCCGGAAATTCGATCAGCTTCGGCTTGCCATCATCCCCCGCCTCGACCGGCACGCCGGTGTAGATGTTGCAGCCATAGAAATCGAGCGGCTGCCGGATCGTGTCAAAATCCGCCGCGCGGAATTTCGGCACGGCCTTGCCATAGGCGCGCAGGCCCTCTTCCGGATAGTGCCCGAGCAGCGGCGGGTCGCCCCACCAGGTGTTGTTCCAGAAATCGCGCTCGGAAACGGCATTGGCCATCATCCGCGCCGCACCGACATCCGCGAGAGATTGAGTCTTCGGATAGTAACTTGCCGTGACCGGCGCCCAGCCGATGCGCGCAGGCTTTTTCGCCAGCGCGCGAATGACCTGCACCGACAATCCGTGCGCCATGAGACTGTGATGCCCCGCGAGCAACGCCTCAGTCATGCCGAGACGCAGCCCCGGCGCGTGCTCGCCCGTGAGATGCCCCAGGCCAAGATAGCACTGCGGCTCGTTTAGCGTGATCCAGTTTGACACGCGGTCAGAGAGCCGGTCCACGATGACCCGCGTGTAGTCGGCAAACCACTTCGGACTCTCGGGATTGAGCCAGCCGCCGCGCAAAAACAGCGCGTAGGGAAAGTCCCAATGGAAAAGGGTGATCCACGGCTCGATGTCC
>FSYS01002065.1_pt1 | contig 11668 bp, 11 predicted proteins | sample 1638491 | NCBI WGS metagenome assembly FSYS01 (sample SAMEA3914788, study PRJEB12502) | metagenome | biome: forest; material: soil | place: Canada | collected 2011-07-03 | depth 0.1 m | reverse complement strand
ACCGCTTCACCCAAAACTACAACCAACACTGCAGACCATTCGCATGGACAGCAACCGCAGATTCCATCTTCCAAAAGCTCTCCCGATTATGTAATCGTACTTCCGGGACAGCACACTAGCGGTCCTCCCCTCTAACCGTTAGGCTCGAAGAAGAGATGCCTGCCTACTGCGATGTAGCATTGCCCGTCCCGCTCGACCAGACGTTTACCTATGCCGTGAATGGCGTGGTGCCGGTGGTTGGGGCGCGGGTGCTGGTGCCCTTCAGTGGGCAGCGGCTGATGGGCGTGGTAACGCGGGTGCACGATGGTCCTCTGGCCGAGGGCGTCGAGGCGAAGCCGGTGCAGCAGGTGCTCGACGATGCGGCGCTACTGCCGGATGAGCTGATGCGTTTGGCCGCGTGGATCGCGCAGTACTATGTCGCTCCGCTGGGTGAGGTGCTGCGGGGGATGCTGCCGCTGGGGGCAGAGGTGAAGCGGCACTTTGCGTACAGGATCGCCGACGCGGGACGGCGGGTGCTCTACGCGGGAGCGGAGAAGGGATCTTCGCGGCGATCGAAGCTGTCGGTGGAGGACCAGAACCGCGAGTATGCGGTGCTGAATTACCTGGAAGATGGGGCGCCGGCGAAGATAGCGGCGCTGCGGTCGGCGACGGGCGCGAACAAGGCGCTGCTGGACGGGATGGTCCGCAAAAAATGGCTGGTGCGCGAGGCCGTGGCGGAGGAGCGCGATGCCCGGCGGCTGGAGCGTGTGGCCGTCCTGGTGCCCGAGGCGAGGCTGCCGAAGCTGAACGATAACCAGACTGCAATTCTCGCCGAGCTGGCCGCTGTGGGCGGTCGTATGCGGGTGAGTGACCTGCGGGCGCTAAAGGTGCCGGAGTCGACGCTGGGGACGTTGGTCAAGCGCAATCTGGTGGCGATCGAAGAGGTGCCGGAGAGCTTTCATCTGAGCGGTCTCAGTGGACCGCAGCCGCATGGGAAGAAGCATGCGCATGAGCATGCGCTGAACGAGGTGCAGATGGAGGCGCTGAGCGGGATCGCTGCGGCGTTGGCGCAGGGAGGGTTTCGCGCGCATCTGCTGTACGGAATTACTGGATCGGGGAAGACGGCGGTTTATTTTGCGGCGATGCAGCGGGCGCTGGCTGCGGGTAGGTCGGCGCTGCTGCTGGTGCCGGAGATCGGGCTGACGCCGGCGATGGCGGGACAGATGTATGCGGCGTTCGGCGATTCTGTCGCGCTTCTGCACTCGCAGTTGACGCCGGACGAGCGGGCGGAGCAGTGGCACCGCATACGGCGGGGCGAGGCGAGGATCGTGGTGGGGACGCGGTCGGCTGTGTTTGCGCCGATGGTGGAGCTGGGGCTGATCATCGTCGATGAGGAGCACGACTCGAGCTACAAGCAGGAGGAGACACCACGCTACCACGGCCGCGACGTGGCGGTGATGCGGGCGAAGTTCAACGACATCGTGGTGGTGCTGGGGTCGGCAACGCCGTCGCTCGAGAGCTGGTCGAATGCGGAGAAGGGGCGATATACGCGGATCGAGATGCGGGAGCGGGTGGCCAAGCGGCCGATGCCGGTGGTGGACCTGCTCGATATGCGGGAGGAGTTTCGCGAGACCGGACAGGAGCAGATCTTTTCGCGCAAGCTGATCGAGGAGACGCAGGCGACACTCGATCGCAATGAGCAGGTGGTGATTCTGCTGAACCGGCGCGGGTACTCGTTTGTGGTGATGTGCCGGAGCTGCGGAGAGAAGATCGAGTGTGAAAATTGCGCGATCTCGATGACCTTTCACAAGCCGGTGTCGTCTTCGGGAGAAGATCTTGAGGCTCGCCCGACCGACTCGCACCAGCGGCTGGCGTGCCATTACTGCGGCTTTCGGCGATCGGTGCCGAAGACCTGCCCGAAGTGCTCAAGTGAGCATTTGTATTATCTGGGCGCGGGGTCGCAGCAGGGCGAAGAGCGGCTGCAGGAGCTGTTTCCGTCGGCGCGGATCGGGCGCATGGATCGCGATACGGTGCGGGGGCGCAGCGACATGGAACGGCTGCTGGCACGACTGCACGCAGGGGAGATCAATCTGCTGGTGGGGACGCAGATGATCGCCAAGGGGCACGATATTCACGGCGTCACGCTGGTAGGGGTGGTGGGCGCGGATACGGCGCTGGGGCTACCGGACTTTCGGGCGGCCGAGCGAGTGTTTCAGCTGCTGACGCAGGTTTCGGGCCGCGCGGGACGTGGGGATCTGCCTGGGAAGGTGCTGATCCAGACCTACCATCCGGATCATTACGCGATTCAGTTTGCGGCGCAGCACGATTATCCGGGCTTCGTGCAGAAGGAGCTGCAGTATCGCCGGTGGATGCACTATCCGCCGTTCGCTGTGCTGGCGAATGTGATCGTCCAGAGCCCGAAGCTGGAGGAGGCGACGGCGTGGGCGACGACGCTGGGGCGGTGGTTTCAGCAGACGAAGCTGGAGAAGATTCGCGTGCTAGGACCGGCGCCGGCGCCGATCGTTCGGCTGAAGCGGATCTTCCGGTATCACTTCGTGCTGAAGGCGGAGCAGCGGCAGACGCTGGGCCATACCTTGCGCGCGATGCTGGCATTCGCGGATCGCCAGGAGATTCCGAGGCGCGCCCTGGTGATCGATGTGGACGCGGTACACCTGATGTAGTTCTTGCGAAAGGGGGAAGAAGCTGAGCCCCCAGTGAATCCGCAGGAGGACACTCAGCAAGCTGTTTCCGACGCAGGGCTGGAAGGTTCCACAGAGAAGGAAGACCGCAAGGCAAACAAGCAGCCAGAACGAGATAGGCGGCGAGATGGGCTTCGGAGGGAGCGGACTCGGGCGCTGGGAGCGGAGGATGGGCCATCACCGGCAGCATCAGCAGGAAGGCCCAGGGAAGCCAGCCGATCCCTCGTTCAATCTCATCCCTGCCGGCCAACTCGACGGCGGACACATCGTCTACGCCCTATCCCCACGCGCACACAAGATCTGCAGCCAGATCACTATTGCGGCGCTGCTCGACCTGGGCACGGTCGAGTGGAAGGGCAGACCACCTCCGATGCGGTCTGGATTCTCTCGGATCCAGGCGAAGGGGAAGAGGTCGGTGAAGCTCGTCAGGGGCGCGTTGCCGAGCTCGAAGTTGTACATGTAGCGAGCGCCCACCGCGGTGGTGGTGAGGAGCGTGGTCACAAGCAGCATTATCTGCAGCCAGTGACCGCTGGGCGCGGGGGCTCGCGTCCAGGTGAGCTCGTCAACGTCCGGGTTGTGAAGGACGTTTGTCGCGGACATTGCCCGGTCCGCCACTTTCCACTCGGATTTTGAGGTGGTCCGGGGTGAAGCCTAGTCCAACAGGTGCAGTTCCTTGCCCGGTTTGAAGCGGACGGCCTTGCCAGGAGCGATGCTGACCTCGGCGCCGGTGCGGGGGTTGCGGCCAATGCCCGTTTTTCTGGGCTTTACGGTGAAGACGCCAAAGCCGCGCAGTTCGATCCGGTCGCCCGCGACGAGCGTCTGTTTCATGCTTTCGAAGATGGCATCGACGGCGGCTTCGGCCTTGGTCCTGGGAAGCCCGGTCCGTTCAACGACGCGTTGGATGAGATCCTGCTTGATCAAGAGAGGTGCCTTTCTCGTTGTGGCGCCGGGACTTAAGTTCCCCGGACAGCAGCCGATGCCAAGATGGTAGAAATCCAATCAACGATTGTCAATGCCATACGGCTGCCGTAAGATGACTATTGCCGCGATTGAATCTTCGATTCGGGATAAGACTGCAACTATAGTAACCTTCCGCGCGTGTTGCGGAGTCTAGGTGCTACTTAAAAAGGTGATTGACGTACTATGGCCATAAAAAGCGACCGCTGGATTCGCGAACAGGCACTTAACCATCAGATGATTCGCCCGTTCAGCGAAAAACAGGTTCGTGACGGAGTGATCTCCTACGGATTGTCCTCTTACGGTTACGACCTGCGGGTCTCCGATGAGTTCAAGATTTTTACCAATGTGAACAGCGCGATCATTGATCCGAAGAATTTCGACGAGCGCTCCTTTGTGACGGTGCAGGCCGACAGCGTGATCGTTCCGCCGAACTCCTTCGCGCTGGCGCGGTCGATCGAGTATTTCAAGATCCCTCGCGATGTGCTCACGATCTGCGTGGGCAAATCGACGTATGCGCGCTGCGGCATCATCGTCAACGTGACGCCGTTTGAGCCGGAGTGGGAAGGGTTTGTAACCCTGGAGATTTCGAATACGACCCCGCTGCCTGCTCGCGTGTACGCCAATGAGGGCCTCTGCCAGATTCTCTTCTTCCAGTCCGACGAGGTCTGCGAGGTGAGCTACGCGGACCGAAAGGGCAAGTATCAGAACCAAACAGGAATTGTTCTACCCAAGCTCTAGTTCGACATCAACCAAAGGGGGAGGCCCGCAGGAGGCTGTCGTGGCACCTGCGGGTCGATGACAGCTATGCCATGAATGGACCACTCGTTACGACCCCGCGGCAGATCGGATTGGTATCGAGCGACAGCTTACGCATCGCAGGCCTGCAATCGATCTTTGCCGAAAACTCGCGGGTCGATGTGGTGCCGCTCTCCTTCTCGGGAGCGTTGCGCACGCGGGTGCTCAAGGTGGTCTTGATCGACTCGAGCTCGACGGACTACGTCTTCGAATTGCTTGCAACCTTTCGCCGGACACGACCGACGCTGAAGCTGATCGTGCTGGGTGAGGTTGCCAGCTTCGAGTACATCCAGCGCATCATCGGCGCCGGAGCCAAGGGCTTCTTGACGCATACGGCGTCCGTGGAAGAGCTGACGATGGCGCTCCACGTGGTGCAGGACGGATCGTTGTGGGCTCCGCGCAAGGTTCTGGCGCGTCTGCTTGAGGCGAGAAACAGGTCACAGCCGCCGGCGGGCGCACCCAACGCGGCGAAGTTGACGGCGCGGGAGAACCAGGTGGTAAGCCTGCTGGTGGTGGGGAGGTCGAACCGAGAGATCGGCGAGGCGCTCGGGATCGATGCGGGGACGGTGAAGGCGCACATGGGCCGCATCATGCGGAAGACAGGTGTGGGCAATCGGATCGAGCTGACGATGTATATCTTGAACCAGCACGTAGAGCTCGATTCCTGAGCGTGGGAGCGGGTTTTAGAGTGCTGGCTGCGGTTTGCGATCTATGTACTGCGAAGTACACAAAATAGTTACCCAGGTCTATATACCTCCGTACTGTTGCCGGGTGGGCAGGAGAGCCTCAACCTCTACCTAGTTACACAGACCTGGGAGAGTGGGGTTGTGGAGTACCTGCAGGATCCAAGTCCAGCAGGGTCTCTCAACCCCCATTTTTTTGTTGGAGCGCCTCCTCCATTCGACTGGCCTATCCCTGAGGCGTGCAACTATCCGATGCGCTTTCCCATCACAGTTGACTGACAGTGCATTAGTGGTTATTTATCAGTCTCGTCCCCCTTTGTTTCGGGAAGACTAAAAATGGAAAGGGAAGAACATGAGACGTTTTGTAGGAATGGCATGTGCAGCGGCGTTGGTGGTTTCTTCTTTATCGGCATATGGAGCTTCTGATCGGGGAAAGATTCAGGAACGGTTGGAGGCCGCGAGGGGCGTTATCGATGAGGTTATGGCGACTCCGGATCGCGGCATTCCCCAATCGATTCTCTCGGGCGCAGCCTGCGTCGTGGTAATCCCCGCCTTCAAGAAGGGCGCGTTTGTAGTCGGCGCTCAGTATGGCCAGGGCGCGGCGACGTGCCGGACGCCGCGTGGATGGAGCGCTCCGGTCTTCGTGCAACTCGCCGGCGGCAGCTTCGGCTGGCAGATTGGCGGACAATCGACGGATCTGGTGCTGGTCGCAATGAACCAGCATGGGCTTCAGGACATGCTTCGGTCGAAGTTCAAGATCGGTGCCGATGCGGCTGCAGCAGCCGGTCCGGTTGGTCGCAACGCGCAGGCGGGGACCGATTGGAAGCTGAACGCGGAGTTCCTGACCTACTCGCGCAGCAAGGGGCTGTTTGCTGGTATCGATCTGGATGGCACGGTGCTGTCGCAGAACGCAGATGAGACTCGCTCCTTCTATGGAGCGGATATTCCTTTCGCGCAGGTGCTGCATGGCGATGTGCCGACACCGCCTGAGGCTCGCCCGTTTGTGCATACCATCGCTCGCTACTTCGTTGTGTCGCGGGATAACCACTAATCGATTTCGGTGACGTGTGTAGCTGGAGGGGTGGCCATCGCGGCCACCCCTTCTGATTTGCCTGATGGCTTGTCTTCGCGGATACGCTTTGTCGAGGCATCCCCTAAACGGCTTGTTTTCCCCGTAAACTGGATGCTTGAGCAAGAGTTCGCAAGCGGCGCGTCAGTCAATCACGGCAGTGCAGGCGTTTGAGTTTGCTGTCGTGTGGGGTTTCGTTCATCTGCTTCGCCTGATGCCTCGTCGGTGGGCACGCCTGGCAGGCGCCGGAATCGCTGCCGTCGCCTTCCGGCTGCTGGGACGCCTTCGTCGGACGGGCCTTCGCAACCTCGAACTGGCGTTTCCGGAGCGCTCGGAGCAGGATCGGCTCAACATTTTGCAGAGTGTGTATCGGAACCTGGGGTATCAACTCGCCGAGTTCTGCCAGATGCCTCGCTACACGGCCGAGAGAGCGGGCGGGTTCATTCGCTACGACGGCCTTGAACACTATCTTGCCGCGCGGGAACAGGGCAAAGGCGTTCTGGTGCTGACGGGCCATCTGGGGGCGTGGGAGCTCTCGAGTTTTTATCATTCGTTGGCTGGCTATCCGATGGGCATGGTGATCCGGCGATTGGATAATCCGCTCGTCGATCGATTTGTGAATCGCGTTCGGTGCCTGCATGGCAATCGCGTCATCCACAAAGATGATTTCGCGCGGGGTCTGATCGCGTCCATGCGTGCCAATGAAACGGTTGGCATTTTGATGGATACGAATATGACACCGCCGCAGGGAGTTTTTGTGCCGTTCTTCGGTGTGTCCGCGTGTACGGCTTCGGGATTGGCACGGGTTGCGGCAAAGACGGGAGCGGCCGTCGTTCCAGGATTCTTGTTGTGGGAACAGAACGAGCAGCGCTACGTCCTGCGCTTCGGCCCGCAGGTGGAGCTTGTATGCACCGAGGACTCGGAGCAGGATGCGATCGCCAATACGGCGCGCTTTACCGCTATTCTTGAGACGTATATCCGCGCGTATCCGGACCAGTGGCTTTGGCTGCATCGCCGCTGGAAGACGCGTCCGGCGGGAGAGCAGGGAATCTATTGATGGCGACACGAGGTCAGATTGCAGGATGGGTCGGCGCAGCGGCGGAGTCTTCGGAGAGCACGGTCGAATTAGACCACGTCGCGAGTATTGAAGGTGCGACGGGAACTTCGATTGTCTTCGCGACCGATGCTGGGACGCTTGCACGTGCGCTTGCTTCCCCTGCTGGATTGGTGCTTGCGGCAAGTTCGCTGGGGCCTGCGGAGGGGGAGGCGAATCCTCGAGTCCTATGGGTTCGCGATGCCCGCTATGGATTCGCGGCGGTCGCGCAGAGGCTCGAGAGGCGCACGCGTGGGGAGATTCATGCTGCCGCGGTTGTCAGTGCGTCCGCGCAGATCGGTGCCGGGACGTCGATTGGGCCGGGCGCGGTTGTACATGATGGAGTGAGGCTGGGCAGCGAGTGCGAGATTGGCCCGAACGTCACCATCTATGCAAATGTCACGATCGGCGATCGGGCTCATGTGCAGGCTGGGGCCGTGCTTGGCGCCAAGGGCTTTGGCTATGCGCGGAATGGCGCGACGGGTGAGTATCTGCTGTTTCCACAACAGGGGATGCTGGTGATCGAAGACGACGTCGATATTGGCGCCAATACTACGATCGACCGGGGTGCACTGGGTGAGACGCGGATTGGACGTGGGACGAAGATCGATAATCTGGTCCACATTGGGCACAACTGCGTGATCGGCAGGAATGTCATCATTGCCGCGCAGACGGGGATCTCAGGCTCGAGCGTGGTCGAGGACGGCGCGATTCTGGGCGGACAGGTCGGTATTGGCGAGCACGCGACGGTGGGCGCTGGGGTGATTCTTGGCGGCGGCGCGGGGGTCCTGACGGGCAAGAAGATGCAGGGGCCTGGTGAGGTCTTCTGGGGTCGTCCTGCGCGGCCTCTGAAGGAGTATCTGCGCGATTTGGCTCGTCTGAAACGGCGCTAGCGGCCAGGTGCCGATCGGGAGTATCCCTTGGCTATTGTCGTGGTCGGCGGACATGCGCGAAACATCGGAAAGACCAGTGTGGTCGCGGGGCTAATTCGGACGCTGCCGGAGTTTCGCTGGAGTGCGTTCAAGGTCACGCATCACTGGCATGGAACGGACTTGGTTGATGCAAAGGAAGAATCCTTCTTTGCGATCAGCGAGGAGTGTCCTGGGGCGGCGGGCACTGACTCGTCACGGTATCTGGAGGCTGGTGCTCTGCGGTCCTTTTGGGTTCGGACGCGGGAGGGGAGGCTCGGCGAGGCGATGCCACGACTGCGGGAGGAGTTCGCGCGAGCGCAAGCGGGCGGTGGGAATGTCCTTGTCGAGTCGAACAGCATACTGGGTTTTGTTGAGCCCGAGGTGTATTTGAGCGTGCTCGATCCGGGCATTACAGACTTCAAGGAATCGGCGCTGTATTATCTCGATCGCGCCGATGCGGTGCTGCTCGCCGCGGTGATTGGCAGCGCGTCCTGGAAGGGCGTATCGCTCGAGCTGCTTGCGGGGAAGCCGCGATTCCAGATGCGGCCGCCCGAGTATGTAACCGCGGAGATCGCAGGCTTTGTGCGGGAGCGACTGGAGCACGTTGAGGCGCGGCGGGAAGGCGGCGACTAAATGGAGGCGACGGGAAGCATCATCAGGTCGTCGACCAGGCCGATCTCCTTCTGGACGAAGGGCTCGGCGTAGCGCACGCCGGCCAGAAGGCCGTAGTGGCGGGCGGTGGCGAAGGTACGCTCGCGAATATCTTCCTCGGGAACGAAGAGACCGCCGCCCTGGGACTGCGTAGCGTACTGCGAGCGGTATGCCATCAGCGATTGGAAGCGTTGTTCCATAAACGGAGTGATGTCCACGGTGAAGGTGGGACGCACATCCGCGTAGAGGCTGGCGTAGAGGATCTTGAAGGGACGGTGCGGCGGAAGGGGCTGCCCGGAGGCGTCGGTGGCAGGCACCTCGACCTTGGTAAGACCGCTGACAAAGCAGGCCTCGTAGCCGAGGGTCGCGGTCGTGTAGTGGTCGGGATGGCGGCCCTGCCAGTAGGGCAAGATCACGACCCTCGGTCGGAGGCGACGCAGAACGGCGGCGATCTTGAGGCGGTTTTCGAGGGTGTTCTGGACGTTCCCGTCGGGCAGGTCGAGGGCTTCGCGGGAGATGACTTTCAGGATTCGAGCGGCTTCTGTGGCCTCGGCCTCGCGCTCCTGGGCGGTGCCGCGGGTGCCAGACTCGCCGCGTGTCAGGTCGAGGATACCGGTGCGCCAGCCACGCGCCTGCATGGTCAGCAGGGTACCACCGCAGGTCTGTTCGACGTCGTCGCGGTGGGCAGCGATGGCGAGTATGTCGACTTGATTTTCAGACGGCATACTCGCTCCTGATCGCTGGGTTGTTTACTGGGGGGTTAGTTTGCGCTGTTGGTCAGAGCATCCATGTAGACGACCGTAAGGGCCGTTCCCTGGATGGTGATGTTGGTGTTGTCGCGCTCCGAGCCGTCGGTGGTGTTGAACGAGTGGATCTGCCCACCGTAGGCGGTATAGATCTTGTGGTAGTTCTGGACCCAGGCGATACCAGCGCCGACCGGCGGCGTTCCGATGTTGCCGTAGTAGTAGGGATCGGTCTGGTAGGTGTTGGGATAGAGCGTGGGGACCGCAGCGACGCCAGCGCCAGCCTGGTTGACAGCCGGTACGATCTGGGGCGTCAGGGTGCTGGTGTTGAACATGGTCAGGCAGTTGTAGTTCGCGGCCTGGGTCGTATTGCCTGCGGCGAAGAGGTTCTGACGGACACCGTTCGCGCAGTTCGAGGCGCCGATCCAAAGCGTGTTGTCGTCGGCGAAGATCATCTGCGCGTGCGCGCCATCGGAGATCGAGTACGCTGCCGTAACCGTATTGGTGGCTTGGTTGATGGTGGTCATGTAACCGCCAAAGAGGTTATTGGGGTTTGCCGTGCCCGTGGAGGCGCCATTGCTGCCGATCACGTACTGCGATTGGCCGGCGAGGTAGAGCGTTGTGCCGTCGGAGATCGCGGTGGTGACGCCGCCCGGGGTAAGGATCTGTTTGGTGACCGGGCTGGGGCTGGTCGCGGTGATCGGGGTGGTCTGGTAGCCGCTGGGCGCCTCGGGGGAGGTGACGTAGAGGGTATTGACGAGCTGGCTCTGGGGGATGACGCTTACGCTTGCAGTGGTTCCGCCGAGTTCAGGACCGGAGTTGAGGACATAGGCGGTGGTGCCGTCGAGCGAGAAGTAGGCGTTGCTCGGGCGGTCGAAGTTGCCGGGGACCGGAACGACACAGTAGACCGGGAGATTGTAGGGTTCGCAATCGACCGCACCAGTCGCTTGGATCGCCGCGACCGCGGTCTGATACTGAGCGGTCGCGGAGGTCGGCAGGCCGGTGGCGCTGGGTGAGTTGAGGCTCAGCTTGAAGATCCGGTAGACGGAGTTTGAGTTCTGTACGAAAGCCAGAGCAACGGTATCGCCGGAATTGGCAACGACCTGGTTGACGTTGGGGAGATTCAGGGGATAGGTCGCGCCGGTCGTGTTGTCGACCAGGACCAGCCAGCCGGCGGTGGGCTCGGCCGAGTAGATGCGGGTAAAAGTCGGCGGGATCGCGATGGCAGTTGACGAGGCCGGCAGGTTCGCGGCGGATCCGGAGGCGGCCTCGGTCCCATAGTTGATGGTTGTCAGCGAGCCGCTCGAGTAGGCGTAGCCCCTGCTCTCTTCGGGGAAGTTCAGGATCAGGTCCGGATATCCAGAGGAGAAGCCGCTGATGGAGAAGGTTGGTTTGGTGAACTGGATATTGCTGCGAAGATCGCGCAGTCCATCCAGGATCTCCAATTCGCCCGTGGTCGTGCCGTTGGTGGTAATTCCGACCAGGACGCGCTCCTGCAGAAGGCTGGGCGGCGTTGGACGGCCGGCAAAGTTATTGGTCGGCAGCTTGTAATACCTCGTCGCGCAAGAGGTCAGGCTTAGCGTGCCCAGAGCGAGCAGCAGACCACACAAAAGACCAGAGCCACGGAGCGAGAAACTGCGTGACAGAACAGAGACACTTCGATTCATCAACGTGAACAACTCCGACCTTCGGGCACTAACGCAAGGGATGCCGCTATTTCCCCTGAGTATACCAAAATGAGACGTTTGGGTCGGACGGATGTCACTCAAGATATGGCATTTCGTGAACTGGCTTAGGATGGAAGCAGATGACGATTCGCGACAAGGTCCAGGGTCTCTTTGCCCAGAGCGGCATTGCCGTCGCCGCAGGCTCGGCCGATGGTGCTTCGGAGAGGATGGCAGCAACACGGCCGGTTCTCTGCGATGGCGCCATGGGGACGATGTTTTACGGTGGTGGTGTCTTTATTAACCGTTGCTATGACGAACTCAATGTCTCACAACCGGAGTTGGTGCGGAGCATTCACGCCCAGTACCTGCAGGCGGGTGCGGAGATCATCGAGACGAACACCTTCGGTGCGAACAGCTT
>FSYS01000174.1_pt1 | contig 11671 bp, 10 predicted proteins | sample 1638491 | NCBI WGS metagenome assembly FSYS01 (sample SAMEA3914788, study PRJEB12502) | metagenome | biome: forest; material: soil | place: Canada | collected 2011-07-03 | depth 0.1 m | reverse complement strand
GTCCGATGAAAAGGTCGCCGCCGCCTTCAAGGCGAACGTGATCTCCGCAGTTCCACTGGGTCGTTCGGGGGAAGCGGACGAGATGGCCGAGGTCGTGGCGTTTTTGGCCTCCGATGCGTCCAGCTATCTCAACGGCGCGGACATCCAGGCGGACGGCGGTTTCGCGCAGATCTAGTTCATAAAACACTACTGAGGGAATCTACCTGCGGTCCTGACCGCGGTAGATTCAAGAAGAAGAGGACTCACCTTCCGCCACCTTACGCCTGCTTCGCTTCCTCCGTCCGCGCCGGCGGCTTCACCAAAAACGGCAACACCGCGGACACCAACAGAATTCCCGCAAGCACGTGCAACCCGCCCGCGAACGACGTGCTGGACTGCCTCATATTCGCGATCAGCAACGGTCCAAACGCGCTGGCAAAGCCCCACGCCGTCAGCATCAGGCCGTAAATCGGCCCCACAAAACGCGGGCCAAAATAGTCCGCCGCAAACGCCGGCATCGTCCCGAAACCGCCGCCGTAGCACATCAAAATAACGAACGCGACCAGGGTCAGCATCGGCGTCGAGGAAACGCTGGGCAAAATCCAGAACAGCACCGCCTGCAGCAGGAACATGACCAGGAACGTGTATTTGCGGCTGAGGTAATCCGAGGCCGTCGCCCAGAAAACCCGGCCGACCGCATTGCCAATACTCACCACGCCCACCATGCCCGCCGCCACGATCGCGGTCACGCTGCCCAGCTCCTGGAACATCGGCGATTCCTGCGAGATGACCGAGATGCCTGCTGTCGTGTTCAGGAAAAGGAGCGCCCAGAGCGCCCACCACTGCCAAGTCCGGAGCGCCTCACCAAAAGTGAAGTCGCGCGCGACCCGCGTCGAGCGCTGACCGGCGCTGGGTGTCCATCCCTCAGGCACATAGTCCGCCGGCGGATTCTGCATGAAATAGCCCGCGATAAGGCAAACCACCAAGTACGCCGCGCCCAGGTAGGCAAACGTCGGCAGCACGCCGACCGTCTGGATCAAGTGCGTGGCAATCGGCGCCGTGATCAACGCCCCTGCGCCGAAGCCTCCCACCGCGATGCCGGTCATCAAGCCGCGCTTATCCGGAAACCATTTCAGCAGCACCGCCACCGGGATGATATACGCAAAGCCGATTCCGATGCCGCCGATCACCCCATACGTGAGGTACAACCACCAAAGCTGCCCGTTCGTCAGGCTGGCTAGCATGGTGCCCACGCCATAAAGCGCGCCGCCGGTCATCGCCACCACGCGCGGCCCGCTGCGGACATTCCAAAGTCCGCCGAAGAACGCGGCAAAACCGAGCACGAAGATACAGATGGTGAAGGTCAGCGTGACCTGCGGAATCGTCCAATTGTACTGCTTCGACAGCGGCGTTCGGAAAACGCTCCACGCATAGACCGCACCCAGCGCAACCTGCAGGAACACCCCTGCCAAGGCGATGCCCCACCGCTTCGCATTCAAGTTGGACGCCCCACTATTTGAAACCGATTCCCGAGTTTCGTGCATACGATTTATCCCCTGTTGCTATGGTTCCGCGTTTGATTTCCAAAAGGCTCACGTCCCCGCCACACTCGATCCACCCGGCACCACAACCGAGCCCGAGCGCGGGATTGCCTTCAGCACGTCCGGACTGATCCGCAGGTGGTCCAGCACCAACTGCTGCGGCGCATGCGTTACCCACTCGGAAAGCGACATGTCCATGAACTTGGGATGCTTGAACATCTCGATAAAGACCAAGTCCTCGTCGCCTGTGTTCTCGACATAGTGGCCGAAGGTCTGCGGCACAAACCCGACGTCGCCCGCTGCGAAGTCCATCGTGCGCGCCTTCGCTGCCGTGAAGAATACCGTCATGCGCCCCTTGCCCTGGATGAAGTAGTTCCACTCGCTCGCGTTCGGATGCCAGTGCAGCTCGCGCAACCCTCCCGGCTTCACCGTCACGTGCGCCATCGACGTCGTCGTCACCGGGAAGTTCTTCGAGTCAACGATCCGCACCTCGCCTGACTTCGTTGTCAGCGTCGGCGCCATCTTGCTCATCTGGAAATCAAACGCCGTCGGCGTCAGCCCACGCTCGCCCGCAGCCTGCTTCTGTTCGTCCTCCAGCGCCCCCGGCACGCCCTTCTGGAAAATAAACAGTCCCTCCGTCGGCACGGTATAAAGGTCCTTCAACTGGTCCTCGCTCACGCCCCAGTTCTTCGCAAGCACCTCCGGCGGCGTGTGCCGCGCCCAGTCGGTGATCAGTGTCGTGTTGCCCTCGGAAAAATTGCCGTTGTCGAAGACAAGCAGGAACTCCACGCCATCGGGCTCGAGTCCCTGAATCGAATGCGGCACGCCGGGCGGGAAGAACCAGATGTCGCCCTTGTGCGAATCCTTCACGAACGCCTTGCCGTCGTAATCGATCGCCGTCAGCCGCGCCGATCCGCTCAACGTCAGGCCCCACTCCGCCGCCTCATGCCAGTGCAGCTCGCGGATGCCCCCCGCCGTCAGGCGCATGTTCACGCCCGCGATGTCCTTCGACACCGGGAACGAATCGACCGTCACCTGCCGCGTCCAGCCACCCGGCTGTATGCGCCGGTGCGCGATCGAAAACGAATTCCAAAACTCCGGCGCCTCCCCATGGTCCGTCGGCGGCGGCACGAAACCGTTCTCGCTGATGTCCTTCAGCCCGCTGTTTTCCGGCCCCGGATCCGATATGCTCTTGTCGTGCTGCGCCGCGATCACTTTCTCAATGTCCTGCGCTTGCGCTCGTGACATCGCCAGCGCGCTCAACAGCAGCGCGGACGACCCGGCTCCGATAAAATGACGACGGTCCATCCCCGAAAAAACGGGGCCAGTAGTGGACGCCGGTGTGGCGTCCGAGGAGGGTTGACTCATAAAATAACTCTTGGGGTTGACGAGCAATCGAAAGCTTCCCTTGGGCCCTCAGCGCGATTACCCGAATTACTTAAGTTCGGCGATAATCGAACAATTGCAACGGGCTCTGTGAATTTTCCGTCAAAGTTTCATGACGATGGATGTCCAATCACAATCCCTTTGCCCTTTACCCTTCACCCTCTAACCTTCCGCGATGCCCCTCCGCGTCATCTCCGGCAGCGCCGGCGGCCTGCACCTCAAGTCGCCCAAGCGCCACGCGCTGCGCCCCACGCAGGACCGCATCCGGCAGGTCATCTTCTCCAGCCTCGCCGACATCGTCCCCGGCGCGCGCGTCCTCGACCTCTACGCCGGCACCGGCTCCTTTGGCATCGAGGCCCTCAGCCGCGGCGCCGCCTCCGCCACCTTCGTCGAGCAGGACCGCGAGGCCGTGCAATGCATTCGCGACAACCTCACCCATTGCCATCTGCAAGGCATCGTCCACCAAGCCGACGTCGCCACCTTCCTCGCCTCGCCAGGCGCGCTAAAGTTCGACCTCATCTTTGCCGATCCTCCGTATACCAAGCAGCGCGGCGTGCTCGACCTCGACCCGCTGTTAGCGAGTCTAATTGGCCATATTAGTGCAACTGGCTATTTCGTGTGGGAACATTATGCCCAGCAGCAGTTGGAACATGCCGGGGCCTGGGAGATCATCCGCCACAAAAGCTATGGCGAGACGGGTCTCACCTTTTTAAGACTTTCACATAAAAACGAGAAAATTACACTCTAGTGGAACCGCTTAAGATTTCGTCATTTGCACGCAAAAATAACGGTGCTTAGTTGGTTGGTTGTTTTTGGTATGACGCTTGCTAACTATTGACAACCCATGACACCTAAACCCGCTCAAGTTACCTCCAAGACAGGCAGTCTACGGCCCGTTCGGAAGATGACCAAAGGGGCCACGGAAACTGCACGTCTTTTCATCGACGTCAGCGAAATCGTCCGCAGAACGCAGGCGATGCCGTTGACGCGTTACGTCGAGTAGTCCGGCTGGCAGTATTCGTCCTCCGATTTTCACCGGAGGACGACACAGGAAGTGTCGCCTTAAAAATCCGTAGTCACGGACATGCGCCGGAGGCCGTCCCGGATCCCAAAGGTCAAATAGGATTAGCACGATTGCAGGGATGGGAGTTCTCTGCCCCATCCCTTCAATCCTTAAAATCCTGTAAATTCAGCCCTCAGTCGTTGCGCCCTTTGCGTCGTTGCGAGAAACCCTCTCCTCCCGTCGCGGTCGCCTCGTCGCCGCGAGAAACCTACCCCTTCAAAATCTTCCGCGCCTTCTCCAGCTGCTTCTTCTGCTCCTCCGTAATCTTCGGCACCTCCAGCTTCAGCGAATCCAGCGTATTGATCACCGCCGCCGCCACCACCAAATGCGTAAACCACTTGTGGTCCGCCGGCACCACATACCACGGCGCCTCCGCCGTCGCCGTCTCGCGAATCATATCCTCATACGCCTCCTGGTACTCGTTCCACGAATCCCGCTCCTTCAGGTCCGCTGCCGAAAACTTCCAGTTCTTCGCCGGGTCATCCAGCCGCGCCAGAAAACGCCGCTTCTGCTCCGCTTTCGACACATGCAGAAAAAACTTCCGCACGATCACCCCGTTGTGCGCCAGGTACCGCTCATACGCCCGCACATCCTCGAACCGGTGCTTCCAAATCTTCTTCGTCACCAGCGCCTGCGGCAACCGCTCCGCCGCCAGAATCTCCTTGTGCACCCGCACCACCAGCATCTCCTCATAGTAACTGCGATTGAAAATGCCGATCTTCCCCCGCTCCGGCAGCGCCACGTTCGAGCGCCACAAAAAGTCGTGGTCCAGTTCCAGCGTCGAAGGCGCCTTGAACGAATGCACGTCGCAACCCTGCGGATTGATCCCCGACATCACATGCTTGATCGTCCCGTCCTTGCCCGCCGCATCCATCGCTTGGAAAATTAGCAGCAACGACCACCGGTTCTGCGCGTAAAGCAGCTCCTGCAAATCGCTCATCTGCTTCACACCCGACTCCAGCCAATCCTTCGAATCCTTGGCCACCGATTTGTCATCGCCCTTGAAGCCCCCAATGTCATCCGGGGCAATATCCTTCAGCCGAAACTTTTTCCCCTTCGTCACCCGGTACGCATCCGCGATTTCAGTATGTTTTTTACGGTCCATAAATTGAATTCAAACGCGCAAGCGTTCTAAAATAGGAGGGACGGCCTCCAGACCACGGGCTGGAAAAACGAAATGTTCCCACAAAAGGGTTCCTCGTTCCCAAACTCTATTTGGGAACGCACTTGTTTCCGCAACTTCATTGCCTCGGCTGCACCCGGCCCAGCTTGCTCTACTTGGAGGAACGGCGACAGACGTGTCTGCCCACCCGTCCGCGGCAACCCTGAAAAAATCCGGCAAAAAAAAGACATCGGAAGAATCCTGCATAGACCCGATCCCCACCAAGCACAAGCCCGTCAACCGCGCGCCCCGTGCCGCATCGCCCATCGTGCGTTCCCCGCTTTGCACGGAAAGCGGGGAATCCCGCCGCCCCTACAGGTTCTCCTGCTTCGGCGACCGCTCGATCCGGTAGAGCATCAAATCCAGCTCTGAAGACGCGACCGAGTCCGGTGCCAACCCCTCCACGGGATGCGCCAACTTCTTCACTTTCCGATGCTGATGCAGTTTGTTTTTGTCCGTTTTCATAAGAGTTCCTAACCCCTTAATATGCACCCGAAACGTCCCCCGCGCGAATCGGCCCGTAACCGCCGTCCAAAAACATTAGACAGACTCAATATGATTAAGAGGATTGGAACAGACCGAACCCAATCCTCCCAATCCCATTAATCCTGTAAAATTGCCTCCCTGTTTTCCTTAGCGCCCTTTGCGTCTTTACGTGAAACCCTCCCCTTCAGTCGTCGCGAGAACCTACGACGACGCACTCCCATACCGCCTTAACCCCATCCGGAAAACCGCCGTGCTCAACGCCACCAACACCGCCGTCACGCCGAGCATCTCCGCGATACCACCCAGGTGCTGCAGCCCGTCAAGCAACGTCTTCGCAGGCACATTCGCAATCAACAACAACGGCACGCCCCACGTAAAAACCAATTTCGCCACCCCGTGAAACGCCTCCCGCGGCAACCGCGCGATCTGGAAAAAATTATAGTACGCGTAAATGAACCCCTGCGCCCGCGTCATCCAAAACGCCAGCGACATCAACATCAACATCATCGCGTAATGGATCATCACCCCGCACAGCACAAGGCACGGAAAAACCACAAACCCCACCCGGCTCACATTCGTGTGCAGGTTCGCAATCGCCACGCCGCACCCCACCAGCGCTAGCGCCGATGTGAAAACCGACCCCGGCTCAAACCCCCGCGTACTCACGATAAACTGCACCGACGCCGGTTGCGCCAGCAGGAAATCCAGCCGCCCCGAGCGCACCAACTCCGGCAGCTTCGTCAGGTTGATCATCAAAAACGTCTGGAAAATCTGCTGCACGAGATAGTTCGTGCTCACCAGCAACACCATCTCCCACTGCGTCCACCCCGCCACCTCGTTCACCTGCAAATAAAGAAACTGAACAAAGAACAAATTCAGCGCGTACCAGCACAAATCCACCACGATCCACAAGATGAAGTTCGCCTTGAACATCATCTCCCGCACCGTCGAATACCGGATCTGCGCCAGCCAAATCCCCGCATATCGCGCCACGCCACTCATGCGTATCGGCTCCTCTGCGTTCCCTCGTTCCCAAACTCTATTTGGGAACGCACTTGTCGGGGCAACTCCATTGCGTCAGCCCGTTCCCCCATGCCCACCACTCCCCGCAGGTTCCGGAGGGACCAGAAGATATTAGCCGGTGGCGTCAGCCACCGGTCCGGCGTCGAGATGCGTCGAGCCCCGGCAGGGGCGACGGAAAGCTCCGCGAAAAACGGTGATTTTCCCTCGTTCCCAAACTTACCGCCCTCCGCAGGAGTTTGGTAACGCACTTGTCCCCGCAACTCCATTGCCTCAGCCCGTTCCCCGACGCTGTTCACGCGGCGATGAGCGCGGCCACGAACCCTCCCCGCATCCCTCGTTCCAGAGGAACGATTGAACGTAGCTCGGCACTTCAGTGCCGGGAAAAAATCCAAAAACAACGCCGCGTCCCGTAGGGACGCTTGAACGCATTCATCGAGCCAGACTTCAAGCGTCCCTACGGGACGCACCGCTTCGTCATCCCCTACCCGGCACTGAAGTGCCGGGCTACCTTCAGAAGTCCCTAACGGGACTTCCTCATCCTCGTTCCCAAACTCCATTTGGGAACGTCTGCCCTCGCGCAACTTCATTGCCACGGTAGCCGCCGCCGTAAGGCTGTGGTCCTTCCTCGACGCCGGCCACGCCCTTACCGGCGCCGCTACGCCTTCGCTTTCCGCGCAGCCAACCCCAACGGGGTTGCCATAACTTAGCCCAGGGTTGGCGCGCCAGCGCCTACCCTGGGTTTGCTTTTCAAGGCATCCCAACCCTGAAAGGGTTGAATCGAATCCCCTCATACCGGCGATTCTACGACACCACCGGCTGCGCCCGGCGCGTCACCCGCGCAAAACCGCGAACCACCCCAACCACCGCCAGCGTCAGCAACGAAAGCAAAATAAACGCCCCCACCACCCAGCCCGCGTACACACAAATCCCGCCGATCGCCACCAGGAGAAACGAAACCACCATCTCCCCGCAATTCCAGATCAGCCCAAAAACCCCCAGCGACGCCACATTCGCCGGTGACGACGCCACCCGCGCCCCCGTCACCCCCAAATTCGTCAACGTCGCCGTCCCGCCGCCCACCACACCCGCAATCGCCCATTGATACATCGGGTTGTGATCCCCCAACGGAATCGCCATCAGCAACGTCCCCGCCACAAACGACAACGGCGTCGCCAGCGCCTTCAGATGCGTCCCCACCGCCGGGATAAAATGAATCACCGTCTCCGCCACAAACGCCACCCCCAGCAACATCAGCGACGAATCCGATCCCAGCCATGCCACATTCTGCGGCAGCGTAATCTCATGCTCATGCGCCAGCAGGCTCACCGCCAGCAGCGGCAGCGTCACCCGCACCCCTGCCGACAACGCCAGCAACACCCCCACGATCACCGCAACAATGGGCTCGTTCATATCGCCATCTTAGACGAAACCACCCGAACTTCAATTCAACGAATCCTCCGCCGCACCGTAGCCCGGACAACTTTGTCCAGGTGCGCGAAGCGCACAAGAGGTAGCCAATAAGACACACGCTTACCCGGCGACTTCCCCTAGTCCCCAAACCAACCAGCAGTCCTCCCCCATCCCTCAATCCTCTTAATCCTGTAAAATTCAGCCCTCAGTCGTGGCGCCTTTGCGTGAAACCCTCCCCGCCTTCCATCGTTGCGCGCGTCGCGTCATTGCGTGAAACTCCATCGATACAAAACCTGACCCCCATCCTCGCCGAAACCCCCGACTTCCTCGTCGTCGACAAACCGCCCAACGTCCTCTCGCACCCGACACGCCCCGACGGCAAGCCCACGCTCCTCGGCTGGTTGCAAGAACGTCACCCCGGCGAGTTCGTCGCGCTCGTCAACCGCCTCGACCGCGAAACCAGCGGCACCGTCCTCGTCGCCCGCTCGCCCGAGGCCGCATCCAAGCTCGGCACCATGACCATGAAGCGCGAGATCGAGAAAACCTACCTCGCCATCGTCTCCGGCCGCGTCGAAAAGGAGCACGGCTTCATCGACGCACCCATGGGCCGCCTCGGCATCTCCGACGCCAACCCCATCTGGCTGCGCCGCGGCATCATTCCCCACGACGACCCCCTCGCCCGCAAAACCTACGACGCCCAAACCGAATACTGGACCCTCGCCACCAGCGACACTTGCTCGCTGTTGCGCCTGCGCGCCCACACCGGCCGCCTCCACCAACTCCGCGTCCACCTCGCCCACCTCGGCCACCCCGTCATCGGCGACAAAATCTACGGCCCCGATCCTCTCCTCTACCTCAAGTTCATCGCCGAAGGCTGGACCGCCGAGCACCAGCGCGTCCTTACCCTCCCCCGCCACGCCCTCCACGCCCACGAGCTCCGCTTCCCTTGGAACAACGAAACGCTGACCTTCACCGCGCCCCTACCGGAAGATTTACGCAGCTACGCGACAAACGCCGGCCTCTCCTGGTAGCCGTCGCATCCAGCACATTATCTCATTTATCACCGGGCACCCTTTTGATATCGAGTCCTCGTGATTAAAGCCTCTCGCTGGCTTCCCGCTGCCTCCTTGATCGTGGCGGCGACCTTCTTGCTGAATGGTTGCGCCGGCACCAGCACCCAATCGCAGGAAGCAAGCGCGCAGGCCGCCAATCCGACGCCGGTAAAAGCCCTCATCACCGTCTACTACGGCACCAACAGGAAATACCTCGGCCAACAATACGCCGACACCAGCTCGGAAAGGGTCGACTACGGCACCGTCCAAGTCTCCATACCCGTGAGCCATCAGCGCGGGCACATCGAAAGCCCGAATTACGTCCGCTATGAATTCATCGAAGATCCCGGCAAGCATTTCTATGTCCTGAAGCCAGTTCCTTTGGACAAGCAGGATTTCTTCTCGCGGATGAACAACGACCTCGACGCCAATCAGCGTCAAATTCTGCTCTTCGTCCACGGCTTCAATGTGCCTTTCAACGAAGCGGCTAAGCGCACCGCACAATTGGCCTACGATCTCAACTTTCAGGGAATCCCCGCCATGTATTCGTGGCCCTCGAGGGGTTCCGTTCTTTCCTACTCGTCTGACCGCGATGCCGGTGAAGCGAGCGCGGCTTATCTCAAGACGTTCATCAAGTCGCTCGCTCTGGAATCGAAGGTAACCAATCTGACCATCATCGCGCATAGCATGGGCACCTACGCCTTGTCCGAGGCGATCCTGCGGATTTCCGCGGATCCCGAAGTCCGGGACAAGATCAGGATCAAAAACATCATTTTGGCGTCACCGGACATCGACCAGGAGCTCTTTACCAACACGCTCGAGCCGGCCGTGGAGGCGGTTGGGGACCATTGCGCCATCTATGTATCCGACCACGACATGGCCCTCGGCTTCTCCAGCTGGATCTATCACGATGGGAGGCCGCGGGTCGGACGCAATCTCTTTTCCCCGGACCAATTCGAGCTGATCGATGCTTCCGAGCTGCAGGACGGCATCCTCGACCACAGCGCCTATGGCGACTGCGGCCCAGCCCTGACCGATATCTCCGGCTTTATCCAGGGCGAGCCGCCCAACACACGGCCCAACCTCGTGGAGGTCGACCAGCCCTGCAAGCACTGGCGCATCGCCGGCCCCTGAGCTCCTAAATCACCTCCCAATTCTAAATCTCCTGCACTTATAGGCCCCCCAGGAGATTTTAGGCCCCGCCCTAGACGCTTCCGTTGAACAGCCGCGGCGCCGTGTCCTCACCGACCAGGAGCGACTCGCCCCGGCCCTTGCGCCGCTCGAAGACCAGCTTGTCCAGCTCCGGGTTCACCGCCACGGGATACTTCTGGTTGAAGCAGGCCATGCAGAACTTGTTCTCCGGCCGGCCGGTCGCGCGGACCATGCCCGCCTCGTCGAGGTAGCCGAGCGAGTCGGCCTGCAGGTACTTGGTGATCTGGTCGAGCGAAAGCTGGTTGGCGATGAGGTCCGCCGGGTCGGGAAAGTCGATGCCGTAGTGGCAGGGGAACCGGTGCGGCGGGCAACTGATGCGGATGTGGACTTCCTTCGCGCCGGCGTTGCGCAGGTTCATCACGCGCGAACGCGCCGTGGTGCCGCGGACGATCGAGTCGTCGACGACGACCACGCGCTTGCCCGCGACGCGCTCCTTGATGATGTTGAGTTTCACCTTCACGCCGAACTCGCGCCCGATCTGCGACGGGTTGAGGAACGTGCGCCCGACGTAGTGATTGCGCACGAAGGCCGCATCGTAAGGGATGCCCGATTCCTCGCTGAAGCCAAGCGCCGCGTAGTTGCCGGAGTCAGGCACGGGGATGACGAGGTCCGCGTCGACCGGGTGCAGACGCGCCAGCTCGCGACCCATGTTCGTGCGCACCTTGCTGACGTTGATGCCCTCGAGCCTGCTGTCGGGCCGCGCGAAATAGACGTACTCGAAAATACAGAAGCCGAGCCGGTCCCGCTTCAGGAACGGCTTGTGCGACGTCAGGCCGTACTCGTTAATGACAACAATCTCGCCCGGCTCGACGTCGCGGACGAACTTGGCGCCGGGCATCATCTCGAACGCGCAGCTCTCGCTCGAAAGCATCCATGCGCCGTCAACCTTGCCGATGCAGAGCGGACGGAAGCCGAGTGAGTCCCGCACGCCAATGATCTCGCGCTCGCTCATGACCACGAGCGAGAAGGCGCCGGTCACCTTGGCCAGCGCATCGACAAGACTGCTCACGCCGGGGTTGCTCGACGGCTGCGCCATGAGGTGCAGGATGACCTCGCTGTCGACCGTCGTCTTGAAAATCGCGCCGCGCGCCTCGAGGTCGTGCCGGAGTACATTTGCGTTGACTAGGTTGCCGTTGTGGCCGATGGCGACCTGCCCGCGCGCGCAGTCGACCATGATCGGTTGCGCGTTTTCCAGCGTGCTCGACCCGGTCGTCGAGTAACGCACGTGGCCGATGGCCCGCGTGCCGGTGAGCTTCGCCAGGTTCGCCTCGTTGAAAATCTGCGGCACCAGCCCCATGCCATGATGGCTCTTGAACTTGGGCGTCTTGCCATCGTGCGCAACGATGCCGGCGCTCTC